>Ga0153950_1000050_pt1 | contig 51188 bp, 44 predicted proteins | sample TSNJ034MetaG_FD_104737 | JGI IMG/M metagenome (GOLD analysis project Ga0153950, IMG submission 104737) | Attine ant fungus gardens microbial communities from New Jersey, USA - TSNJ034 MetaG | ecosystem: Host-associated > Fungi > Mycelium > Unclassified | place: USA: New Jersey, Wharton State...
ACTCCTCGCGCCGCTGGGTGGTCGATCCGATCGATGGGACCAAGAACTTCGTGCGCGGCGTGCCCGTGTGGGCCACCCTGATCGCACTCGTGGAGGACGATGACGTGGTGGTGGGGGTGGTCAGCGCACCGGCCCTCGGCAAGCGCTGGTGGGCCTCCAAGGGCCACGGCGCGTACACGGGCCGCTCCCTCGCTTCGGCGACCCGGCTGAAGGTCTCCGACGTCCATCGCCTGGAAGACGCTTCGCTCTCCTATTCCAGTCTGGGCGGCTGGAAGGAACTCGGTCTGCTGGACGGATTCCTGGACATCCATGACACCGTCTGGCGGACCCGGGCGTACGGCGATTTCTGGTCCTACTGCCTCCTGGCCGAGGGTGCCGTGGATCTGGCCTGCGAGCCGGAACTGAACCTCTACGACATGGCCGCCCTGGTGCCGATCGTGACCGAGGCCGGCGGTCGCTTCACCTCGCTGGACGGCCAGGACGGTCCGTTCGGCGCCAATGCCGTGGCCAGCAATGGGATCCTGCATTCCGAATTTCTCCGCCGGCTCAACCCCGGTCTGGACGACCTTCTGCAGCCCAGCTGATCCGGTCATATTCGGCGTAATATTCGCGGCGCGTTCCTCCGGGGGCGCGCCGCTGTTTTACTCTCGTAACCAGGTCACGAGTGCCAGCGCTAAACCCCGGTTTGCTGGCCGGCAACCCTCCAGACGCGGTGGGGTGCCCCGGGTGACGACCAGGCCGGCCGCAGAAAGTGGCCCGGCAAGCGCGGTGCCCGCCTGTGCGGGCCCCTCTACGATGCAGAGGTCCAGCATGTCCGTCAACACCCTTGCCCCCCGCACCGCCGGCACCGGCACGTCAGACGGCGGCACGCCGTCGTCGGCATCCCGCCCCTTCGCCGCGGTGACCGGCGCGGAGATCCAGGCCCCGCTCATCCAGGGTGGCGCGGTCCGCTACGCCAATCTCGACTATGGGGCGTCCGCCCCCGCACTCAGCGTGGTCTCGGCCTACCTGAACGAGATCCTCCCGTACTACGCCAGCGTGCACCGCGGCGCCGGCTATGCCTCCCAGATCAGCACCTCGGTGTACGAGAACGCCCGGGAGATCGTGCGTGATTTCGTGGGCGGCCGTCCGGACGATCTGGTCATCTTCACCCGCAACACCACCGACTCACTCAATGTGCTGGCGGGCTGCCTGCCGCAGCGTCAGGGCGAGCAGGCCGGGGACGTCCTCTACCTGGACATCGAGCACCATGCCAATCTGCTCCCCTGGCAGCGGGTGGGTCACCGGAGCCTGGTGGCCCAGGAGACGCTGGCCGGAACCGTGGCAGCCATCCGGGAGGAACTGGAGAGCGGTGGGGTCGCTCTTCTGGCCGTGACCGGTGCTTCGAATGTCACCGGGGAGATCCTGCCGATCGCCGAGCTGGCCTCGCTGGCTCACGAGTACGGTGCCCGGATCGTCGTGGACGCCGCGCAGCTGGCGCCCCACCGCCGGATCGACATCACGGAACTCGACGTCGATTTCCTCGCCTTCTCAGGGCACAAGCTCTACGCGCCGTTCGGCGCCGGAGTCCTGGTGGGCCGCGCCGATTGGCTCGACGTCGGCACTCCTCACCTCCTGGGTGGCGGCGCGGTGCGTGAGGCCCGCCTCGACACCGTGGTGTGGACCACCGGGCCGGCGCGGCACGAAGGTGGATCCCCCAACGTACTGGGCGCGGCGACTCTGGCCCGCGCCACGCAGGTCCTGGCTTCCCTGGACCATGACTCCTGGCAGCAGCACGAGGCCGACATCCGCCGTCACCTCGCGGAAGGGCTCTCCGCGCTGGACGGCGTCACGGTGCACCGGATCTTCAGCGACTCCGCCGACTCCATCGGCGTGGTGAATTTCTCCGTGGAGGGCTACGACGCCGGGCTGGTGGCCGCCTACCTCTCCGCCGAGCATGGTGTGGGCCTGCGCGACGGCAAGTTCTGCGCGCACCCGCTGCTCAAGCGCCTGGGCCTGCCCGCGGGCTCGCTCCGCGCCAGCTTCGGCCTGGGTTCGCGGCTTGAGGACGCCGAGCGGCTGATCGACGGCATCCGCCAGCTGCGGGAACGAGGCCTCGGGTGGGACTACGTCGTGGACGCCGGGCGCTGGGTTCCCGCGAATGACCAGCGGAGCTATCCCCATTGGGCACCGAACACCCCGGGCACGGCCGGCGCCGCGCCCTGCACCACCACGGACTGAGGACCACCTCGGACTGAGCGGGCGCCTGCGGGTCGGGTCCGGCTGCTCGGACACCCGTAGGTCGGACCGGCCGGGTGGCGGTTCCGCCCCGAGGGGATCCGCACCCGGCCCGCTTGTGCCACTCTTTAACGGCAGTGTCTCCCGGCGACCCGCGGGAGAAGTCCGTCGTCGTCCAGGAGTCACCCGCATGTCAGCCCGCCACGTCTCCCCACCCGGTGGTCCCCGCATGGACACCTCCACCCGACGAGAGATGGGCCGGGCCTTCGAACAGGGCGGGGAACACTACGCGCAGGTCAGGCCGTCGTATCCGGAGGAAGCGGCCTCGTGGTGCGTTCCCACCGGGGCAAGGTCCGTGGTGGATCTGGGGGCGGGGACCGGGAAGTTCACCGAGCTGCTCGTGCACCTCGGCCTTGAGGTGACGGCCGTGGAGCCGTCCGCAGACATGCTCGCGCAACTACACGCTCAGTTCCCCGACGTCGCGACGGTGCAGGGGACCGCGGAAGCCACAGGCCTCCCGGCGGAGAGCGCCGATCTGATCACCGTGGCGCAGGCCTGGCACTGGTTCGACCCCCTGGCGGCGAGCGCGGAGGCCTTCCGGGTCCTGCGCCCGGGCGGGACCCTGGCTCTGGTGTGGAATCAGCTGGACACCTCGGTCCCGTGGGTGCACCGGCTGTCCCGCATCATGCACGCCGGTGACGTCATCAAACCGCACTTCGTGCCCGCCGTCGGGCCCGGCTTCGGCGAGCTCCAGGGGGCTGTGATTCCGTGGCACGACCGGGTCACTCCGCAGGATCTCCTGGAACTCACCAAGTCCCGCAGCTACTACCTGCGAGCCTCAGCCGCCACCCGGGGAAAGGTACTGACGAACCTGGACTGGTATCTGCACGAGCACCTTGGCCACGGGCCGGAAGAAGTCCTCACCCTTCCCTACCGCTGCTACGCGTGGCGAGCCGCGCGGAGCTGACGGTCACACTTGCGTCCGTGGCACTCGGGTCTTAGAGTTTTAGGCAAGCCGAAACTATTGGATTCGGGTTACCTAAGAGAGGCTGAGATGAAGACGGATCTGTCCCCACGAGCCGCCACCCGGCGTTCCACGCCGGGAGTCCTGCTCCTCGGACCCGCCTTCGTCGCGGCCATCGCCTATGTGGACCCCGGGAATGTCGCCGCGAACCTCACGGCCGGCGCCCAGTTCGGCTACCTCCTGGTCTGGGTCCTGGTGGCCGCCAACATCATGGCCGTCATGGTGCAGTACCAATCCGCCAAGCTCGGGCTGGTCACAGGGCACTCTCTCCCGGAGCTGCTCGGGCAGCGCTTCCCCACCTGGGGACGCCGGCTCTTCTGGCTTCAGGCCGAGGCAGTGGCCGTGGCCACGGACCTCGCCGAGGTGGTGGGCGGCGCCATCGCCCTCAATCTGCTGTTCGGCATCCCCCTTCCCCTGGGCGGAATCATCATCGGCGCGGCCTCCATGGTCCTGCTGGCCATGCAGAACCGGCGGCGCCAGCGCAGCTTCGAGAACGCCATCATCGTCCTGCTCGCCGTCATCACCGTCGGCTTCCTCTGCGGGCTGATCGTCAGTCCACCCAGCGCAGGCGGCGTCCTCGGTGGCCTGGTCCCCCGCTTCCAGGGGACCGAATCCGTGCTCCTGGCCGCCAGCATGCTCGGCGCCACGGTCATGCCGCACGCCATCTACGTGCACTCCGCCCTGTCGCGGGACCGGCACCGCCCCGTGGGCGGCCCCGAACCCGATGCGACGGCCCTGAGCCGTCTGGTGAAGGCCACCCGCTGGGACGTGGTCGCTGCGCTGGCCATCGCGGGCGCCGTGAACATCGGCATGCTGCTCCTGGCCGCCTCGGCACTGAGCGGCAAAGAGGGCACCGACAGTATCGAGGGTGCGCACGCCGCCATCACGACGACGCTCGGCCCGGTGATCGGCGCCGTGTTCGCCGTGGGGCTGCTCGCCTCCGGGCTCGCCTCCACCGCGGTGGGATCCTACGCCGGAGCCACCATCATGGGTGGCCTGCTCAAGGTGCAGATCCCGCTCATGCTGCGCCGGGTCCTCACTCTCATCCCTGCGGTGATCATCCTGGCCGTCGGCATGGACCCCACCCAGGTGCTGGTCCTGAGCCAGGTGGCCTTGAGCTTCGGCATCCCCTTCGCACTGATCCCGCTGTTCCTGCTCAGCCGGGACCGCCGGATCATGGGCCGCCATGCCGACCATCCGCTCCTCCAGGTGGGCGCCGCAGTGAGCGCGGTCCTGGTGATCGTCCTCAATGGCGTGCTGATCTGGCTGACGTTCTTCCCGGGCGGCTGAGGCCTCCCGGAGACGGATGTTTCCGGCGGGACCGCCACGGAAGCGGCCCCGGACCGCGCCCATGCCCGGGCTCCGGAGCAGCCAGTGCCCACCTCTCGACTAAACTGGGCCCGTGAAGTCTGCCGTCGCCTCCTCCTCCATCGAGGACTACGTCAAGGTCATCTACTCGTTCACCGAGTGGCAGGACAAGCCCATCAGCAGCACCCAGCTCGCGCAGCGGCTCGGCGTCGCCAACTCCTCGGTGTCCGAGATGGTCCGCAAGCTCAAAGACCTCGGCCTGGTGGACCACAAGCCCTACGGAGCGGTCACCCTGACGGATGAAGGGCGGCACCTCGCGCTGGCCGTGGTCCGCCGGCACCGGCTGATCGAAACCTTCCTGGTCCGTGAGCTCGGCTATGCCTGGGACGAAGTCCACGACGAAGCCGAGCTCCTGGAGCACGCCGTCTCCGAGACCTTCGTGGAGCGGCTGGCGGAGAAGCTCGGCCACCCGGAGCGGGATCCCCATGGCGACCCCATCCCCACCTCCGACGGCACCGTCGTGCTTCCGGAGGCGCGTCTGCTCTCGGAGCTGGACGAGGGACACCACGGGCACATCACGCGCATCAGCGACGATGACCCCGAGCTCCTGCGCTATCTCAGCCGGGAGGGAGTGGACGTCGACGCCGTCGTCGAGGTGGGCGAGCGCAAGCCGTTCAGCGGCGCGCTGCAGGTGCACGTGGCGCCCCCAGGCGGCCAGGAGGGTCACACTGCGGAACTGGGCGAGCAGGCACTCCACGCACTCTGGGTGTCCGATGACTCGCCCCACGATGGCTGCACCCTCCCCTGATCACAGCATGCCATTGCGAATACCCCCTGAGCGTGTTTGCATCCTTGCATGAGCACCATCGATCCGGATGCCGCCGCCCGGGCCAGGGCCACGCGGACTCCCCACGCCCGCGAGCTGTGGATGCCCGGCCTCCTGGTGCTTCTGGGGGCCTTCATCACGGCGTACAGCATCACGGCCTTCGTGACCGTCATCGGTCCCGAGACGGAAGAGCCTGAGACCTGGCAGTGGATCCTCCGGATCGCCGGGCTCACGGTCGCCTCCGCGACGACGATCCTCGGTTTCAATGCCTGGGTGGCCCGTTCTCTGAAGAACCCCCGTCTCCCCGGCTTCGGCGCGGCCCAGGCCATCGCCTGTGGCGCAGCCGCCCTGGGGACCACCGTGGTGGCACCGGCGCCGGCGTGGTTCCAGGAGCCCCGCATGCTCACCGTCAGCTGGTGGCTGGCCGGAGCCGCGGCCTTCTTCGCGCTCCTGTCCCTCGTCTCCTGGTTCCGGCGCTCCGCCGACAGCCGCCGCGAGGCGGAGATCATGCGGACCGGCAGGCTCACCGCGGGTGTGGTCACCAACCAGGGCTATGAGAGGTTCCACGAGTCCAACCGCATCCTGACCGCGGTCACTTACTCCTTCCAGGACCTGAACGGCACGCAGAGGTTCGTCCGCAGGCCGGCCATGATCACCTCGGCCGACCCCGTGCTCACCGGCGAACAGGTGGACGTCTGGTTCGATCCCGCCCACCCTGGGAACGAGAAGACCATCGCGGTCCGGCGCCGCCCCGCGGAGCTGCGGCAGCCTGACCGCCGCCCCCGGTGAAGACCCAGACCAGCCAGGCATGACCAACGGCCACCGGGGACCCGGCGCCGGCAGCGGAAAGGAGAAATCATGGAGGAACAGAAGAGCACGGCGGCGGAGGACGCCCCCGTGACCGAACTCGGTTTCGAGGTCTTCGGGTTCATCGCGCGCCCCGTCGAGGAGGTCTACCAAGCTGTCGCGGATCCGGCCATCCTGAGCGAATACTTCACCACGGGAGGGGCGGTCGGGCGGCTGGAGACCGGCGCCACTGTGCAGTGGGACTTCGCGGACTTCCCGGGAGCATTTCCCGTGACCGTGCTCCGGGCCGAAGCGGACGAGTCGGTCTCGCTGCGCTGGGGAGCCGCACCGGGGACGGCTCTGGACGATGCCGGGACCGTGGTCGACTTTCTCTTCTCCCCCGTGGACGAGGGAGCACGGACCAAGGTGGTGGTACGCGAGCACTCCTGGAGAACCACCAAGGACGGCGCCACTGCGGCATTCGGCAATTGCATGGGGTGGACCGGGATGCTGGCCGCGATGAAGGCCTGGCTGGAGCATGGCATCCGTCTCCGGGAGGGCTTCTACCGCTGAAGGATGTCACCTTCGAAGCGGCCGCCCAGGCAACTCCGTTAGGCTCGGAGGGATGAGCACTGCGAGAAAAGTCCTGAAGTCCGTGGCCGCAGTGGGTGGAAGACTCCTGGCCTTCGTCACCGTGAGTGCCGTGATCGGCGCTCTCGTGGTCGGTTTCCTCGCCCCGCTGGTGACCGCGACCGACGCGGCCACCGAGGGCTCCGTGCAGTTCTTCGACAGCCTCCCGGAAGAGCTCACCATCACCCCGCCCGGGCAGGTGAGCAAGATCGTGGCGGCGGACGGTTCGCAGATCGCCACCGTGTTCAGTGAGAACCGGTCGGACGTGACGTTGAAGCAGATTGCTCCTGCCATGCGCAACGCGATCGTCGCCATCGAGGACTACCGTTACTACGAGCACGGCGGCATCGATCCGATGGGCATCATGCGGGCCCTGGTCAGCAACGCTTCGGGTTCCCGTCAGGGTGCCTCCACGCTGACTCAGCAGTACGTGACGAACGTGCTCAATGAGAACCGTACTGCGCGGGGCGACGCCTCCGATGTGGTGCTCAATGGGCAGAAGACCACCGGGGACAAACTGCGCGAGATGAAGCTCGCACTCGGGCTGGAGAAGCGGCTGAGCAAAGATCAGATCCTCCAGGGCTACCTGAACATCGTGGCCTTCAGCGGCAACGCCTACGGTGTGCAGGCCGCCAGCCAGTACTTCTTCTCCGTGGATGCCGCCAAGCTCAGCCTGCCACAGGCCGCCCTGCTGGCCGGGCTGGTCAACGGCCCCGGCTACTACGACCCGGTGGCCCACCCGGACCGCGCCGTCGAGCGGCGCAATCTGGTGCTGGATGCGATGCTCAAACACGGCTACGTCACCGCCAAGCAGCACGACGACGCGGTGAAGTCGCCGCTGAAGCTGACCCTCAAACAGCCGCGGCAAGGATGTGCTTACGCCTCGCAGGCAGCCTACTTCTGCGACTACGTGCTGCATCAGTTCCTCAACGATCCGGCCTACGGTGCGACGCCGGATGAGCGGCTCACGCTGCTTCAGCGCGGTGGGCTGACCATCCGGACCACCTTGGATCCGCGTTTGCAGGGTCCCGCCCAGCGACAGGTGGACTCGACCACCGGCGCCAACCCGGACAAGTGGGGCGCCTCTCTGGTGACCATCCAGCCGGGCACCGGCAAGGTCGTGGCCATGGCCCAGAACTCGCGCATGCTCGCCAAACAAGGCTCCGGCTTCGTCACCGCCTACAACTTCAACGTGGACAAGACAGACGACTCGGGCCAGGCTCTGGGTGGCGTGGGCGGTATGCAACCCGGTTCCACCATGAAACCCGTGACCCTCGCGGCCTGGCTCGGCGAGGGCAAGTCCCCCGACCAGACGGTGGATGCCGCACGCCGCGTCTACCCCTTGGACTTCCCGTGGAAGAGCACCTGCGGCTCCGTCGCGGGCGCATACAACTCGAAAGAGATGGACAAGGGTGCGGCGCCGGACCTCCAGAACGACACCCCCGGTTTCTACCGTCCCATGACCGTCCGGATGGGCATCTACTACTCGATCAACACGGCGACCTTCGCCTCCGCCGCCGGCCTGAACGACTTCTGCGACATCCAGCGCGCGGCCGACGCCCTCGGCATGCACGACGGAGCGGGCAAGGGCCAGAAGCTCCAGCTCAACACGCTCGGCAATCTCCTGGGTGGTGCCAACGTCGCCCCGTTGACCATGGCGAACGCCTTCGCCACTTTCGCGAGCAACGGAACCTATTGCACGCCGATGTCCATCACGCGGGTCGATGACGGGAAGGGCCGCAGGCTGGGGGGTCAGATCCAGTCCTGCAAGGCAGGAGCAATCACACCGGAGGTGGCCAAACGAGCCACGAACGTGCTCCAGGACGTCCTGTCCAAAGGTTCCGGCCTGCTGATCCCGGACAAGGTCACCGCACCGGCCGCAGCGAAGACCGGCACCAATCAGTACAACAACCAGACCTGGATCGTCGGGTACACGCGGGGGCTGGCCACGGCCTCCTTCTTCGGCGATCCGTTCAACGCCAGCGAGCAGCGGCCGGGCACGAACGTCACCGTCAACGGCAGGACCTACCCCGCCGTCGACGGCGCGGACATCGCCGGCCCGCAGTGGGCCCGGTACATGCAATCGGTCTACGGCCTCTACGATCACGGCCGCTTCGACCCGCCCACGGTGCCCAAAAAGCCCACCCCGAAGAAGGCCGATGCGAAGAAGCCGGACACGGCCAAGGCCAAGCCACGGCGGTGACCCGGCGTCCTCTGATCGAGCGATACAGACTCGTGTGGCGCCCAGAGGGAACATCGTGGGTCACGGCCCGAGTCGGCCTTCCTCGGCCTCAGTGACCCCCGTTCAGGTCCCTCGACGGGGCTTGAGGCGTCGGGCTGGCACGCGGACACCTGGATCCTTCATGCCATGTACTCGGTGAATCTGTCCGGCACGCCGACAGCGGACGAACCGGGTCGGAGCAGGCTCTACCCGTTGGCCGAGGAGGGACCGCTGAAACCGACCACCGCCATGCGGGTCCATGCACCGGATTCCGGTCTCACCGGGCATCGAGGAAAACGAGTCCTCTGGCCGGAATACTTCGAGGGGCAGGACCATGAACTGGCTCGCAGGTGCCGACCGGGCTACGGATGGTTTGACTCGAAACCGGTCGCAGCCGCAATGGTCTTCCCTTCAGAAGGCAACATGGACGCCGGTCGCTGAACAAGGCCATGGTTTTAAGCCGACCAACATGTGGGCCGCCGACCATTCCTGGTTCACCATGACTGGTTACGATCTGCAGGGCACGCAAGTGTGCGGTGCCCAGGACCTGATCGACCGGGTCCGAAACTGCGCAGCATTGGAAACCGTCAGCGTGCCGGACCGTTGAGGTAAAACGAAAGGCCCTGGATCTTGAGATCCAGGGCCTTTCACCTGTGGAGATGGCGGGAATCGAACCCGCGTCCGATGTTGCTTCTGCAGGGCTTCTCCGGGCGCAGTTTGCGTCGGAATTTCTCGGCCCCAGCCATGCTGCAAACAGCTGGCTGATCCGGGCCCAGTCATCTTAAAGTCCCAGGCGCCCCGATGACGAGAGCTCCTGGCAGTGGCTATCTAGACGACGCCAGATTCCACGGCGATAGCAACCGTGGGCTGACGGACTGTCTTACTGCTTAGGCAGCAAGAGCGAAGTCAGTGCGCTTAGATTCGGCACTTATTGGTTTGCAGACATCGTTTACGAGATAAGCCTGCATCCTCGGCCCGCTTCACCTGCGTCGACAGACATCGTCGAAACCGATCATCCCCATGTTCATTTACCAAACACCTACCGGGTCTCCCCCGCAGGACTCTTCAGCATAGCGCTCCCGGCGCCGGAAGCCAAGCCCGTTCCGCCCGGGCCGGACCGCGTTCCGCTAGCGCTTGTTGCGTGCTCGCAGCACGCGCTGCGCCTCGCGCTTGTCCTGTGCCTCGCGGAGGCTCTGGCGCTTGTCGTACTCCTTCTTACCGCGCGCCACGCCGATCTCGACCTTGGCACGGCCATCGACGAAGTACAGCTGCAACGGCACGATCGTGAAACCGCTCTCGCGGATCTTGTGTGAGATCTTGATGAGTTCGGCACGGTGCAGCAGCAGCTTCCGGCGACGGCGCGAGGAGTGGTTGGTCCAGCTCCCCTGGCTGTACTCGGGGATGTTGACCTGCTCCATCCAGAGCTCGTCATTGTAGAACGTGCAGAACGCATCGCCCATGTTGGCGTGCCCCTCGCGGAGCGACTTCACTTCGGTCCCCATGAGCGCGATTCCCGCCTCATAGGTGTCCAGCACTTCGTAGTCGTGGCGCGCCTTGCGGTTCGTGGCCACGACTTTCCGGCCACTTTCCTTCGGCACGGCTGACTCCTTCGGTCTGAAAACAGTCCTTCCAGTCTACCCATGCCCTGCACGCTCCCGCGCATTGTCCGCTCAGGAAGAACGGCAGGAGACGAAGAAGGCCCGTTCCCAGCCGGGAACGGGCCTTCTTCCGGACGCTCTAGAGCATCGTCATCGGGTCCACGGGGGATCCGTTGACCCAGGTCTCGAAGTGAGCGTGGCAGCCGGTGGAGTTCCCCGAGCTGCCCGAGTAGGCGATGACCTGGCCCTGCGTGACCTGCTGGCCGGCTGAGACCACCACGGAACTGTTGTGGTAGTTCACCGTGGTCAGTGCATTGCCCTGCACCACACCGTGAGAGATCTGCACGGTCCAGCCACCACCCGTGGTGATCCAGCCTGCCAGAGTGACGGTGCCGGAGGCCGCCGCATGCACGGGAGTCCCGCAGCCCACGCCGAAGTCGACGCCCGTGTGCATGTAGCCACCGGTGCCCCAGAAGTCGATGGTGCCCGGAGGCACCGCGCGCCAGCCCCAGCCTGAGGTGATGGGCGGATTACCGTCGAACGGGGCACGGATCCCGAAGGACGAGATCGGTCCCGGCGCCGGCGGCACGTACGGTGGCTGAACAGGAGGCTGAGCCTGGCCCTGCCGGGCGGCCTCAGCCGCTGCGGCCGCGGCGGCCGCCTCCGCCTTGCGGCGCTGTTCGGCGAGCCATTCCTGGCGAAGGCGCTCGTCGCGAGCCTTGATCTGCGAGGCCACCTGGTCCTGAGCCTGGTTGACCTTGGCCAGCTGGGCCTGGATCGCCGGCTTGGAGGCTTCCAGTTCCTTGTTCAGGCGAGTGGTGTCCGAAACCAGCTTGTCCACCTGAGCCTTCTGACGGGCGGCCTCATCGCGCGCGGACTGCTCCCGTGCCAGTGCCGCATCTGCCTGAGCCTTGAGATCGGCGATCTCCTGCTCGACGGCGGCAAGCCGGGCGGACTGGTTGACGTTGACGGCGCTCTGCTGATTGAGCTTCTCCATCGCGGCGTTCTGGGTCCGCAGGGCCTGATCCGCCAGGTCCATGCTGCTGACCAGCTTCTCCGTGTCGGTGGCCCCGAAGAAGAGCGTGAGATCGTTGGGGACGCCACCGGACTTGTAGGCCTGGGTGGCGATCTGGCCGATCAGTTTCTTGGTCTCGCTGGACTTGGCTTTGTCCTGGTCCATCTCCTGCGACAGCTTCGCCTTGCTCTGCTGTGCCGCATCCACGCGCCCGGCCAGCGATTGCGCCTCGGACGCCGCGGCCGCAACCCGGCCCTGAGCGTCGGAGAGTGCCTTCTGGGCGCCGGGAAGCTGGCCCTGATAGAGCGTCAGATCCGCGGCCGACTTGGCGATCTTGCCGTCCAGGAACTCCAGCGAGGACTGCACCTGGTTGGCCCGGTTCTGGAGCGCCTGCTGCTGGTCGTCCAGGTTGTCTGCCCGGCTCGGAGCGAGCCCCAGTCCCAGCAGAAGGACGACGACGGCGGACGCGCCCACGGTCCGTCGCGCAGCCTTCCGGCACTGACCGCCGTCGTAGGTGAAGCGGAAGCGCGCCGCTTTCGCGGGGACCCTCTGAGTCAATCCTGCAATTTTCACTGCGTTCCTTTCCTTGGGCCCTCGCTCAGGCGTTGAGCGGCTTGCGGAGGGTGAACAGGGATGAGACACCCGCGATGACGGCGCCCAGAGCGATCAGGCCGGGGACCAGCCAGAGGGTCTGCGCGTCGGAGATGAAAGCGGTCTGCTTGTACTGCTCGGCGAGGTAGCCGGTCAGGAAGAAGTGTGAGATCCCCCAGATGGCCCCGGAGGCGAGCAACGCGCCGACCACGGCCGCGATCACTCCTTCGAGGATGAAGGGCAGCTGGATCACGGCCTTGGACGCGCCCACCAGCCTCATGATGGCGGTCTCCTTGCGACGCATGAAGGCCGAGAGTCTGATGGTGGTGGCGATCAGCAAGGCCGCACAGATGATCATGATGGCGGCAATGCCGATGGCGACGAATGACGCCGTGTTCATGGCGGAGAAGAGCTTCTCCAGAATCTGGCGCTGGTCGATCACGCTCTCCACGCCCGGCTGGGCGGAGAAGGTCTCCGAGATGACCTTGTACTTCTCGGGATCCTTCAGGTTGACCCGGAAGGAGGACGGCAGCTGGTCCGGCGTCACCGAATCGACGATCGGCGAGTTGGCGAACTGCTCCTTGAAGTGCTTGTACGCCTCGTCCTGGGACTCGAACTGGAAGTCGTTGACGTACTGGCGGATCGCGTCCGAATCCAGAGTCTTGCGCAGATTGTCCTGCTGTTCCTTGGTCACGGGACCGGAGGAGCAGTTGGCCGTGGTGGAACCGGGGCTGCAGAGGAAGATGGCCACCTGGACCTTGTCGTACCAGTAGCCCTTCATCTGGTTGATCTGCATCTGCAACATCCCCGCGGCACCCACGAAGGTGAGCGACACGAAAGTCACCAGCACCACCGAGATGAACATGGAGAGGTTCCGGCGCAGACCGTTGACGATCTCACCGAGGATGAACATGGGCCTCATGCGCGGTCCTCCCCTGCCGTTGCGGGCCGGGCCGGCGTCGGAGCACCGTTTCCGGGCACAGGCGCCTGGGACGCGGCGGCTGAAGCCTTCACTTTGGGGATGAGGGAGGTGTACGTGGCCTTCGCCTCGTCACGGACCACCTTTCCCTTGGTCAGTTCGATGACGCGGCGGCGCATCTGGTCCACGATGTCGTCGTCGTGAGTGGCCATCACCACGGTGGTGCCGTTGGCGTTGATCTTCTTCAGCACCTCGGTGATCTCCTCACTCGTGGTGGGATCGAGGTTGCCGGTGGGCTCATCGGCCAGCAGGATGTCCGGCTGGTTGACGACGGCGCGGGCAATGGCCACGCGCTGCTGCTCACCGCCGGAGAGCTCATGCTGCATGCGCTTCTCCATGCCTTCCAGGCCGACCATGGCAAGCACGTCGGTCACGCGCTCCTTGGTACGGGCCCGGCTGGCGCCGATGACCTGCATGGCGAAAGCCACGTTCTGGTACACGTTCTTCTGCGGAAGGATGCGGAAGTCCTGGAACACCACACCGATCTTGCGGCGCAGTTTGGGCACACGCCAGCTGGAGAGGGTGGACACGTTGTGCCCGGCGACATAGACGGAACCGGTGGTGGCCACGTCCTCGCGATAGATCATCTTGAGGAAGGTCGACTTACCGGACCCGGAGGCGCCGACGAGGAAGACGAACTCGCCGCCCTCGATGTCCACGCTCACGGATTCAAGCGCGGGTTTGGCCTTGGGGTCATGGATCTTGGTGACATTTTCGAATCGGATCATGGCTTCACACAGCCCTGCCGGCAGGCGCGACTGAACCGCTCCAGCGGCCGGGGCCCGGGCCTAGTGTTGGGGGAAGTGATGGCACCGGCTCCTCGAGTCTATGTTCGTGTTCTGGGAACGCCATCCCATTTAGGCGGCGTGTCGTACAAAGCGTTGCACGGCTCCTCCCAGCAGGCGCCGGTGATTTCAGCACCTGTTCCGAAGGTCTCTCCGGGGTGGCTCAGGCCTCGGCCTTCCGGCTGTCGGCCCGCCAGCGGATCCCGGCATCGATGAAATCGTCGATGTCGCCGTCCAGCACGGCGCTGGTGTTACCGACTTCATGGTTGGTCCGGAGGTCCTTGACCATCTGATACGGGTTCAGGACGTAAGACCGCATCTGGTCACCCCAGGAAGCCTTGATGTCGCCGGCCAGGGCCTTCTTCTCCGCGTCTTCCTGTTCCTTCTTCAGGAGCAGGAGACGGGACTGGAGAACGCGCATGGCGGCCGCACGGTTCTGGATCTGGGACTTCTCGTTCTGCATGGAGACCACGATTCCCGTGGGCAGGTGGGTCAGGCGGACGGCGGAGTCGGTGGTGTTGACCGACTGGCCGCCCGGGCCGGAGGAACGGAACACGTCCACGCGGATCTCGTTGTCCGGGATCTCGATGGAGTCGGTCTGTTCGATCAGCGGGATGACTTCGACTGCGGCGAAGGACGTCTGACGGCGGCCCTGGTTGTCGAAGGGGCTGATCCGCACCAGGCGGTGCGTCCCGGCCTCCACGCTGAGGGTGCCGTAGGCGTACGGTGCGTTGACCTCGAAGGTGGCGGACTTCAGGCCCGCTTCTTCCGCGTAGGAGGTGTCCATGACCTTGGTGGAGTAACCGTGGCGTTCGGCCCAGCGAATGTACATGCGCATGAGCATCTCGGCGAAGTCCGCGGCGTCGACGCCGCCTGCGCCGGAACGGATGGTGACCACGGCCTCGCGTTCGTCATACTCGCCGGAGAGCAGCGTGACCACTTCGAGCTGCTCCAGGGCGGTGCGGATGGAGGACAGCTCGGTGGCGGCCTCGGCCATGGAGTCCTCATCACCGGCTTCCTGGCCGAGCTCGACCAGAACTTCCAGGTCCTCGATGCGGCTGGCGAGTGTGGTGAGACGTTCCAGTTCGGACTGGCGGTGGGACAGCTGGGAGGTCACCACCTGAGCGGCGGCGGGGTCGTCCCAGAGGTCCGGGACTCCCGCCTTCTCGCTGAGTTCGGCGATGTCCCGGCGCAGGGAATCGACGTCTGACACTTGTGCAATCGAGTCGTAAGTAGCCCTCAACGCGCGGATCTCTGCAGGAAAATCAATCTCAGCCATGGTCTTCCAAGACTACGGCATGCGGAGAGGTCGCCGACCGGCGGAGGCTTCCTGCACCACGGCTCTCGTTTCCTGTCTGGCGGCCGGGCTGAAGGCCCCCGTCTCTCATCCAGTTACGGCCGGGGAGACAGTTCATCGCACGAGCCTGGCACGCGCCGTCGAACCCGCTTCGATGACGATGCCGTCCGGGACGAACACCCCGAGCAGAGGCGGGCGGGCCACAGCCCGGAGCCGCACCGTGGCACTGCGTCCGTCCGGACTTCCTGAGGCGTCCACAATGATCAGCCGATCGAGGGTGGCGGAGGCCGGGCTCCGGTTCAGGTAGCCGACGCCGGCGGCCCGGACGCGTGCATCGTTCAGCCGGATGGTGGCCTGGCCCTGTCCTTTCCCTCTGATCTCCGTGATGTCGAAAGCGTCGGCCGCGGCCGAGGCCGCACCGTCCGCCAGGGACAGGAGCTTCTTGTGTTCCAGATAGACGGCGGAAACGGCCAGCAGGACCACGGCGGCCAGGAGGGCGATGATCACGTAGCCCAGAGTGAGGACGTTGATACTGCCCCTCTCCCGTGGGCTCTCCCGTTCTTCGGCGCCGTCCGGATGTTCTCCGCAGAGCAGCCAGGCACAAGAGGAGCAGCGGTGGGCCGTTCCCGGGTCCGCCGGGCGGTGCGACGGCCTCACCGGAACCTGCCCACGATCTCAGTTCCCGAAGCGTGGACGTGCGCGGCGTCGAGTCCCAGCCCCGGTGGTGTGAACGGAAGTGAGACGTTCACCGTCACATCGACCGTCACCGCCGTCCCTGGAGCGCGGCAGTCGGAGGGCCTGCAATGGACCTCCACCTGCGCCGTGCCGGAGGGCAGGTCCTGGTCGGCGAGGGCCAGGGCGACAGCGCGATCCCTGAAGACACGTGCTTCAGTTTCGTCCCGAGCCTCCACGATCAGTCGCGCAGCCTGGTCCGCAGCCCCCGTGGCTGCGTATCCTGCCGCCTGAATCCGGGCCGCGGTGAGGACGAAGTACAGCACCGGGATCAGCAGGATGACAGAAAGGAAGATGAACTCCACGGTGGCGCTGCCTGATTCCGCACTGGCGCCTCGCTCCGGCACGGGGGCTTCAGGAGACACTGCCCCGTTGCCGCTGGAATGCACTCCGGGACAGCCGGCTTCTGAGGGACCGGGTGTCAGACCTGCTCCGGGGATGACGCGTGCAGGGGCGCCTGCATGGACGCTTCCGTGGTCACTCCCTGCCAGCGGCATGGCCACTCACCTCCAAGATCCTGGAAGGTCCGAGGAGACCGATCACCGGGAAGGACGCCCGCACGGTGACCGTGACGATCCGGACGGGCCCCTCACGGTCTTCCCACACTTCGACATCCTGAGTGAACCCCTCTCCCACCGCGCCGGCGATGAGTTCCCTGGTCCGCCCTTCGGCATCGGACACCGTGCGATCCGCGAGCGCCCCGTACCGTGCACCTGAGGACGCCGCATCGATCAGAGTGTTGCGGACGTGCAGGATCAGGGTGAGCTGCAGGATTCCGAGGAAGAGAAAAGTCAGCAGTCCGGAGATCAACACGAAATCCACCACCGCGGCGCCGCGCTCGCTTCCGTCCGTCTTCCCCGCTGCCGGCCTCACCGCCGGAAGGGATCCAGCGGGAGAGGGCCCACCCGTCCTTCTGTGGCGGATCCCCGCCTCGGGGACCAGCAGACCTCTCACGGCGCCCTACTTCCTGGAGACCGTATCGATGGCCTGGTGGAACAAGCCCTCCAAGGCCGGCCCGGCCACCGCCAGGAGCAGCGCCACCAGGGCCGCGGTCATGAGCGTGACCATCACCCACCCGGGCACATCCCCACGTTCAGGGTGAGCAGACCGTTCTGAGCGTTCCTGCCGCAAGCGCGAGCCGAACAACATGACCTGCATGACGAGCAGCCCATAGAGGCCGGCAACGCCGTCCAGGAACACGCTTCGGGCGAACCTGCCCGCCGTTCGGGCCTGAGGCCTGCTTCGAACCCTTGGATTGCACGTGAAGAAGGCGCCGGCCTCCCACGCGACCCTGAGGTCCGGCGTCTGCACAGAGTGGATATGTTCCGGGGAACCATGAGTCTGGATCATCGGAGCTCCTTTCATTCGGGCTGTCGGCTCAAACTGTCGGCTCAGGGCATCCGCCCTGGAGCATGATCGTGATGGCTGCGATACCTGGAAAGACGGCGAACAGAACGGTAAGCGGCAGGACCCCGAAGACCACGGGCACCATCATCAGAATCTCCTTGCGGCCCGCAGCCTCCATGAGTTCCCTCTTACCCAGATCCCGCACGTCCTGAGCCTGAGCACGCAGGACATCGCCCAGCGGCGTACCACGCTCCACCGCGACGACCAGCCCGTCCACGAAACGCTCGACCGGGACGAGCTGCACCCTGCGGGACATCCCGCGCAGTGCTTCAAGAAATGGAGTCCCGGATCTGGCATCCGCGAGGGTCACGGTGAACTCCGCTGCGAGCTCACCCTGTGCGACTCGTGCAACACGTTCCAGGGCCGCACGGGCATTCATTCCGGCGCCCACTGCCAGCGCCATCAGCTCCGCCAGTCCAGGAAATTCCCGCAGCATCCTCGCTTCCCTGGACCTGATCCTCTGGTTCAGCCACTGCTCCCGTACCAGACAGAGGAAAACGGCGGCGCTCACCGCAGCGAGCACGGCCGGAACGGGAGAGATCCTGCCGGAGAACACACCGAGGAGACAGAACAGAAGGACTCCGGCGAAGGCACCACCGCCGAGCAGCAGTTGCTCCGCCCTGAAATCGAGCGGTGTCCTCGGACTCCCCGCCCGTGTCAGACGTTCTTGAAGAGCAGCGTTGCCCCACCGGAAACGACCCAGGCGGCCGACCAGGTCGCGTAGCACCGGCCGGAGGATCCTCTCCAAAGGGCCGAAGGGTGTGACGGCACGCTCCGGCGTTCTGAGGAGCCGCGATCCGGTGTCCTGGGATCGCAGCTGCGGAGTGATGCGCTCAGTGAACGTGGCGGCTCTCATGAAAGGCAGGCGGACCAGGGCGAGCCACCCGCCGCAGCCGAAGAGGAATCCGAGCAGGGCCGCGGCAGCCTGGGGGTTCATCCCAGCACCCGCTCATCAGCCGGCAGCGCACCGATGCCCTGCATGATCCGGTAACAGATGACAGAGAGCACGAGTCCACCGATCAGGACCCCGGCACCCTGAACCGTGCCATAGGCGCTGATGGCCTCGTGGCGGCTAGACATGAGCAACAGGACCAGCCACGGCGCCGCGACAGCGAGCCGTGCAGCATTGATGGTCCAGGACTGTCTGGCCTCAAGCTCGCTCCTGGTCCGGGCGTCGTCACGGAGGAACTCAGCCAGCGTGGACAGCAGGTTCCCCAGATCGGCACCGCCCACATCACGCGTCAGCCTCAAGGCCTCAATGATCCTGTCAGCCACGGGGTCCGACAGCCTGGCCTTCAAACGGGTCAGGGCGTGATCGAACTTCCCGCCCGACCGGTAATCTGCGGCGAACTCACCGAAGAACGGCCGAAGGTCCTCCGGTCCTTTGAGCGCCAGCTGCATGAGCGCCTCCGGCAGCGAGAGCCCGGCCCTGATCGCGGAACGCAAGTGGTCCACCGCATCGGGCCACGCGCGCCGCAGGGCCGCCACTCGCCGTCGTGCACGCCATTTCACCGCCGACCAGGGAAGCCAGGCCGCGAACACGGCGAAACACCCCGCGATGGCGGGTGAACGCGTGACAAGGAGCAGCACGAGTCCAACCACGACCGCCAGGAGCAGCCCGGCGCCCAGGAGACCTGCGGGAGAGACCCGTTCAATCCCTGCCTCCTGGAGGGCCGCAGAGATCCTGGACGGACGGAATCGCACGGACTCACGGCCTCCCCCTGGCCAGAACGACCACCAGACGAGAAGCAGCCCCAGGCCCAGAACCAGGCCCAGAACGGCCGACATCAAGCCACCCCCACCAGGGAATGCAGACGGTAGCCCGCCCTGGCGAACTTCTCCTCCGGGGGGAAGTCACCCGTAGGGGTCAACACGCCGTCCTCCAGAGCGAAGATCAGGCTGGACTCGATGATGTTGTTCTCCACCCTGCGGCCCAGCGCGACGATCTCCGACACCACTCGGCGTCCACCAGGCAGGCGTTGGCAATGCACCACGAGGTCGATGCAGGAAGCGACGGTCGGTACGACGAAGTCGCTGCTGATATTGCCTCCTGCAAGCAGGGGCAGCGTGCAGATCTTGGTGACCGCGTCCCGCGCCGAGTTGGCGTGCACGCTCGCCATGGCACCGACTCCGGAGTTCATGGCGATCAGCATGTCCAGGCTCTCCGCAGCCCGGACCTCCCCCACGATCAGGCGGTCCGGTCTCATCCTGAGCGCTTCCTTGACCAGCCTGCGCAACGGAATCTCCCCTTCCCCCTCCAGATTGGGCTGGCGGCATTGCAGACCCACCACGTCCCGGAGAGCGCATTGCAATTCGAAGACCTCCTCCACCGTGATGACACGCTCACGAGCCCCGATGGCCGAGGCCAGGCAGTTCAGGAGCGAGGTCTTGCCCGCCTGCGTGGCCCCTGAGACCAGGATGTTCAGGCCGCTGCTCACCGCCGCGCCGAGGAAGCGTGCGGCAGGCCGGGTCAGCGTGCCCAGCTCCACCAGATGCTCCAGTCGTGAGGCTTTCACTACGAACTTCCGGATGTTGACCGCCCAGTGCCTGCGTGTGATGTCCGGAATCACGACGTGCAGGCGGGAACCATCCGGAAGGGAGGCGTCCACGAACGGAGAACTCAGATCCAGCCGGCGCCCGGACGATTTAAGCATCCGTTCCACCAGCTCCTCCACTTGAGCCTGGGAAAGTTCCAGTCCCGTGTACTCGGATTCCCCCTGACGCGCCACGAAGACATCGCTGGGACCATTCACCCAGATCTCCTCTATCTCCGGGTCATCGAAGAACGGCTGGAGCTCGCCAAAACCCGCCACCGAATCCAGGATCCTGCGCACGGCCTCCTCAGGAGCCTGCAAAGGAGGCAGAGCACCTCGCAGGACACGTTCCTCGTAGTCACCGACCGCCTCCGCTACGAGACTCCTGACCTGCTCAGCATCCGCCCAGGGGTCGATTCCCCGGCGGCGTACCAGTTCCCGCACCTCGGCCTCGACGATCTCCAGAGACTCCACCGAACACCCTTCCGTGATATTTGTCATACATTTGTCACGTTATGGCATATCTTCAGTCATGCCAAGTGTCTTTCTGGCTACTGTGGACAACTTCACGACATCCTCTGACCCATCCGAGAGCGCACTGTTAGTCTGGATTCACCGCGCGAGTCCTTCACGCACCCGCCTGCCACCGCTCCCGGCCCACGGAGAAGTCCTCATGCACCACGGGTTCCAGCCCGCATCCCCCGCCCGCCGCCGTCGAGCTCTCACAAGACGCTGGAGCGCCACGGCGCTCGCCGCCGTGCTGCTCGTTTCGCTGGCGGACCCCGCCCTTGCGGCTCCATCACCGACGCCCAGCACGCCGGCCCCGAGCTCCATCGAGACTCAGCCGGTACCGGAGGGCCGCACTGCCGGTGATCCCGCGGTCGCCCGGAAAGCGGTGGGACCCGAAGGTGCCACCATGCGCACCAATGGCGACCGGAAACGGCTCCTCACGGTTCCCGCCGAGGGCCCCGCTCCGAAGCCCGAGGCTCAGACAGCCCCGGAAACCGCCGAAGGTTCTCCCACCAGAGGCCTCTCAACATCAGCTTCGGGGCTCTCCCGCATGGCGCCGGCCGCGTTCAGCACCACTCATTGGCGGCCCAATTTCGGCGTTCCCGGTCAGGACGTGAGCGCGTGGCAAGGCAACGTCAATTGGGCCGGCCAGTGGAGCCTCGGCTCACGGTTCGCCTACATCAAGGCGAGCGAAGGCACCTACTACACCAACGAGAATTTCACCTCGCAGTACAACGGCTCCGCGAACCAGGGCATGGTGCGCGGCGCCTACCACTTCGCCATTCCGAGCTGGTCCTCCGGCGCCGACCAGGCCCGGTACTTCGCCTCGCACGGGGGCGGCTGGAGCGGGGACGGCCGGACCCTCCCGCCGGTCCTGGACATCGAGTACAACCCCTACCAGGGACGTACCGACCTCGGGTTCAACCCCGGGGACGTCTGCTACAGCCTGGGTGGCGCACCCATGGTCAAGTGGATCTCCGACTTCGGCAACACCATGCGCCAGCTGACCGGCCGCTACCCCGTCATCTACACCACCACCGATTGGTGGAGCCGTTGCACCGGCAACTCGACGGCCTTCTCCAACTATCCGCTCTGGATCGCGGCGTACCCGTCCTCTCCCAGCAGCACTCCTGGCACGCTGCCCGCCAGCTGGCAGCAGTACAGCATGTGGCAGTACAGCGATGAAGGACCGTTCGCCGGGGATTCCAATGTGTGGAACGGTGACATCACGGGCCTCTCGCGCTTCGCCAGCTATGGCGACGCCACACGTTTCACTGCCATCGGCGACTTCAACGGGGACCGGCGCCCCGACCTGCTCGGAATCCGGCCGGATGGCACCCTCGCATTCTTCCCGGGGAACGGGGCCGGCGGGTACGGGACCCCGACCACCATCGGCCGTGGCTGGAACATCTACCAGCAGCTGATCGGCGTCGGTGATCTCAACGGCGACGGCCGCCCGGACCTGCTGGGTGTACGCCCGGACGGTTCCGTCTGGTTCTACGCCGGGACCGGCGCGGTCAACTCGGGAAACCAAGGCTATGCGGCCGCAGTCCGTCTCCCGGGACTCCAATGGTCCTCCTACAGCCGGATTCTCGGCGGTTCAGATCTGACGGGTGACGGGCGGCCGGACATCCTGGCGCTCGGGCAGGACAACGCGCTCTATCTGCTTCCCGGCCTGTCGACTCCCAGCGCCGCCTCCTCGGGCTTCGGGCCGGCGCGGAAGCTCGCCGGAACGAACTGGGGCACCTATCCGCTCCTGGCGCTGAACAGCTCCTTCACAAAGACGAAGGCACCGGGACTCATCGCAACGGACTCCGCAGGAGCCCTGACGCTCTTCCCGGGACTCGGCTCCGTCGACTCCGCGGGTAACGCCTTCGGAGCCCCCGTCAGGATCGGCAACAGCGGCTGGGGCCAGTTCAGCGCTCTCCTCGGCACGGGCGACGCAAACCAAGACGGCCAGTCCGATCTGCTGGCCATGCGAGCCGATGGAAGTTCCCTGTTCTACCCCGGGGTGCCCGGAGACTCCGGCGGCTACGCCACGGCGCGCAAGATCGGCAACGGCGGCTGGACCGCCTTCGCATCCGTGACCGGCGGCTTCAATCTCAACGGCTCCGGCCCCTCCGACACCTTGGGCATCTACGCCAACGGCAGCTCCCTGCTCTACGCGGGAACCTCCACGGGCCAGCTCGGGACCGGGACCCGTCTGGGCACGTCCTTCGGCCCAGTGAAGTCGGCCTTCCTGGGCGACTTCTCCAGCACCGGGCGTGGCGACGTGATGACCATCCGCCCCGATGGCACTCTGTGGTTCTCCGCGAACAACGGACCCGCCAACGGTCTTCCCCGCTTCGCCACGCCGCGCCAGATCGGGTCCGGCTGGAACATCTACCAGTCTGTCTTCGCCGCCCGCAACATCAGCGGCAAGGGCAGCTGGGATCTGGTCGCCATCAAGCCCGATGGCACCCTCTGGCTCTACCCGGGCACGGGCAACGTTTCGTTCTCCACTCCGCAGAAGATCGGCAACTCCTCCTGGCAGAGCTTCACCTCGCTTCTGGCACTCGACGGCAATGCAGATGGAAGAACCGACCTCTACGCGGTGCGCCGGGACGGAACCCTCTGGTTCTATCAGGGCACCGGGACCTCCCCGTACCTCGCAGCGGGCCGGCAGGTCGGGCGGAGCGGCTGGTCGGCTTACAAGGCACTCGCACCCACGGGAGACCTCACCGGGGACAGCCGTCCGGACTTCGCCGGAATCAACAGCAACGGCTCGCTCTGGTTCTACGCCGGCACCGGCATGCCCGAGTCCTCGCTGGGATCCGGCCGTCTCATCGGGTCCCTCCGCTGACCAGTTGGTAGAATGACGGGCGTCCTACGCGTTCGGCCGCTGGACCGTAGTAAGAAAGGCGCCCCTTGCTGATCTCCTGGATACCAGCCCTACCTGCCACCTTGGCGGCACTCGCCGTCTTCCTGCTCCCGGGGGCGCTGGTCAGTCGGCTCCTGGGCGCCCGCGGATTGACCTGGGCTTCCGTCTCCGCCCCGGTGTCGGTCAGCCTGATCGGCATCGCAGCGGTCCTCGGCGGATTCCTGCGCATTCCGTGGAACATCTGGAGCCTGGTGGGCACCACGGTCCTCGTGGCGTTGCTCAGCGTGCTGGTGCGCCGGGTACTGATCCGAGTGGGCTGGATGAGCGCTCCCGATCCGGACCACGCCGGGTCCTGGCGCTCTTCCTCCACCGTGCGGGGCTTCCTGGCCGGGCTCTTCGCCGTGGTGCTCTCCGGCGCGTTCATCGTCCGGCGCATCATGCAGATCATCGAGCTCCCGGAGAACTTCTCCCAGCGCTACGACAACGTGTTCCACATGAACGCGATCCGCTTCATCCTGGACTCCGGCAAGGGCTCCTCACTCACGCTCGCCTCAATGGATCCGTCCAACACCACGAGCTTCTACCCCGGGGCGTGGCATGACACGGTAGCCCTGGTGGCGCAGCTGTCCTCGTCCGACATCCCGCTGGCCATCAACGGAACCACGATCGCCCTTCTGGCCGTGGTCTGGCCCCTGGCCTGTTTCCTGCTGACCCGAATCGTGGTCCCCTCCACATCGGGTGCCGCGCTGACCACCGCAGTGCTCTGTGGCGCGTTCGGCCTTCTTCCGTTCCACCTCCTGGACTGGGGCACCCTCTACCCCAACCTCCTCTCGCTGCTTCTCCTCCCGGCCGCCATCGCCCTGCTGCTGAGCGTCACGAAAGCGCCCTTCGGGCATTGGACCCAGCGTGTGGCTCCCCTGCTCCTCTTCCTGGCAGTCCTGCCGGGGATCGCCTTGGCGCACCCGTCCGCCATCCTCACGCTCCTCCTGCTGGCCGCCGTGCTGTTCGTCGTGGCCTGGTGGCGCGAGATCCGCAGATACCTGAGCACACGCGACCTCCGCAGGGCTCTGTGGGTCTCTCTGGCGTTCGCCGTGTATCTCACCGCCTTCACCGTGGCCTGGATGAAACTGCGACCCTCCAAGTTCGGAGCGCATTGGCCGCCGGTCACCTCCTCCGGCCGTGCTTTGGGAGAGAGCCTGACCTTCTCCACCAACGGCTTCGCCGAAGCTTGGATCCTCACGATCCTGGTGGTGGCCGGCGCCGTGATGCTGCTCCGTCAGCATCGCGCGACATACCTGGTGGCATGGTTCGCCATGTCGTGTTTCCTCTACATCTCCGCCTCGGGTCTCCCCGATGGAGCCTGGAGGGACTTCTGGAGCCAGATCTGGTACCACGACGCCCACCGTCTCGCCGCACTGACGGTGGTCTTCGCTCTGCCCCTGGGCGCCGTGACCCTGTGGGAAGGGTGGAAGCTTCTCGCGAAGCAGATCGGGCGCCTCGGGAAGGTCCTGGACACCAGGGTCCTGACCGCCGGCGTCGCAGTCCTGGCGATCCTCCTGACCTCGGTTGCCGGCCTGGCCCTCCAGTCGAGCCGCTTCAACCCGAATCTCAATGGTGTGGTGCTCCGCAGCAAGTGGGCGTTCAACCCCAATTTCCCCGGCAATCTCCTCAGCACCGATGAAGAGAAGCTCCTGGAGCGGCTCGACGGAAAGGTCCCTGAGGGCGCGGTCCTGATCGGCCACCCCGCATCCGGCGCCGCGCTGGCCTACGCCTACACCGGCCGGGCGGTCATTCTCCCCGCTCTCGGATCGACCCCCAGCGCGGACGACATCCAGCTGACCTCCAAGCTCGCCGGTCTCGACACGGACCCTGCGGTGTGCACGAGCGTCAAGCGCCTCAAGGCTTACTACATCCTGGACTTCGGCACCGAACTCGCCCCGAGCGGCGTCAAATACACCTTCCCCACCCCCGAGCAACTGGCCAAGCTGCACAAGGTGCAGCTCCTGGACCAGCAGGGGAAGGCCAAGCTCTACAAGATCACGGGCTGTCAGTAACCGTCCGCGCGCGGCGACCGGATCAAGGGCTCACTGAACGACGACGGCGCCGCCGCGGCTTCCCAGTCGCGGCGGCGCCGTCGTCGTTTCAGCAGCTGTGCAGTGCGCTCAGGCTCGGGCCGCCAGCCGGTCGATGTACTCGCCCCAGATCTCCACCTGTGCCTCAGCCGACAGAGACCGGGCGGCCGCGTGCGCGGCGGCCTTCCAGTCGTCGATCCGCCCGGGGGTGAGGGCATGCAGGGTCTGCCGCAGCGACTCCGCGGAGAAGTCCTTCGTCACCTCACCCAGACCGTGCTGGCGGACAAGGGACTCCATGGCCGGGGAAGGCCCCACGATCAGTCCCAAACGCGCCTGAACAGCCTCGAAGAACTTGTTCGGCAGGGCGTTCTCCAGATTGAAATTGGTGGGAGGCAGGAAAACCAGGGACACGTCGTACTCGCTCAGTGTCGCGACCAGTTCCTTGTACGGCACCGGGTCCCGGAACCGCAGATTGGGCAGGCCCTCGGCCTTCTGCCGCAGCTCAGCCACGTAGTCCGGCTCGTTCGGCATGACGATCATGTCCAGGCTCAGCCACTCCGGAGCGCCACGCATCGCCTCGATGAAGTTCTCCAGCTTGCGGTACCGCTGGCCTGCCGCGCTGTGAATGAGCCGCACGGACGTGCCTGTGGGCTTCGGAGCCGCGTCGACATACGGCGCCGCGTTCGTGACCACGCCCGCGTCCACGCCGTAGTCCTTGGTGTATTCCTCCGCGATACCCTGGGAGACCGTGGTGACCGAGGCAGCCCGGCCGAGGTAGGTCCTGCACAGCCAGCGCATGAACGGGGCCACGAAGAAACGCCATTTCAGGTCGTCCTCCTTCTCCCGTGGAGCGAACTCGTGCAGATCGGAATGAACCCCCAGACGGGGCTTGAGATCGAGGGCCACCGGGAGGCTGTTGAGATCGTTGGCGAGGATGATGTCGAAACGTCCCACCGGAAGAGCCGCCCGGGCGGCCTGCACGGCGGTCATGCTTTCGTAGACCCGGTCGAATCGCCGGGTGATGAGGCCCGTCTTGTCCGACGGCCAGCCTCGCGAGTCCGACGGAAGTGCGTAGTGTTCAGTCACACCGTCCGGGGCCTCGCCATAAGCGCAGGTGGCCACCTGATACTTGTCTTTGAAGAACTCCACCTGCTTGAGAACCCTGGGATCCGAACGGATCGGTGAGAAGGTCAGAATCAGCAGGCGAGGGAGTTCGGTCATGCCTTCATTCTCCCAGATGGCGGGCCTCGCGTCATACGCGGCCGGGCCCGCTGGGGCTGCAGCCGAGCGCCGGATCCGGCGTCCCGGGAGGGCCGTCCGGCCCCGGACTCAGAAGAGCGTCCGGAGATACGGGATCCGGGCAGCGACCAAGGACACCGCGAAACTCACCACCAGGGTGAGCAGGAACGCCACCGCGGCGGGTCCGAAAGCGGTGCCCGCCTCAATGGCCGGGCTGGCCTTCTTGAGCATCTCGAAGATCACCAGGTGCACCAGGAACACCCCGAAGGATGCCTGCGAGAGTGCCGCGACGCTCCGCCCGAGCGGTTCCGGCCAGAGCTTCCGGGCCTGAGGCACAGACACGGTGAACACGAACACTGCGAGCGAGAGGACCGCCACCCCGATGCCCAGGTAAGAGACCGAGACGAACGCATCCAGGATCCTGGACTGTCCCTTGTGCCCGAAATGCCAGATGCTGAAGCTTGCGAGTGCCACAATGACGACGGCCAGAGCCATGCGGACTCCCCGGCTCACCCGGAGATCCCGCAGCGCATATCCCAGGATGAAATAACCCACGTACGGCAGCCAATGAGTCAGGATGTTCAGGGCGATCGGGCGGGCGACGCCGAACAGGCCCGCCACTCCGGGAACCATGTAGGCCAGGACGGTGATGCCAAGGATGACGGAACCCGTGACGAGGGCGCGCATCCGACCGCCCCGGCCGAGGAAAGCAGCCAGAAGGGGCGCCACCGCGTAGAGCCCGAGGATCAACCAGAGAAAATACAGCTGGGTGAAGACGGAGCCGTCCAGGAGCAGCTGCAGCACACGGCCGGGCGTGAGCTGTTCCTGCCGGAGCAGCACGCGGACGCCCAGCAGATAGACGAGGTTCCAGGCGAGGAGAGCCGGGAGCAGCCGGGCCGCACGCTTCACATAGAAATCGCGCGGACTTTCCAGGACCTGCCGGGATCCGAGGATCAACGCTCCGGAGATCATCACGAAGACCGGCACCACCCAGATGAAGGCGATGTCGATCCCTGCGGCCAGCCACCAGGTGCGTCCGCCTCGCGGGGCGCTTCCCACCACATGCCCGAAGACATGAATGGCCACGACCCCGCAGATGCTCACGATCCGCAGTATGTCGAGTGCGTGGTTCCGTGCCGTGACCGGCTCAGCCCACCAGGCTGGTCCCTGACCCGCGCCCCGGGCGTGCCTCATTCGGCCGGTCGTTCTGCCTCGGCGACTTCGGGGGCCTGGTGGCCCGGAGTTGAGGTCCGGACGGAATCACCGTGGAGCAACTGCTCAGGAGCGGGAGCCTCGTCCAGGGCGATCCGCCGGGACAGCTTGGTGACCATGGACTCCAGCTGACGGAAGCGCTGGTACGTGGTCGCCATGAACACGAGGAAGCTGACGATCAGCCCGTACAGGACGAGGTCCGTTCCACGGCCGATTCCGAGCGAACGGGCGACCCTGGTGAGCAGCTCGGGGAAGAAGATCGAGAACACCGCGACGCAGGCGAAGAGCGCCAGCATGAGCCGGCGGATGGCCAGGTGACGCGCGTTGGAGCCACCCCGCATCAGGGCCAGCGAAACGATCACCACGGCGATCACGAGAGCGATCTGAACGACTATCTGCACAATGTCACCTAAAGAAGAGATCCGCGATGATGTTGACCGAGTTCAGCAGCGACTGGCCCTTGGACTTCGAATAGTCCGTGTAGATGATCTCCACAGGGTGCTCCACCCACCGCGGTTCGAGCGCCGCGATCTGGTGGATCAGCTCGGAGGCATGAGCCATCCGGTTCTGCTTCAGGTCCAGCTGCGAGGCGAGCTGCGGGCTCAGAGCCCGGAGCCCGTTGTGGGCATCCGTGAGGGCCATCCCGGTGGCCATCCGGAACTGCGCGGCGGCGGTCCGGAGCACGAGCTTCTTGGCGGGCGAGATCTTGGTGCGGCCGTCCAGGAACCGGGATCCCAGGACCACGTCCGCCTCGCCGGAGCGGATCCTGGCCACCATGTCCGCGGCGTCCGCCACGCGGTGCTGCCCGTCGGCGTCGAAGGTCACGATGCAATCAAGCTCAGGATCCTGCAGCGCGTACTCCATTCCAGTCTGGAGCGCCGCTCCCTGGCCGAGATTTACCGGGTGCTGAACGACGACGGCCCCCGCGGCGCGCGCCACCGCTTGCGAACCGTCGCCGCTTCCGTCGTCGACGCAGACGACATGCGGAAAGACCTCACGGAGCTCGCTGATCACGGTGCCGACCACGGACGCTTCGTTGTACATCGGAATGACTATCCAGGTGCGGCTCACGGCACAAGTATCCCACAGCCGCGGGCCCGGAACTTCGTATCCGGTCGTCCCACCACGCCGTTCACGCCTTCACTCCCGCGATTCCGTCAGCTCCGGTGCGGGCCAGTTGACGGATGGCATGGAGCATCGTCATGGGGCCATGAACCAGCCAGGCCCGTGTCCGCCGGCGGAGCGACCACACTACGCGGTCGGCTGTCAGATCGGCCGCGACGATCACATCGCACGCTGTGAGTGCGCGGACCACCTGTTCCCGGCTCAGCACCCTGCGGGCGAAGCCGCGGGAAGCGATGTTGTCACGCAGCAACCGGCCTGCGATCCCCGCCGGGCCCGGCAGGCCGGCCACCCGTGCCAGTGCAGGCGCCAGCGGCCCCTGCACGTCGGGCACGGTGACCAGTTCCAGCCCATCCAGCGTGTCACGCAGTCCCGGGCTCTCGACGCAGACGGCCAGGGTCACCAGTCCTTTGCCTTCGGCACGGGCTGCGGACTCCGCACGGCTCCGAAGGTCGTGGATGACAGCTTCGCGGTGGGGGCCCTGTGCCACCAGAATTCCCAGTTTCAGTGTTTCTCCCATCATGCTCCCCGCCGTTCCGTGTCGACCCCGGCAGAGGCGTTCCGGCCCACCGCCACTTCCCTCAGCTCTGCGATCACCGGATCGAGGATGGTGCTACGCAGGAATTGCTGCCCGTAGGCCCAGGCGTCCTCCCACCGGTCGGGATCGGGAGACGCGATCTCACGGGCACACGCCCGAAGAGCGTCCGCGATGGCTTCCGGGGTGAGGTCGTCGGCCGGAAACCAGAGCGGGTAGTCCCGGAGGAGATCCGTGGCCGCATTGCCCAGATCGTGCACTGAAACGATCGGGCGCCCCGTTGCAAGATATTCGGCGGTTTTCCCGCCGGTCACATAGCGGCCCGTGGACAGCAGCAGAAGGAGCGCGTCCATGTCCTGGTAGAAGCCCGCCACTTCACGCTTGGAGATTGGCCCGTCATACCGGAGTCCGGGATGACGCCCGGACCCGAAGATGTCCAGGACCTCGGCTCCGGCCGCGCCGGACGCGCTGAGCTTTCCGCGGAACACCGCGTGGCCGGTCATCCCGGATCCCACGGCGGAACTCCAGCCGTCCAGGAACTCCTGGAGCGGCATGTTCACGTACTGAAGGGTGCCGAGATACCCGAACCTCGGTTCCGTGGACGCTCTGGCCTGGGGCCGTGCGTGCCCGGGCTGCGGGTCGAACCCGTTCGCCACGACGCGCATTCTCTCGGCCGACTCCGGGTAGCGCCGGGCGTATTCGTCCCGGATCTGCTCGTTGACGAACCATATCTGCTCGGCGTCACGCAGATAGGAGGCTTCCAGACGCCCGCGGTCGCTGGCGGGGCCGAAGTCCTCCACCCCGCTGATGGTGTTGAACGCCCAGGCGTCGCGGTAGTCCATGACATACGGAACTCCGGGCAGGGCCCTGGCCACGGCGAACGAGACGTACGGACTGGCCGAAGCCATCACCAGATCGACCCGTTTGTCCTGGTGAATCCGCCGGGCGGCCTCACCCGCCGGCCCGAGCCACGCGCCGTGGAAGTCCTCAGGGAACTCCTTCCGGCTCTTGCGGCGGAGGGCCTCCTTCCACAGATAGGGCGCCTCGATCCTCAGTCTCGGGTACTTGCGCAGATCACCGCGCGCGGGCTCCTCCGCTCCCCCGTCTCCGACCGGTACCACCGTGATGCGCGGGTCCACGGACTCTGCGAGCTTCTCATCGATACCGGAGATCTCCGACCAGGTTGCCGGGTCCAAGGTGAGCACCGTGACGTCCCACCCGTCCGCGGCGAACGCATTGGCCACGGCCGTGCAACGGTAGACCGACGACGCCGTGCTCGGGGGAAACGCGAACGAGATGTACAGCAGATGCGGCTTTCTCATCGGGACTCCTTCAGTATCCTCGCGTAGACGGCGTTCAGCTTCGGGATCATCCCGTCAGCGCCGTGGTTCCTCCGGACGTAGCCCGGGCCATCCAGCGTGCGGGAAAGGGCAGCCGGGTCCCGGAGCGCCTCGGCGACGGCGTCGGCGACCTCGGCGCGCGTGACGTTGACTGCTGCGGGTTTCTCCGGGTATCCCTCGACCGCATCCGCGAAGACGAGCGGCACCCCGATGCCCATGGCCTGGAGCTCACTGACGGCCAGGATCCCCGCCACCTGCCCCACCGCCACATGCGCGCCGGAGAGTGCCTGCAGGAAGCCGGCCTTGCTCATCTTCGGCAGCAGCCGCACTCCGAGCTCGCGGGCCTCCCCGGCCCGGTCGCCCCAGTCGAGACCGACGATGTCGGCCTGCCCCGCATTCGCGGCGACCACCTCTGCGGCGGTCTCCAGCAGCGCATCACCGCCCTTTGAGGCATCCCAGCGGGAAGGGAAGATGACCGTGGGCCGTGCAGACGGCTTCCACATGGGCAGCTCGGACAGGTCCACCGGTGCGGGAAGATACTCGGCGTCGGGACGGGCACGCTCGGCCTTCTCCCGGAGGTCCGGCGTCGTGTACCAGACGTGCGCTGCGCCGTCGATGTCCTGCTTCATCGCGGCGTGATGCTGCTCCTGCCAGTAGTTCTCGCGGATGTCCGTGCCGTGCAGCGTCAACGCGTACGGACGGGAGAAGGCGCCCCGCGCCCATTTCGCACGTCCGCCCATGTTCACATGCCACAGCTGCGTCCGGGGATAGGCCAGCGCCTGCTCAGCACGGAAGCGGTAGTACGCGGACTTTCCGCCGCCTCGTGTCCACGGCCCCTGGATCTGCCGCCACGGCATGCCGAGACGGCGCCCTTCCTGCACCAAGGTCCGTCCGACGTCCGCGCAATCGAACAGTTGTGTCACCCGGATCCGCTCATTCATGGTCCTCATCTTCTCATCAGGGACCCGGCCGGGGGTTCACCGAAGGGTCCGTCGCGCGCTTTCAGAGGCCTCCCTGACCCGCCCTCGCCACCTCGGCACGGACGGCCCACCGGTAGTATGAGAGGAATTCCTTCCCATGCGTCACGGAGTACCACTTGAGACAACTGCGCCACACCATGCGCGAACTGCTGCCACTCCTGCCCCGGAATGCCCGTAGGTTCCTCCTGCTCTTCGGCGTACTCTCCGCTGTCCTGGCACTCCTGGATTCGGCGGCTCTGGGTGTGTTCGCCCTGGTGCTGAACCAGGTGCTCAAAGCGGGAGACATGAACCTGCCCGTCATCGGTGCGGTCAGCCGCGAGTTCGGGCTCCTCGTGCTGGTGTCCTCCGCAGGCGTCATGATCCTCAAATCGGTCCTGAACATCTGGCTGCAGTGGGTCTCCACTCGCAAGTTCGCGGACTACGAGCTCCAGATCGGCACGGTTCTCTTCCAGAGTTACATCCGGGCGCCCTGGACGGAACGCATGAAGCGCTCCACCACCGAACTGGTCCGGATGATCGACGTGGGCATCGCGAACACGGTCTCCGGCGTGCTGTTCCCGGCCGTCACCCTGCCGGCACAGGTGCTCACCTTCGCCACGGTCCTGATCGTCCTGGTCGGCGCCTCGTGGCAGACCGCCCTCGTGACCGTCATCTATCTGGGCTGCATTGCCGCATTCCTCTACTTCTGGCTCTCCAAGAAGTCGTACCAGGCCGGCCGGATCAACCGCGATGCCGCCATGAAGATGTCCGCGCTGGTCACCGAAATGCTCGCCGCACTCAAGGAGATCACCCTCCGCGACAAGGCGGACGAGGTGGGTGGCATCGTGATGCAGAGCCGTGAGCGCGCGGCCCGGTCCCGCTCCAACATCCGTTTCATGGGATCCGTCCCGAAGTTCGTCATCGACATGGCTTTGATCGGTGGCTTCCTCCTGATCGGCACCATGGGCTACCTCATCGGCGGGTTCGAGACCGCGATGTCCTCCGTCGCCATCTTCGGTCTCGCCGGTTTCAAAATGGTCCCCGCACTGACCCAGGTCCAGTCCCAGCTGACGCTGGTCCAGTCGACCCTCCCCTACACGGAGACCGTCATCCGGGACATCAAGGACGCCGAGCAGTACCGCCAGAACGCCGAGAAGCTGGGCAAGCAGCCGCTCGCTCAGGCGCCCCGGCTCCTGGAACTCAAGAACGTGGAATTCACCTACCCCGGCTCGGAGCACCCCGCGGTCACCGACATCAATCTGAGCCTTCCGATCGGCTCGTCCCTGGGCATCGTCGGTCAGTCCGGAGCGGGTAAGTCCACACTCATCGACATCTTCCTCGGTCTCCTCACCCCGTCACACGGCGAGATGACGCTCGACGGGGTCCCCCTCGAGGACGTGCTGTCCGCCTGGCGCAGCCGTGTGGGCTATGTGCCCCAGGAGGTAGCCATCTTCGATGGAACCATCGCGCAGAACGTGGCCCTGAGCTGGGGCGATGACCTCGACGAAGAGCGCGTACGGACCGCGCTGGAGCGGGCACAGCTTCTGGAGACGGTGGAGAAGCGCGAGGGCGGCATCAACGGCCGTGTCGGTGAGCGGGGTCTGGCGCTCTCCGGTGGCCAGCGCCAGCGGCTCGGCATCGCCCGGGCACTGTACATGGACCCCCTGGTGCTCGTCCTGGACGAGGCGACCAGTGCGCTCGACACGGCCACTGAAGCCGCAGTCGCCCAGGCCATCAACGAGCTGCACGGCGATATGACCGTCATCTCCGTGGCTCACCGCCTGTCCACGGTACGGGGCAATGATCAGATCTGCTTCATGAAGGACGGCACCATCGTCACGCGAGGCACCTTCGCCGAAGTGGTCCGGGACAACCCCGACTTCGCCCAGCAGGCGGCCCTGGCCGGCCTGCACTCGCAGGAGGAAGCAGCCGCCGGCTGAGTTCTCCTCAGGAACGGCGCGCGGCAGCCTCGTACAGCTCGCACAAACGCGGGACGTAGGCGGCCGCGTCATAGCGTGGGAGTGCCCAGGCGGCTCCTCCCAGTCGCTCGGCCACCGAGACCGGGTCATGCAGAGCCTCCACGGCCTGCTCCGCCACGTCCTCCGTCGTGCCTTCCAGCACGGGCGGTGTGGTGCCGTCGTCGGGCCGCGGCAGCCGATGCCCCACCGCGGCCATGGGCGCACCCATGCACAAGGCCTCGAACTCGCTCGTGGCGAAGTTGTCGCTCGCCTGGCCGATGGTCAGGTGCGCGCGGGCGATCGTGGCGTGGTACTCCGGCTGGCTCATCCGGCCCAGCAGTTCCACCCCGGCGTCGCGCGCCGCAGCGGCTCCCGGACCCCAGTCGAGTCCCTGGAGCCTGATTCCGGGGCCGAGGGCCGCGCGGAGTGCCGCCGCGAGCTCCAGCTGGCGTTCCACGCCCTTGTCCTCATCCCAGCGGGACACGAAGAACACCGTGGGCTCCTGAGACGGCGCCCACTGCGGCAGGCTCTGAGCATCCACGAGCGCAGGAAGGAACTCAGCGTCCGGGCGGGCTTCGAATGCGTTCCCGGCGGTGTCGTTGTTCGCGAAGAACACATGCTCGGCGCCGTCGATCGCCGTCTGGATCTCCCGGTGGAACCGTGGATCTTTCCACTGCCGCCGGATGTCGGTGCCGTGCAGCGTCAGAACATAAGGCCGGCGGGGCATCCCCCGCTCCTTGAGCAGGCGGGCGCTCGTCGCATAGTGGACATGCACGACGTCGGCCGGCAGCAGATGTGCCAGGCGCCGGGCGACGAACGGCAGGAAGCGGGCTTTCGCCAGCACCGGGTTCCCGGGAGCCGGGCCCAAGGGGCGCACGCGTTCAGGGGGAAGGTAGTCCCAGTGGATGCCCTCTCGCTCAGCAGCTCGCACCATGTTGCGCGCGACGAAGGCACAGTCGTTGAATTGCAGGACCTTGGGCTGCTCGTTCATCCTTCGGGATCCTTTCGGGTGCGGCTCGGTGCGCTGTGGTCTAGGCGCGGGCGACGGCTGCGGCGTAGCTCTCCTGGAAGAGCTCGCCGATGGCGGACGGCGAGAACCGCCGCCTGATGGGCGCCGCGATGTCCTCGGCCGGAACCTCTGCGAATGCGTCCTTCGCTTCGAGGATGGCCTGGCCGAGCGTCTCCGGGGTCGTGTCGTCCACCAGGCGGCTGTTCTGAGGACCGGCGTAATCGGAGAAGCCGCCAACCCGCGTGGCCACCACAGCTCTGCCTGCGGCGAGTGCTTCCGCAGCGGACGTGAAGAAGTTCTCCTGGGCGGTGGGCAGGAAGAAGAGGTCCGCCCTGGACAGCTGCGAAGCCACCTCCTCGGGGCGCACCGACCCGGTGAACCGCACCCGGTCGCCCAGGCCGAGCGATGCCACCAACGCCTCGCACTCGGCCCGCTGTGGGCCATCGCCCACCCAGTTCAGCTCCGCCGCGAAGCCCTGATCGCGGAGCCAGCCCACCGTCTCGATGGCGGTCAGGGGACGCTTCCTGGGAATGAGGCCCCCGACGGCCACCAGCTTCAAGGGCGTCCCGTAGTCGGCCGGCTGCACCACGGCGGGTCCCTCGACCACACAGGGGACGACGACGGCGGCACCAGGCCGGGCGAAGCGCTGCATCTCCCGCGCCAATTGACCGGTCACCCCCGTGACCACGTGAGGAAGGCGCAGCACAGCCCTCAAGCCGGAGAGTTTCCGCCACAGTGGCGAGACGCTGGTGGGGTTGACCACTCCGTTCCAGTGTTCGGTGTGCACCCAGGGAGTGGACCTGCCAGTCAGCGTCCGGGCACTCCACGGCGCCATCGCCACCAGGATGGAGGAGAACGCCATCGTGTGCACGAGGTCTGCCCATTTCATCTCCCGGCCCACCGTCCGTGCGGCCTGCAGAAGGGTGATCGGGCGGCGGGGATCCGCAGAGATCCTCAGCACGGGCGTGCCTTCCCAGAGTCCGTCGGGTTCGCCGGCCGCCGGTTCGCCTCCCAGGCGTGCGTGGATGACGCGGACGTCGTGCCCCTGCCTGCGGATGGCGTCCACGTGCTCGGCGTTGAACGGGGCCTCGGTGGGCTTGTCCGTGCTGGGGTACCAGGTGGCGACTACCAGGATCTTCATTCGTACCTCGGGGTGGCTGGGACGGCGGGATCGGAGGGCGGGCCCGGAATCATGCGGGACGGCCGGGACGGCTCAGAGCAGGGCCGAGGAACTCATGAACCTCAGGGGGGCCTCCCGGTGGAACACCTGGCTCAGGTTGCGAGGCACCAGGGCTCGGGGATGGGTGAACTTCCGCCGGGCTTCGGACAGCGAGGCCATCACTTCGGGGCTGCGTTCCGCCCGGGTCACCGCGTCCAGGAGCGCCCGGTCCGCGATGGACAGAGGCCGGGCTGCGCGGGGCGCGCCGAAGAGCAGGATCCGGGCGGCTCCGGAGGCGCCCGCGGCATCCTCTTCGGTCCACGAACCGGCCTGAGCACGAAGCCAGACATGGCCGAAGAGGTGGACCCTGACGAGCTTGGTGACGATCGCCTCCCGCGAGCGGGCGGGCAGCGCGCGGAACCACTCGGACTCCACCAGGTCCGTGGCGAAGGCGAGGTCCTCCGTGATGGATCGGGGCGTGTGTGTGACGCGCAATTGCGCGTCGTCGTGCACCAGATAGCGGGGCAGCCCCCGGCCGTAACTGATCCGTGCGCCCGAGAACCACAGCCGGGCCGAAAAGCTCTGGTCCTCCCCTGTCGCATAGCGGGTGGGGAATTCAAGCCCTAGATCCCTCACCACGGCCAGACGGAGAACACCGAGCGGCGCGGTCCGGTAGCTGAGGCGGTCGGCCACGGGGTCGAGGTCACGGTGCCGGCCACGCCGCACCACGGGGGTCCGGACCGGACCGCCCCCGGCGTGCGCCATCGGGGCGATGAGAGCGTCGGCCTGGTCCGCTTCGGCCGCGTCGACCCAGGCCGCGAGGGCGCCTGGCTCCACCGTGTCGTCGCTTCCCATGATGCCCACCCAGGTGGAGTCCGCCTCGGCGATACCTCGGTTGAAGGGACCGGCTGGACTGCGGATGCCGTCCCGGTGGTAGACGAATCGCACCAGGTCGCGGTGCTCGGGCCGGACCTGCTCCGCGATCTCCGGGACGTCCACGTTGTGGCAGACCACCGTGATCCGCAGTCGCCGCGGGCCGGAGGACCCGGCCGGAAGCCCACCGTCCATCAACGACGCGACGGCCCTGCCCACCGGACGGTCCGCCGTATGCACGGCGATCACCATGTCGAGCAGGACGGGAGCGGGGGATCGGTTTTCCACCCAGTAAGGTTATCGCGGGAACCCCTAACCGGTGCAGGAGCTCACTCAGCCATGAACCAATCCATCGACGTCGTCATCCCGGTCCACGACATCCGGAGGCCCGCGGCCCGCGCGGTCCGCTCCGTCCTGGACCAGAGAAGTGCCCTCCTCGCGCGAGGTGTGGACCTCCGGGCCCTGCTCGTCTGGCACAACGTCGGCGACGACGAGATCGCCCAGGCGCAGCAGGAGCTTCCCACGTCGGAGGCCCTGCGGCACGAGGTTCTGCGCGACGGCCTGCATTCGGCGGCCGGGCCGAGGAACTGGGCTCTGGACCACAGCACCGCCACGTTCCTCTCCTTCCTCGATTCGGACGATCACCTCGAACAGGGCTCCCTGGAAGCCTGGTGGAGCTGCGCCGAAGAACACCGCGCCGCGGCCGTCATCGCCCCGCTGCGTACGCCGTCCGGAAGCATCCTGCCCGCACCGCGGATCCGCCCCTCGGCTCCCCCGGCGCTCGATGCGCTCAAGGACGGCCTGGCGTACCGGAGCGTACCGTACGGACTCCTCCGCCGTTCCGCCCTCGAGTTCGTCGGCTATCGCTATGCAGAGGGGCTCAGGACCGGAGAGGACCTCTCCACCACCCTGAAGCTCTGGTTCCGTTCCGGGACCGTCTGCTACCCGTACGGAGCCCCGGCCTACCACCAGACGGACGACTCCGGCGAGGGGCGGGTCACCGCCGCCGTCCTGCCGCTCTCCGAGGAGTTCCGGTGGCTCGACGCCCTGCTGGACGATCCCTGGCTCCGGGATGCCACCGCGGCCGAACGCCGGGCGATCATCCTGAAGATCATCCGGGTGCACGGCGTCGGCGCGCTCCGGCGCCGGGCGACGGCCGGTGAAGGCGCGGCTCCCGCGGAAGCAGGGCGTCTATGGAATGACGAGGAGCAACACCACTGGAAAGCGTTGCTGACACGGATGGAAGCATTCTCGCGGGGACTCCCCCCAGCCCTGAGCCGTCGCGACGCCGCCCTGGTCCGCGAAGCCGGCGAGGCCAGGGATCTGCCCTCCCTGCGCGCTGCGGCGGATCGCCATGCGCGGGCCGGCCGGGCCGGGGAACTCATGACCGTCAGGCTGTCGGCCATGCTGTCCAGGGATTCAGTCCTCACTCATTACGTCCTGGAGAAACTCCGCACCCGCAACGGCATCTTCCGGGCCCCGGAACCGCGCGTCTGAGGAAGGCCGCCGGCTCCGGTCGTGCGGAAATCCCTTATAGACTCGTGTCCATGCGTATTCTCAGTGTCGTCGGCGCGCGACCCCAGTTCGTCAAGCTCGCACCCATCGCCAAAGCCCTCGAGGGCAAGGCGGACCACGTGATCGTCCACACCGGGCAGCACTATGACGAATTGATGAGCGACGTCTTCTTCCGTGATCTGGGGATCCCCCAGCCCGACCACAATCTCGCGGTCGGTTCCGGCAAGCACGGCGAGCAGACCGGGGCGATGCTCGCCGGTCTGGAGCGCGTCTTCGAAGAGGAGCGGCCCGACGTCGTGCTCGTCTACGGCGACACGAACTCCACCCTGGCGGCCGCACTCGCCGCTGTGAAGATCCACATCCCCGTCGCTCACCTGGAGTCCGGTCTGCGTTCCTTCAACCGCCGCATGCCGGAGGAGCACAACCGCGTCCTGACCGACCACGCCTCCGATCTGCTGCTGGCGCCCACCCAGGTGGCCATGGACCACCTGGCCACTGAGGGCCTGGCGGGGAAGTCGACCCTGGTGGGCGATGTCATGACGGACGTCCTCTACGCCGTCCGTGACCGCTTGGCCACCGAGCCCGCCCCCCTCCCCCACGGTCTGGAGGAGGGCGGGTACTACGTGTGCACCATCCACCGCCCGGACAACACGGACAGCCCGGAACGTCTCTCCGCCATCATCGAATCGCTGGCCGGCCTGGACAAGCCGGTGCTGCTTCTCGCCCACCCGCGACTGCGCGCCCTGGCCGAGAAGCACGGCATCGATCTCGCCGCGGGTTCCCTGGTCCCGAATGAGCCCCTTGCCTACCCGCAGCTCGTGGACGCGGTGTCCCGCAGCGCCGGCGTGGTCACCGACTCCGGCGGGCTCCAGAAGGAGGCCTTCCTCCTCCGGGTCCCGTGCACGACCATCCGCCCAGAGACCGAGTGGGTCGAGACCGTCGACCTCGGCTGGAACGTCCTGGTGGACCAGGACCTGAGCGTCCTGGCCCCTACCGTCCAGCGTCCCGCTCCGGCGGCCACGGATGCCGCGCCTTACGGCGACGGACACGCCGCCACCCGGACGGCTCAGGCGCTCCTGGAGACCTTCGGCGGCGAGTGATCCTCACCCCCGCATAACAGACGACGGCGGCGGGACACCTCAGGGTGTCCCGCCGCCGTCGTCTGTCATTCCTGAGCCGGCGCCTTCCAAGGCTCCCCGCCTCGGAAGGCGCCGGGTCGGTCAGCCCGCGCGCTGCGCAGCGTTCCTCACCACAGCTGCGGCCCGTCGGCCAGCGGCCGCGAGCGAGGCGTTCTCCCGGACCCACGCGACCCGCCCCTCGCGGCTCTGCGTGCTTCCGAAGGACGCATCGTCCAGCACGGACCGCATGGCCTCGGCCACCGCATCCGGGGTGAAATCGCTGGCCACACCGAGCCCGCCGTCAGCCACGAGCCGCGCGGCGTCGCCGGACCCGGCGTACAGCACCGGGGTCCCGCAGGCCGCTGCGGCATAGATCTTGGTGGGCTTGGCGAAGTCGTAGCCCTGCCCCGGCTTGATGCTCACCACCGCAGCCGCGGCGCCCCGGATCCACCGGGCGGCCTCCTCCGCGGGAATGACCCCGCCGAAGTGCACCCGCCCCGGGGCCGTGCGCTCCGCGAGGGCCTTGAGCGCCTCCTCATCGGAACCCTGCCCGAAGAAGCGCAGTTCCACGTCCTCGGGAAGGCTTGCCAGGGCCTTGATGAAGATGCCGGCATCCTGCCACTCGGACATGGTGCCCGTGTAGACGAAGTAGGGTCTTGCGGCGGGATCCGCGACGGGACCCTCCGGCACGAAAGTGCCCATGTCGATGCCGTTGCCCACGGAGTGGATCCGTTCCCGCGGCACCTCGAAGGATGCCACCTGGTCTGCCACGCCGTCCGAGACGGCGATGACCGCACGCGCCCTGCGCAGGACCAGGCCTTCGATCGCGCGGAGCACCTTGTGGACCGGGCCACCGACGTTCATCGCTTGCAGCGCGTCGCTCCAGATGTCTGCGGCGTAGTACACATACGGACGGCGCCGGAGCATCGAGCTGACAGCCACCACCAGGCCGGTGGTGGGCGGCGGCTCGGAAACCACCACGTCCGCCCGGCTGAGCAACAGCCGGAAGAAGAGGGGGACGTCGAAACTCAGGTACTGCACATAGCCGCGCACATTGCCGCCGGAGTCCCGCAGGACGGGCCAGCGCCGGACCGGCACCGTGTCGTGGCACGGGCCGGCGGACTGGGGCGGCTTGGTGCTGAGGACTTCGACGCCCAGGCCCTCCGCCACCAGACCGTCAGCCAGGGCCTGCAGCCGGAACGCGGCTGCACCGACCTCAGGTGTGAACAGCCTGGTGGCGATCAGGGTCTTCGTGGGTACGGCCACTATGCGGAGAGCTCCACCGTGTTGCCCGTCGCGGCGGACTCCAGGCAGGCTTCCGCCACACGCAGGGTGGCGAGGCCTTCGCGCATGGTCACGACGTCGTTCCGGATGCCGAGAATGGCGTCACGGAAGGCTTCGTGCTCAGTGCGCAGCGGCTCCGGCTTGGCGATCGCCAGACGGGTGACATTGCCCTCGGACACGCCACGGAATGCAGCCATCGACTCCCACTGCGTGGCCACGGTGCCGTTTTCGAAGAACGTCAGATCAGCGGTCACTGTGTCCGCCACGAAGGCGCCCTTCTCACCGGTGACGATGGTGATCCGTTCCTTCATGGGAGAGAGCCAGTTCACGAGGTGGTTGGTGATGACACCACCCTCAAGACGGCCGGTGGCCACGACCATGTCCTCGTGCGGACGGCCGCTGCGGGTGGTGGTCTGCGCGTAGATCGTGGCGAACGGGCTCTGCGCGAGCCAGGCCGTCAGATCGATGTCATGCGTGCCGAGGTCCTTGACCACTCCGACGTCCGCGATCCGGGCCGGGAACGGCCCCTGCCGGCGCGTGGCGATCTGGTAGACGTCGCCCAGTTCACCGGCTTCGATCCGGGCCCGCAGCGACTGCAGGGCTGGGTTGAAACGTTCGATGTGACCGACCGCGCCCACCAGGCCCTTGGCGTCGAAAGCCTCCACCAGGCGCTCCCCGGCGGGAACGGACGCAGCGATCGGCTTCTCCACGAGCGTGTGGACACCGGCCTCCGCCAAGGCGAGCCCCACTTCCTCGTGAAGCCCCGTGGGGACTGCCACCACGGCCATGTCGAGACCCTGAGCAATGAGCTCCTCCACCGAGGACAGCAGGGGCACACCTCCGGCCACGCCGTGGGGGTCACCGAAGGAGTCGGCGACGGCCACCAGGTCGACGCCGTCGATCTCCTTCAGCACGCGGGCGTGGTGCCGCCCCATCATGCCGAGGCCGATCAGGCCTGCGCGCAGATTCGCCATGGCTCAGGCACCTGCCTTGACGAGCGTGTTCACCGCAGTGACGATGCGCTCCAGGTCGCCCTGGCTGAGGGACGGATGCACCGGAAGAGAGAGCACTTCGAGGGCCGCGGCCTCCGTGTTGGGCAGATCCTCCGTGCGGTTGAAGGACGGGAGGCGGTGGTTCGGGACCGGGTAGTACACGCCGGAACCGATGTTGTACTCCTCGCGCAGGGCCTTGGCCAGGCCGTCACGGTCCTCAGGGACACGGATCGTGTACTGGTGGTACACGTGCACGGCGCCGTCTGCGACCTTGGGCGTGCCCACGCCTTCAAGGTTGGCGTCGAGGAACGCGGCGTTGGACTGGCGCTGAGCGGTCCAGCCTTCCACCTTGGTCAGCTGCACACGGCCGATCGCGGCATGCAGATCGGTCATGCGGGCGTTGAAGCCCACCAGCTCGTTCTCGTACTGCTTCTCCATGCCCTGGTTGCGCAGCAGGCGCAGGCGGCGCTCGACGTCGGCGTCAGGAGTGGAGACCATGCCACCTTCACCACTGGTCATGTTCTTCGTGGGGTACAGGCTGAACATGGCGAACGTGCCGAACGTGCCCACCTTGCGGCCGTTCAGGCTGGCTCCATGGGCCTGCGCGGCGTCCTCGTACAGGTCGATCCCCCGCTCTTCGGCCAGCGCGGCGAAAGCCTCGGCGGCGAAGGGGTGGCCGTACAGGTGGACCGGGAGGATGCCCTTGGTCTTGTCCGTGATGAGGGAGGCCACGTGATCCACGTCCAGCGTGTAGTGGTCCAGCTCGATGTCGGCGAAGACGGGGGTGGCGCCGGTGAGAGCTACCGAGTTGCCGGTGGCGGCGAAGGTGAAGGACGGCACGATGACCTCATCACCAGGGCCCACCCCGGCGGCCAGCAAGCCGAGGTGCAGGCCCGAGGTGCCGGAGTTCACGGCCACGGAGGCGCGGCCGTCCAGCAGAACGTCGGAGAACTCCTTTTCGAAGGCAGCCACCTCCTTGCCCTGGGCCAGCATGCCCGATGCGAGGACGGCGTCGACAGCTGCGCGCTCCTCGTCCCCGATGATCGGCTTGGCGGCCGGGATGAATTCCGTGCTCATGCGTTGTCCTCGACTTCCGAAAGAGTGTTTCCGTTTTCGCGGTACTTCTGGCCCGTGGACGGGCAGACCCAGTATTCGCCGTCCTGCTTCAAGGGCTCTCCGGCCTTGCCGACCCAGCCGACCCGGCGTGCCGGGACTCCCACCATGAGCGCGAACGCCGGGACGTCCTTGGCCACCACGGCGCCGGCCGCGACGGTCGCCCAGCGGCCGATGGTGACCGGAGCGACGCAGACCGCACGAGCGCCGATAGAGGCGCCGTCTTCGATGGTCACACCCACCGGAGTCCAGTCATGCGCGCTCTTGAGCGAGCCGTCCGGGCTCACGGAACGCGGGTAGGTGTCATTGGTCAGCACCACGGCGGGCCCGATGAAGACTCCCTTGCCCAGCTTCGCGGGCTCGTAGACCAGAGCATAGTTCTGGATCTTGGTGTTGTCCCCGATCTGGACCCCGGTGCCGACATAGGCGCCACGGCCTACGATGCAGTTCTCGCCGAGGTTGGCGTCCTCACGGATCTGGGCGAGGTGCCAGACCTTGGTTCCTTCACCCAGGGTCGCGGCGTCCGAGACGTCCGCGCCGGGCGCGATGAATGCGCTCATGCCGTTCCTTTCCGGCCTCAGGCCTTGCCGATGACCCGGTAGGTCACGCCCGGCCACTGCTCCGCGCTGCTGATGCGGCGGCCGTCGACGAAGACCTTGACACCGGGCAGAGCCTCGGGCGAGAGCTCGCGGTACTCGGCGTGGTCGGCCTGGACGACGGCGGCGTCCACGGGCTCACCGAGGTGATGAGCCGTGAAGCCGAGCTTCTCCAGCTCCGCGTCGGTGTAGAGCGGATCGTGCACGGTGACGACGGCGCCGCGTGCCTCAAGCGAACGGACCGCGTCGAACACGCCGGAGAACGCCGTCTCCTTCACGCCACCGCGGTAGGCTGCGCCGAGCACGACGACGCGGGCGCCGCTCAGGTCGCCATAGGCGCCTTCCAGCAGGCCCACGGTGTAGTCGGGCATGTCCGCATTGGCGGCACGGGCCGCGCGGACCACCGTGGCTTCCGGGTCATTCCACAGGTACAACCGCGGGTAGACCGGAATGCAGTGGCCGCCCACGGCGATGCCGGGCATGTGGATGTGGCTGTACGGCTGCGAGTTCGAGGCCTCGATCACCTGGTAGACGTCGATGCCCTGTGCACCGGCGAAGCGGGCGAACTGATTGGCCAGACCGATGTTGACGTCGCGGTACGTGGTTTCCGCGAGCTTCGCGAGTTCGGACGCCTCCGCGGAGCCCAAGTCCCAGACACCGTTCGGGCGCTTGAGGTCAGGGCGGTCATCGAAGTCGAGCACGGCTTCGTAGAACTCGACTGCCTTGCGTGCGCCTTCCTCGCTGAGTCCGCCCACCAGCTTGGGGTACTTGCGCAGATCTTCGAAGACACGGCCGGTCAGCACGCGCTCCGGCGAGAACACCAGGTGGAAGTCCTTGCCCTCCACCAGACCGGAGCCGGCCTCAAGAGCCGGCTTCCAGCGGGTCCGGGTGGTGCCGACAGGCAGGGTGGTCTCGTAGGAGACCAGGGTGCCGGGTGTGAGGTGCTTGGCCAGCTCCGCCGTGGCGGCATCCATCCAGCCGAAGTCCGGCCGGGCCTCAGAGTCGACGAAAAGCGGGACCACGAGGACGATCGCATCGGCACCAGGAACGGCGTCGGCGTACTCGGTGGTGGCCTTCAGCTTGCCCGCCGGTACCAGTTCGGACAGCTTCTCCTGCAGATGTGCCTCACCCGGGAAGGGCTCCTGGCCCTGGTTGATCAGATCCACGACGGTCTGGTTAACGTCGACGCCGACCACCTCGTGGCCCTTCGAAGCGAACTGGACGGCAAGCGGGAGCCCAATCTTGCCCAGGGCAATGACTGCAATTTTCACGTGTAGGTGGTCCTCATCTTCTACCAGCCATGTCAGTAGCTGACCGGCGTCGTCTTCTTCATGTCCAAGAATAGCCAAGCCGTGGCGGCCACGGAGTGCACATCCCCAAATCAGCGGTTCTCGCGGCTGCGTAACAGTTCAACCACTTCATGGCTCGGGCCGTCCATCACCAAGTTCCCGTGCTCCAGCAGAACGCCTCGCCGGCAGATCCGCTGCACCAGGTCAAGGTCATGGCTCACCACCACCAATGTCTTGCCGGCGTTCACCAGCTCCTCGATCTTGGCCAGGCACTTACGCTGGAACGGTTCATCACCCACCGCGAGAATCTCGTCCACCAGGAAGACCTCGGGATCCGTGTGAACGGCCACGGAGAAGGCCAGCCGCAAATACATACCCGAGGAGTAGAACTTCACTTCGGTGTCGATGAACTGCTCGATCTCGGCGAACTCGACGATCGAGTCGAACCGCTCCTTGAGCTGGTCCTCGGTCATCCCCAGGATCGCCCCATTGAGGAACACGTTGTCCCGCCCGGAGAGGTCAGGGTGAAAACCCGCGCCGACCTCGATCAGACCGGCCACCCGCCCGCGGGTCCTCACAGTGCCCTCGTCCGGGGTCATGACCCCGGAGATGTGCTTCAGGAGGGTCGATTTCCCGGACCCGTTCAGTCCGAGGAGCGCCACGCTCTCCCCCTGCCTGATGTCCAGGTTGATGTCCTTGAGCGCATGGAACTTGCTGGAGAGATCACCCTTCCGGCCCTTGAAGAGCCAGACGATGGCCTCCTTGATGGACCGGGAATGCCTCAGCACGAACTGCTTGCTGATGCCCCGGACCTCGACTGCGATCGGCGATTCGTGCACTTTCTACAACTCCTGGGCGAAACGGGATTCGAGCTTGCGGAACGTCCACTGGCCCAACACCATCACCAGCGCCGACACCACCAGGCCCACCGGAAGCCAGATGCTCAGCAGGTGCTCGGGCGGCGCGGGGGCCTTTCCTTGCGTCGTGGGCATCCAGAAGGCGTAGTGGAAGAGTTCAACGGCGATCGTCAGCGGGTTGCACTGATAGACGTTGTACCAGAAGCCGCCCACCGCATTGCGCACCATGCTCCACTGGTACATGACGGGCGAGGCCCACGTGGCGACCATGAGGAACAGATCGACGATGTTCTCCACATCCCGGAAGAACACGTTGACTGCGCTGAAGAAGAGCCCCAGACCGGTGGCGAACATGAGCACCACCAGGAAACCGCCCAGCATGGCCACGAAACTCCGCCAGTCAGGCTGCCAGCCGGTGACCATGCAGGCCACCAGCAGAACCGCCAACTGCGGGACGAAATGCACCCCGGAGACCCAGACCGAGCTCACCGGGAACAGCTCGCGCGGCAGGTAGATCTTCTTGATCAGACCGGAATTGCTGACAATGGACCGTGAGGCATTGCTCAGCGACTCCGAAAAGAAGTTCACCAGGACGATGCCGGAGAACAAATAGACCGCGTAATTGTGCAGTCCCTTCTCCAGCTGGAGGAAGATCCCGAGCGCCACATAGAACACGGCGAACTGCACGCCGGGCTTCACATAGGACCACAGCAGGCCTAGGATCGAGCCCCGGTAGCGGATCTTCAATTCCTTGCCGACCAGAAGCTTCAGGAGATAACGATCCCTGAAGACGTCCCGGAGGCCCCGTCCCAGGCCTGGCTGGACCAGGCCCGTCTCTGCCTGAGTCATTCAGCCCCCGGCTGGGTGTGCTTCTCGAAGGTCTTCCGCCAGGACTCCACCGAGGTCATGTCCGGCAGGGCCTTCTGGTACTCCTCACGGAGGGACTTCCACTCGCGCAGAAGCGCCGTGTGCCTGCGGCTGGACGCTGCGAGGTAGTTCCGGACCTTCTGGGGGCTGCGACGGTACCAGGATGCACCGGTGCCCTCGGCGTTGGAAACGACAGCGGAGTCGTACTGCGAGACCGTCCACCACTTGTTGTCCTGATGCGCCACCTTGCTCTGCGGGTACTCCTTGCTGAGATCGGTCACCGGCACGAAGAGCTGACGGATGACCGTCTTGGCGGTCCACGGCACGAGCGTGGCGAGGTTGGGCTTGCTGAAGCCCTTGCCGTTCTTCGGTGGTTTGGCCATCTTGGGCGTCGGGAACGCTTCCGGGTCGCTCTTGAACACCGTGTCCTGGTGTTCCGAGAGCATCGCACGGATCTCGGGGAGGCGGGTATTGAGCATCTCGTGGAGACGGTCCGGTCCGGCCAGGAGGTCATCGAGTGCCCACTGACGGCCTTCCACCGTGGCGTACTGCATGGACACGATGTGCTTGATGTCCGCGAACTGGGATTCCTTGAGGACCCGGCCGCCGAGCTCGTAGGGGCTGTGCAGGAGAGCCGCGATGGCCCGGTTCCTGGCGTGGAAGTAGGCCTGCCAGCCGACCAGGTCGTCCTTGTCGATCCAGGAGACATGCCACACGGCAGACCCCGGGAGACTGACCGTCGCGTAGCCGTTCGCCTTGGCCCGCAGGCCGTACTCGGCGTCGTCCCACTTGATGAACACCGGCAGGGAGAGGCCGATCTCGCGGATCACCGAAGTGGGGATCAGGCACATCCACCAGCCGTTGTAGTCGACATCGACCCGACGGTGCAGCCACGAGGTCTGACGCAGATTGGAGGCCATGAAGTCGTGGCCCATCTGCATGTCCGGGTGCGGCGAGTCCGGCTGGAAACGGTAAGGATTCACCACCTCGCCGAAGGTGTGCAGGACCGTCCGGTTGTAGAGATCGAACATGTGACCGCCCACCAGGGTGGGCCTGCGGCAGAAAGCCGCGAAGGTCAGCAGGCGCGGAATGGACTCCGGTTCGACGACGATGTCGTCGTCCATGAGAAGCACATAGTCGCTGCCGTTCTCCAACGACTCGTACATGCCGCGGGCGAAGCCGCCGGACCCACCCAGATTGTCCTGGTTGATGATGCGAAGACGGTCGCCAAGCTGCTCCTTCACCTCATCGAAGCCAGGAGCGTCCGTGACCTTCTGGGTGCCCTGATCGACGATCAGGATCTCCTTGACGTTGGTCAGGGCGTCTTCATTCTGCGCGAGCAGGCGCAGATTGTTGATGCAGTAGTCGGTCTTGTTGAGCGTCGTGATCTGCATCGTGACGGAACCGAGTTCCGGGCCGCGCGTCGAGGTCCCCCACTCAGCCGACTTGAGGAGCAGCGCTTCGGTGCCGGCGACAAGGTCGAACCAGTACCAGCCGCCATCGCCGAATGGCGCGAGAGTGAGATCGAAAACCGACTCCGCGGTGCCGGACACCCGCTGCGTGGCAACGCGCTGCAGCGATCCCCTCGCATTGGACTTGTACACGATCACGGTCCCGGTCCCGGAGGTGTGCACCCGGAGCTGCACTGACTCCAGGGTGGTCCAGCGGCGCCAGTAGCTCGCCGCGAAGGCGTTGAAGTAGGTGCCGAATGACGCCCGCTCCCCTTCCCGGACCTTGGTCGAAACGCGGCTCAGGAAGTCCTCGGAATGCACCTCCCTCGACGGCACACTCACGCGCGCCCGCAAGGTGTCGGAGGGTGCCGCTCCCGGAATCGTGGGGGCGGACATGCCGATGGCCGAGCCCATGTCCACGTAGAGAGGCGCGGTGTCCATCTGCGTCACCTCGGGCAGGATCACCCTCTGGAGAGTGGTCCAGTTCTCGGAGGCCGAAGTCACTTCACTGGTCTTGCTCACGCGTCCACCCCACCGCTTTCCATCTTGGCCCCGTCTGCGAACGCGGGACGGATCTTGTTCTCGAACATGGACAGTGCGGAGCCGATGGCCATGTGCATGTCGAGGTACTTGTAGGTGCCCAGGCGTCCGCCGAAGAGCACCATGTCCTCCTGCGCCGCCAGATCGCGGTACTTCAGGAGCTTCTCACGGTCTTCCGGGGTGTTGATCGGGTAGTACGGCTCGTCGCCCTTCTCCGCGAAGCGGGAGAATTCGCGCATGACCACCGTCTTCTCCTCCTGGTAACCGCGCTCCGGGTGGAAATGACGCGGTTCGATGATCCGGGTGAAGGAGACGTCCTCGTCGTTGTAGTTCACCACGCTGGTGCCCTGGAAATCGCCCACCGGCAGGACTTCCTCTTCGAAGTCGATGGTCCGCCAGGAGAGATCGCCCTCGACGTAGTCGAAGTAGCGGTCCACGGGGCCGGTGTAGACCACGGGGACCTTGCCGACCACCTTGGACCTGGAGTACTCGTGCGAGTCGTCGAAGAAGTCCGTGTTCAGGCGTACCTCGATGTTCGGGTGCTCCGCCATCTTCTCGATCCACGCGGTGTAACCGTTCGTGGGCAGACCTTCGTACTTGTCGTTGAAGTACCGGTTGTCGTAGTTGTAGCGCACGGGCAGGCGGGAGATGATGCTCGCCGGCAGATCCTTCGGATCGGTCTGCCACTGCTTGCCGGTGTAGTGCTTGATGAAGGCCTCGTACAGAGGACGCCCGATGAGCTGGATGCCCTTGTCGTTGAGGTTCTGCGGATCGGTGCCCGCCAGCTCTCCAGCCTGTTCCTGAATCAGCGCCTTCGCCTCTCCAGGGGTCAGATTGGCCCGGAAGAACTGGTTGATGGTGGCCAGGTTGATGGGCAGGGAGTACACCTCGCCCTTGTGGACGCCGTAAACCTTGTGGACGTAGTCCGTGAAGGTGGTGAAGCGGTTGACGTACTCCCAGACCTTCTCATTGGAAGTGTGGAAGAGGTGCGCCCCATAACGGTGCACCTCGATTCCCGTCTGAGGCTCGGTCTCGCTGTAAGCATTGCCACCGATGTGGTGACGCTTGTCCAGGACCACCACCTTCAAGCCCAGCTCACGTGCGGCCCGTTCTGCGATGGTCAGACCAAAAAAGCCTGAACCGACAACAACCAGATCAGCGTTCACCAATTCTCCTGAACTACTCGGGGCGGACCGGCGCCCATGCACGGAGGAGCATGCGCCTGCTGAACTAGGTTACCCGAGTTTGAGTGCACAGGCCGGAGGCCCAGTTTGTCCACATAGCGAGATGACATGGGTCCGTAGTACGGCTTTGCTCCCTAGCCTTCAGGGCATGGACCTTCTGGAGCCCGGCGATGATTCTTGAGTGCACCTTGGTGATGCTCGACGGCGCGGAGCACCTTCCGGCGGCCGGCGGAGGCGCCGTGGAACTGACCGTTGAACACGGGTTCTCAGCCACGGGCACGGACCTGGCGACAGCACTCAGGACGCGGTACGGGCTCTCCCTGCTGTCCGTGGCGGGCCTGCCACTCGAGAGCCTCACGCCGGGGCAGGAGCCGTTGATACCCGGCTGCGTGATCATCGCGTCCTCTCTCCACCGTCCGCCCTCTGTACGCCCGGCCCACTCGCGGGACGCTCATCTGGACCTGGTAGTCCTGTCCGGACCCGATGCAGGAGCAATACTCGCTCTCCGGCGTGGCGATTATCACCTTGGCCGGGGTCGTTCAAGTCTGGCTTTCACCGATCCGACCCTGTCCCGGGATCATGCGCTGCTCTCCGTTTCACCGGCAGCGATCCGCTGGACGGATCGTGGCAGCCGGCATGGGAGCCTCGTGGATGGCCGGCCGGTCCGCGGGGTCACGGTGGTCACCACAGACAGCATCATTCAGTGCGGAGGCACCGTCCTGGCCCTCCGGCCGGCCGCCCTGTGGGAAGTGGACACCTCCCAGCTCGGCGAGCCACTCGGGCCGCCTGCCGCAGTGTCAACTCCACCACGCTCCCAGAACAGGATGCTGACCGCGCTGATGGCCGCTTTTCCTCTCCTGGGCGGTCTTGCCCTGGCCTGGGGCTCAGGTTCCTGGCAGTTCGTCCTCCTGTCCTTGTTCTCTTCCTTGCCCCTGCTGTTCCCCATGTTCGCCGCGAATCGCACTTCGCGTGAGTTCCGCACGCTGGTGGGAGACCTCTCCGCCCAGGACCAGGCTGCACGGGAGCGGCGGTTTCCCCCACTGGGAACACTGCTCCTGGCAAGTTCCCGTCCTCACCCGTCACGGCAAGCCGAGTCATCTCCACCCGGGTCCGACAAGGAGCACAGGAATCACCAGGAGCCCGCACATCAGGAACTCTGGCTCCGTCTGGGCACGGGGCAGGCTGAGGTCAACATCGAGTGCCGGTCCTCCCCGCCGCACGATTCAGGAATGGGCAGGGAACGTGTCCGGCCGGCAGAGGCGCCCTTCCTGCCGGCTCATCAGAACGCCGCCGTCATCATCAGGGCCGAGCCCGGCCTGGTGATCACGGCCGCCCCTGAGGACTACGTGGACTTCGTCTGTGGCCTCATCGTGCAACTCGTCAGGCGGCCACCCGAACGCGCGGTGCGGATTCTGCTGGTGGATCCGCACCTGAACATGCCGTCATCCTTGCGGTTCCTCCCCGGCGTTCATTGGACCGGCTCCTGGGAGGAACCTGACGCGGAGGGACGGCGAGCGCCCCGCGGACAGGACTCGGTGATGATCGGCGCCCCCGGCGTGGCTCCGCCTCAGGGGCTGGACCAGG
>Ga0153950_1000053_pt1 | contig 50467 bp, 47 predicted proteins | sample TSNJ034MetaG_FD_104737 | JGI IMG/M metagenome (GOLD analysis project Ga0153950, IMG submission 104737) | Attine ant fungus gardens microbial communities from New Jersey, USA - TSNJ034 MetaG | ecosystem: Host-associated > Fungi > Mycelium > Unclassified | place: USA: New Jersey, Wharton State...
AGGGACGGCGTGGCCTGGGCGGAAGCGGACGTCGACGACACCGCCTCCTTGCTGTAAGCGGTCGGCTGCTTCGGCTGCGCCTGCAAATTGGCCACGAGGGAGGGTGCCAGCACCAGTCCGACCGCGACGACGGCGACGCCCGCCACCGCCGCGCCGATGCCGAGCGCTCCGGCCCCCGCAGCCGCGCCCCCGGAAGCCGTGCCACCGGCTGCCGAACCACCGGCTGCCGAACCACCGGCAGCGCCAGCACCCGCACTTCCAGAGACTGATCCCGCGAGCGCCCCGGAGCTCAGCCCGCCGAGTCCGCCGCCCAGGGAACCCAGGACGGCCGTCTGACCCGCCGGGCTGAGCCACCAGGCGGCGGGACCGGCCCCGATGATGAGTGGAAGCAGGACGGCCTTGATGGTGGCACGCACATCGCCGAGTTCCACCACGATCGCGGTGCATTTGGCGCACCGGTCCAAGTGCTCGCGGACCTTGCGCTCGGCACCACGGGACAGGCTGCCGCGCACGTAGGCGCCCAGTTTGTCGCGGTACGGCCGGCATTCCTCCGGCACCTCGCCGGATACGTGGGCCTGCAGGTACTCCCGGCGCAGCGCATCCCGGGCGCGGACCGCCAGAGCGGACACGGCGTTGGGCGCCAGCCCGAGGATCGGCGCCACGGCGGCGGGCTTCTGGCCCTCCACATCCACGTACCAGAGCACCTCCTGCCAGCGTTCAGGCAGGGCCCGGAAAGCGGTGGCCGCGGCCTGGCTCTCGAACTCGATCAGCGCAGGGTCTTCGGGCGTCTCCGGGCGGTCCAGTTGCTGCTCGTCCGCCGTGGGGATCGCCCGGCCGGCGCTGCGGTTCCGGGCGTATGCGGTGCGGCGCACCACCTGCAGGAGGTAGGCGCGGAAGAAGGTGTCCGGGCCGTCACCGGAACGGAGCTTGTCCAGCACCGCGTGGAAGGCGTCCGCCACCACGTCCTCTGCGTCGGCGTTGTTGTCCACGGCCTGGCGGGCGATAGAGAGCGCCAGCGGCGCGTGACGTTCGTAGAGCGTTCCAAAGGCATCCGGGTTCCCTTCGCGGACCCGGATGCACAACTCTCCGTCACTCAACTGGGCATCTTCTGACACGCCTTGCCCCCTCCATTGCGGCACGATTCCCCCGGAAATACTCCCCGTAGAAGGGAAGTGTGCCGGGCCGCCGGATCGTGACGCCGGAATTTCCAGATTCCCGGCGCTGTGACGCTTCTCACTGACCTCGCGAAGTCGCGTCACGATGTGCCATCGTTGCACACTGAATTTTACGTGAGGTGTGCAGACATGGAACCCCGTGAACATGTCTGCTTCCCCGTGCACGGCCCCATGGAAGGACAGCGAGTGGACGAGACGGCTTGGCAGGACCTTGTGAAGGCCTGGCGCGCGAGCAGCGTCCGTGAGGGCTGGAGGCATCCCGAGGACTGGGACCGGGCACCCGTGGAGACCATCGCCCGCCAGCTGCTGACCGGTTCCCCGCTCTCCTCCGAACTCGGCGCCGGGCTGGGTGCGGCGCGCGCCAGGGCGGGCGCCGGCGCCCGCGAGATCCTCCTGGACCTCAGAGCCCTCTACGCCACCGCAGGCCGCGAACTGGACTTCGACGCCGTGGCCTGCGTCCTCGACGCCTGGGCCGAGGCCAGTTACGACACCTCGGAAGTGGGTTGCCTGGATGTCGCCACCGGCCTGCACACCCCGGCGCACTTCCGGCAGCGGGTCCAGGAACTGCTGGCCGGGACCACCGGGCAGGACGGTCGGATCGTGGTGACCTCGTTCGCGCTGCGGGACGGCGGACCCGACGCTTCGCGTCCTCTGGGCTGGACTTTGCTCGCGGAACTCGGCGACTGCGTCAGCCAGTCCCTGGGGAATGGCCCGTGCGCCGCACACTTCCGCAGCACGGTGGCGGTGGCGACCCGCGACGACGAGGAGTCCCAGCGCAGGCTCCTGGACTGCAGGATCGCCCTGGAGACCCTGCGGGACGGTGCTCTGCGGCCCGTGGTCATGACGCAGCAGGAGGCCTCCGGGAGCCCCTTCACCGGCTCGCCCGGAAAAACTTTCACAAAAACGTCCGGCATCGCGTCACGATCCCCTGCCTGAGCCCACTCACTGATCGGGAGGTTCCGAGGCACGCCCCCAATCGTCTCGGGACCGGGCGCCGTGGTCCATACCACGGCGCCCTCCTTTTTAAGCCGGGATGGACGGAATCGCCGGGTTGAGGCCAGGGGTTCAAGCCGGGGCCGTCGGGCCGGGGTTCAGGGCGGCAGCTGCGGGAATGAGCCGCGGCACGGCATGGTTAGGTGGAGTGAGTTCTCGACCAGGAGGAACCATGACTCCCTCAGCCCCGCAGCCGTCCGCCGGTGCCACCCAGGCCACCACCGATCCTCAGGAACAGCGCTGGCAGCGTTTCCGGGACAACCGCAACCGCGCACTGGCCGTCTCACACGGCTGGCTCACCCTCACGTCCCTGCAGTGGCTGCCGGACACGCCGTCCTCCCTGGAGGGCGTCCCCGGCCAGTGGTGGACCGACGGGACCACGGCCTGGCTGCGCGCCACCGCGGAGGACGGACTGCGGCCGCTCCCCCTTGACGACGCCGGGAACGGCGCCGAGGGGCACGACGGCGGGCGGCAGGCCGCCGTCGTCGCAGGCACCGTGAGTGCGCAGCTGGACGATGAGGAGTCGCTGGAGTGGGTGAGCTTCGGCGGACCGGACGGGACGCGGGTTCTGGTGGAGCTGGCGGTCCGCGGCGGCCGGTACGCGATCCGCACCCGGGACGACGCCTCCCCGGTGTACACCGGATTCCAGGGCGTTCCGGTGTTCGGTTACCGCCCGGAACTGGCCGTCACAGCGCGTTTCGAACCGTATCCGGAGCCCCGGCCCGTGCCCATCCGCACGGCGAATCCGCTGGTGGAGAGCGTGCACCATTCGGTGGGGGAGGTGGTGTTCACGCTGCCCGGCTCGGACGTGGAATACCGTCTCCAGGCCGAGGAGGAGAAGCTCGGCGCCCTGACCATCACCTTCCACGACGCGAGCAATGGCGGCAGCACGGATGAGTGGCGGAAAGTCGCCACGGCCCGCCCGCGGCCGGACGGCACCGTGGTGCTGGACTTCAACCGGGCCATCAACTACCCCAGCGCCTTCACCGATTTCGGGACGTGCCCCGCACCCGTGCCGGGCAACTCGCTGCCCGTGCCGGTGGAGGCTGGGGAGCGGAAGCCGCGCTGACGCCACCGGGCGCATGGCCGGGCCGCGGAATGGACGGGTACCCGCGCTCAGTGGATGGCGGAGACCCCGGTGATCTCACGGCCCACGATCAGGGTGTTGACCTCGTAGCTGCCCTCGTAGGTGTAGATGGCCTCGGCGTCGGCGAACACCTTGGCGGCCCCGAACCCCGTGACGATGCCGTTGCCGCCCAGCACGGCGCGGGCGTGGGCCACGGATTCCCGCATGGCCGAGGTGACGTGGGCCTTGGCCAGGGCCACTTGCGGCATGCCTGCCATCCCCTGTGCGTCCAGCTGGGCGATCCGGGTCATCATGGTGGCGCCGGAGACGGCATTGCCGAGGATCCGCACCAGACGGTCCTGGACCATCTGGAAAGAGGCGATCGGTTTGCCGAACTGCTCCCGTTCGATCGCATAGGACCGGGCCACGTCGAAGGCCGCCAATTGCTGGCCCACGGCCTGCCAGGCGACCAGCACGCGTGAACCGCGCAGGAGTTCGTTGGTGTCCGCGAAGCTGGAGATCGCAGCGAAGCGGTCAGCCTCGGCCACTCGGACGTCCCGCAGTTCGATGTCCGCATTCTGCACGGTCCGCAGCGCGGTCTTGCCCTCGATCCGGGTGCGCTTCAGGCCCGGGAGATCACCGGCGACGATGAAGCCGCGCACCGCGCCTTCCGAACCGGGGGTCTCATCCCGGGCCCAGAGCAGCATGTGGTCGCAGAAGGTGCCGTTGCCGATCCAGCGTTTGGAGCCGTTCAGCACCCATTCGTCCCCCTGCCGGACCGCCGTCGTGGAGAGCCCGCGCGCGATGTCCGAGCCGTGCCCGGGTTCCGTGAGCGCGAAGGCCCCGGTGGTGCGCAGGGAGGCCGCGTCCTCCAGCAGCCGGTCCTTCTGATCCTGAGAGCCGAAGCGGTGCAGGGACTCGACGAAGAGGTCGTGGTGGACCATGAAGAAGGTGCCGAGGGAGACGTCCGCGCGGCTCAGCTCGGCGATGAGGAGCCCCATGAAGAGATGGCTGTACCCGCGGCGGGTGGGGGTGTTGATCTCCAGCGCGGCGAGCTTGGGCAGGAGCTGGAAGGGGAACTCGGCGGCGTCCCACCAGGCCGCGGCATAGGGTCTCACCTCCGCGTCCAGGAACTCACGGACTTCGGCGAGCTTGGCCCGCTCATTCTGATTGAGCAGGTCCTCGACGCCGTAGAAATCGGCGGTGGGCAGTTCCGGGGTCATGGGACAGCCTTCCTGGCACCCCGTGGTCAACCGGGCGCCTGTGCCGGTGCCGCAGACCCTGGTCCGGCCGTCGGCACGCTGGTGATCAACCGCATCGACGCTGGGACGGATGAGCCTTCGCGTTAATGCATGTTAACTAAATCACATTCCACGGCGGGCATGGAACGGCTCGGCCCGCCCCGTCCGCGCTCAGCCGATAGGCTCGGGACATGGACGCACAGCAACGGGCTGCGGAGGCGGCCCGCTCGGTCATCGCCCGCCACGGCCGCCGCTTGGCGGGCCTGCCCGGAACGCATCTGGGACGCGTCAAGGCCCCCAGCCGGGCCTTCAGCGAACTGGGCGTCTGGCACTACTGGTGGCAGGCACACTACGTGGACGCCTTGGTCGACGCGGCTCTCCGCGAGGGGGAACCCTCAGGTTCCAAGGCGACGCTGGCCCGGCGGGTCATCCGTTCCATCCGCCTGCACAACGTCTTCCGCTACGTGAACTCCTTCACCGATGACATGGCGTGGCTGGCCCTGGCGGCACAACGGCTCCAGGCGCTGGAACCCGGCATCCGTCATCTGCGGGGCCTGGATTCGCTCCAGCGCACGCTGAACCGCCAGCTGATCCTGGCCAGTACGGAGGAACTGGGCGGCGGCAGCTACTGGAGCAAGGCCCGGGATTTCAAGAACACCCCCGCCACCGCGCCCGTCTCCCTCTACTTCGCGCGCAGCGGGGACACGGCGCGCGCCCGGGCCCTGGTGGACTGGTTGCGCGAACGTCTTCTGGACCCGGGCACCGGCCTGTTCCTGGACGGCATCCACCTCCAGCGCGACGGCAGCACCACCGTGGCCCGCGAGGTCTACTCCTACAATCAGGGCCCGGTCCTGGGTTCCTATCTGGCACTGGGCCGCCCGGACGATCTGAGCCACGCCGAGGAGCTGATCCAGGCGGTGGCGGAGCGACTCACCCACGCCGGCGGGGCGCTCCAGACCCACGGGCCCGGCGACGGTGCGCTCTTCACCGGGATCCTGGCGCGCTATCTCGCCCTGGCCGCCCGCGATGAACGGCTCACGACGACGGCGCGCGGCACCGCGGCAGCGCTCGTCACCACCACGGCGGACGCCTTCTGGGCCGGTCGCCAGGAGTCCGCCCAGGGCTGGGTGTTCCCGCGGGAGACCACGGGCGGGCAGGACGGCACCCTGCTCACCGGCACCGTCGAGTTCGCCGCCCAGCTCCAGGCCTGGATGACCCTGGAAGCCACCGCGACCATCACCCCCGTTCCGTAGAACCTCCTACGACGGCCTTCCCCGGAGCCCTGCTGAGCCACACATCGGCCAGCATGACCGCGGCGATGAACACCAGGGCCAAGCCGGCCGAGGCCAGCACGTCCGTGAGCCAGTGATAGCCGAGGTAGAGGCGGCTGAAGGCCACCACCGCAGTGAGGATCACGGCGAGCGCGGCGCCGAGTGCGAAGGCGCCCCGCCGCGTGGAGTGCGCGGCCAGCAGATAGGCCAGGCAGCCCGCGAAAACCGCCGTTCCCAGCGTGTGGCCCGAGGGGAAGGAGAAGGCGTGATCCACGCTCAGCATCATCTGGGCGGGAGCGGGCCGGGCCCGGCTCAGTTCGTGTTTGATGAGCGTGGAGGCCAGTACCGCCAGCGTCATGGCACCCATCAGGAGGACGGGGCGGCGCCATTCCCGGGTGAGGAGCATCCAGCCGAACCCCACCACCGCCGTGATGACGGTCATCCAGCTGGGCCCGGTCAGGGTGGTGATGAACGCCAGGATCGCGGTGGCCACCGGCGTCCTGAGGGAGATGGCCCAGTCGTGCACGGGCTGGTCCGCGGCTCCTGCGCCGAAATGCCCCAGGTAGCTGGCCATCATGAGCACGAACCAGGCGGCCCCCGCCACCGCGAGCACCGCCGCAAGCCACCGGACGCGTTCCGGGCGGGCCGTCAGGGGCGGGCGGGAACGGCTCCGGGGCGAAATCATCCGCCCAATCTAACCGAGCGACCTTGGCGAATCCCTGGAGGCCGGGGTTCACCGGCCCACCTCGACGCTCACCTCAACCGTGGCGGCACGTTTCCCGCGGCGCGGGCCAGCTCTCCGGCCTGGCGTGTCTGGGCCGGGGTCTCCCCGATCACCTTGCTGTAGCTCCGCGTGAAGTGCGCCTGGTCGGAGAATCCCAGCCGGTACGCCAGATCCGGCAGCGAGGCCTCAGCCTCCGCATAGAGCACGGTGGCCGCTTCCTGGAGCCTGCGGCAGTCGATGAGCCACTTCGGCGTGACGCCCACGTGTTCCTTGACCAGCCGGTCCAGGGATCGCAGTGGCAGCCCGGCGGTCCGGGCGAGCTCATCGACCCGGAGGATCCCCTGGTCCTCCTCCGCCAGGCGGCAGACCTCGTTGCAGAGCCGCATCCGCTCGTCCACCCGGTCCACGAACGGCTCCAGCCACCCCGCCAGCGCCGCCCTCAGCGCATCCGGCAGGCCGCCGTCGTCATCCATCGCGCCGTGCACCTCCCCCACGGGTGCCCCCGGCAGCGGGAGGACCCGCCCCACCAGGGCGGAGGGCGGCTCCTCGCTGAACAGCCGGGTGGCCGCGGGCCTCAGCAGCAGGCCCAGCACCCACGATTCACCGTGCAGTTCCTGCGTGGAGACGGCCGTGCCGAGCCCGGAGAGCACCGCCCCGGCCGGGCCGATGATCGCGTTCGACGCCGGGTAGCTGAGGACGCGCTGCCGCTGGACGACGCCGTCGGGCAGGGACCAGCGAGCGCACCAGAGGTGCCGCACCACGTCCTCCGTCCCGGCCGGCGGGGCGAAGCGGTCCAGTCGGACTCCCGGGGCACCGGGATTCAGATGTCCTTTGGAAGAGATCACGGATCCATTTTTCCTCGTGTCGGGGATCACAGGGCCTTGCCGGAATTATTGCAGGGTATGTAAAGTTGCAGAGTCTGCAAACTTGTCGCCGTTTCCGGCACTCCTCCCCAGAACCCTTCAGCGAAAGTCCTGGTCTCTTTCATGTCCACAAGCACTGCTCACGCAGCATCTGCCGAGGCCCAGCAACCTGGCTCAGGCAATCCCGTCATGACGCACCGCCAGATCCTCCTGGTGATCTACGCGCTCATGGCCGGTATGTTCCTCTCCTCCCTGGACCAGACGATCGTCGGCACGGCCATCCGCACCATCGGCGATGACCTCCACGGGCTGGACCAGCAGGCCTGGGTCACCACGGCCTACCTGATCACCTCCACCATCGCCACGCCCATCTACGGCAAGCTCTCAGACATCTTCGGCAGGCGCCCGCTCTACCTCTTCGGCCTGGGCGTCTTCCTGGTCGGCTCGCTGCTCTCCTCCTTCTCCGACTCCATGCTCATGCTCGCCGCATTCCGCGGGTTCCAGGGCATCGGCGCCGGTGCTCTCATGTCCATCCCACTGGCGATCATGGGTGACATCCTGGCGCCCCGTGAACGTGCCAAGTACCAGGGCTACTTCCTGGCCGTCTTCGCCGTCTCCTCCGTGGTGGGCCCGCTGATCGGCGGCGTGTTCGCCGATGCCAACCAGATCCTGTGGATCGCCGGCTGGCGCTGGGTCTTCCTGATCAACGTCCCGATCGGCCTGGCGGCCCTCGCCATGGTGCTGGCCTTCCTGCACCTGCCCAAGTTCCACGAGCACGGCAAGGTCCGGATCGACTGGTGGGGCGCCACGGCCGTGGTCGTCACCCTGGTTCCGCTCCTCCTGGTGGCCGAACAGGGCCGCGAATGGGGCTGGGGCTCCGCGGGCGCCATCGCCTGCTACGTGATCGGCGCCGTGGGCCTGGCAGCCTTCATCATCATCGAGTCGATCATGAAGTCGGACGCCATCATCCCGCTGCGGCTGTTCCGTTCGGGGACGTTCTCCATGGCCACCGTGCTGGGCTTCCTGGTGGGCTTCGCGATGTTCGGCGCCATGCTGACCCTCCCGCTGTACCTCCAGCTCGTCACGGGCCTGACGCCCACCGAGTCCGGCTTCGCCACGCTGCCCATGGTGGCGGGCCTGATGATCGCCTCGATCGTCTCCGGCCAGTTGATCTCACGCACCGGAAAGTACCGGATCTTCCCGATCACGGGCACCTTCGCCACCGCCTGCGGTTACCTGGTGCTGACCTTCATGACCATCGACAAGCCGCTCTGGTTCCTCATGATCGGCATGTTCCTGATCGGCCTCGGCCTCGGCCAGCTCATGCAGACGCTGACCCTGGCCTCGCAGAACTCCGTGGAACCCCGCGACATGGGCGTGGCCACCAGTTCCTCGACCTTCTTCCGCCAGATCGGCGGTACCTTGGGCACCGCCGTGCTGCTCTCCGTGCTGTTCGCGGTCATGCCGAACAACATCACCTCGGCCATGCAGAACGAGAACGACCTGAAGTCCTCCCTGGACGCCGCCCTCACCCCGTCCGTGGCCACGGCCCCGGCGAACAAGGGCGTCATGGATCAGCTGTGGAACCCGATCGTGAACCCGGTCAAGACCGAGCTCCAGAAGGGGCTGGACCAGGGCACTGCCGCGGCGAAGAAGGCCGCGGACGATGCCGTGACCCAGCAGGTGACCGCCGCCGTCCAGGCCAAGGTCACCGCAGGACAGGTTCCCGCGGAAGCCGCCCAGGGCATCATCGATCAACAGGTGGCGGCAGCGAAGCCGGCTGCCGAGCAGAAGGCCCTGGAGGCCGCCGCTCAGCAGGCGAACGCCGCCGTCGTGGACGGCAAGCTCGCCATCGACTTCAGCGACGCCAAGCAGCGCGAGGCCGTGGTGGACAAGCTGGTGCCGACCATGATCGATAAGCTGAAGGAACAGAAGTCGGAGAACGGCGGCAGCGCCTCCACCTCGGACACCTCGTACCTCAAGGGCGCCGACCCGAGGCTGACCCGCCAGTTCATGACCGGGTTCAACACCTCGGCCGTCAGCATCTACTGGGTGGGCCTGGGAGTCATCCTGGTGGCCTTCATCCTGAGCTGGTTCTTCAAGGTGCCGCCGCTGCGCCAGCGCTCGGCTCTGCAGGAACAGGCCGATAAGAACAACGCCGCCAAGCTCGCCGAAGGCTGAGCGGCAGCAGGACTGAACCGTCGTCCGGCCCCGGAAGGTTCCGGGGCCGGACGACAGGCAGACCAGAGGAAGCATCCATGACCCCCATGACGTCCGAAGCAGGTTCAGTCCCCGGTTCCCTGCGGGAGCGCAAGAAGCAGCAGACCCGCCAGGCGATCCACGATGCCGCGCGTGCGCTGGTGCTCGAAGAGGGGCTGGCGCAGGTCACCATCGCGGACATCTGTGCCCGGGCGGGCATTTCGGAGCGGACCTTCTTCAACTACTTCCCCTCCAAGGCGGCGGCTTCGCTCGGGCTGCCGAGCAAGCCGCTCTCCGAGGCCCGGACCCACCTCTTCCTGGACAGCGACGGGCCGATCATCGATGACCTCTGCCACCTGATCGGCAGCCTCTCCAGCGGCCCGGACTCCGTTCCCCGGCTCAAGAAGCTGGTGGACAACGAGCCCGAGCTGATGGCCGCCGTGCACCACTGGATGTCCGGGCTGCGGGCCGAGATCATCGGACTGGCCGAGCAGAAGACCACCCCGCTGCGGGCCCGAGCCGCCACGTCCCTGGTGTTCGCGGCCCTCTTCCTGCACTCGGACAGCAGCCACGCCGGGATTGAGGACCGGCCCTCCGCCGAGGACCTCAAGGCCATGATCACAGTCCTCGCCGAGGTGGCGCAGGGGCGCTGAGAGTGCCGGGCCGGCGCGCCCTCCGGAGGAGCACTCCCCGTGGCCGATTTCTTCAAGACACCTCCTTGCGGCCCACGCCATAGTGGTGGCATGAGCGAAACACCAGCACAGGACCAGCCCACAGCACCCGTCACGGGAGAGTTCACCACCGCCGGCCTCCCGCACGGCCGCACCTCCATCACCCCGCACGTCGTGGTCTCCCCGGCCACCGCGGCACTGGACTTCTACCGCGACGTCTTCGGCGCCGTCGTCGTCTCCGAGACCCGCATGGGTGACACCATCGGGGAAGCCGAGCTCCGTTTCTCCTCCGGGAGCATCACCATCGGCGATCCGCTGCCCGAGTACGGGCTCGTGGCACCCCAGCCAGGCGGCATCAGCATGTCCCTGGCGCTGTATGTCACGGACGTGGATGCCGTGACCGCGAAGGCCGAGGCCGCCGGAGCCACCGTCCGCGAGGCTCCCGCCAACTTCGTCTCGGGTGACCGGTATGCCTCCATCCTGGATCCGTTCGGCGTCCGCTGGGCCGTGATGACGCGGGTGGAGGACCTTTCCCCGGAGGAGAGCAAGCGGCGCGTGGACGAGTGGGCCGCCAGCTTCTCCGGCTGAACCCCGGCCGCCGGTCATAATGGGTTCATGAGCGTACGCACCCCGGACCCCTACCCCGGCTGGCTGTCCGATGAGGACCTTTACGAGGCCAGGAACCGCCTCCCCATGGTGTATGTGGAGGCGGTTCCCGTGCGTCTGGATCCGCTCGGCCTGGTGATCGAGATCGGGTCGCTGCTCCAAGGCGACGCCGAGGGCAACATGGTGCGCTCGCTGGTGTCCGGGCGGGTCCTGTACCGCGAGACCATCCGCGCCGCGCTCCTGCGCCATCTGGAGAAGGATCTGGGCGCGCTGGCGCTGCCGCAGCTCCCGCCCAGCCCGGTCCCGTTCACGGTGGCGGAGTACTTCCCGGCGCCCTCCCAGACCGGCTTCACCGACGACCGGCAGCATGCCGTCTCCCTCGTGTACCTGGTGCCCGTCACCGGTGAGTGCAGCCCGCGCCAGGACGCCCTGGAACTGACCTGGATGTCTCCCGATGAGGTGCTCAGCCCCACGGTCCAGCAGGAATTCGACGGCGGCCGCGGTCAGCTGGTGCGTCAGGCCCTGGCGTTCTCCGGTATCGCCGTCGTCTAGACGGTCCTGTCCTCCCCTCCCGCTGAATTGTCAGCCGCGCTTTGTAGACTGTGCGGCGAACTGCACCGGACACCGGGAGGTAACCCACTGATGGAACGTCACGAAGCGCTGCAGGTCGAGCTTGCGGCCGGCCTGATCACCAAGGGGGTTCGCGTGGTGCTGCCCGATGGCGCCCTGAGCCCGCTGGTGGAGGCGGTGGTCACCGAGGATGACGATCTGGGCCATCCTCTGCTGAACCGCCTGATGTTCGACGACGGCGCGAGCCTCCGCGTGGCGCTCACCGCCACGGTGCGCGTGGTGGGTGCGGACGAAGCGGAGAGTGCGAGGTCCGGCACGGACGAGGGGTCCGGCGCGGGGGCAGGCGATGCTCCGGCCGGGCAGACGGGGGAATCCTTCACCAGCCCGGCCGACCGGCTCGCTGCCGCGCCGCTGGATGGCGCGGCGGACAGTCTTTCTCCTGGTACCCCCAGCCCTGTTTCCGGGTCTGGCGCTGAAGCTGGCGAGGGGTCTGGCGCTGAGTCCGGTGCCGGAGCCCATCCGGACGATCCCAGCGGCAAGCCCGCCGAGGATCCGGCCGTGATGGCGGCACGGGAGCAGATCCCGTCACTGGACGGCACTCCGGAGCAGCTCATCCTGGACGTCTCGGACCGCTATCCCGGACGGGGCGCCCTGCAGAATCTTGCGGACCGGCTGGCCAAGGGCATCAATGTGAAGTCGGGCAGTTGCCTGGCGGATCTGCGGGCGTTTTCGCAGGACTTGTTCCTGGAGTATCAGGACCCCCGGGCCGCATTGGAAGTGGCTGATCTGCTGAACGTACTGCCGTTCGACGCGAACCCGGCCCGCTGGTCACACACCGAAGCGAGCCTGGCGCTGTCCAGCTTCGTGGCGGATCAACTGGGCGAACCGCAGCGGGCCGCCGCGTACCGGGTGCTGCTGCGTGCGCCGGAAGACCAGGAGCTGGACCCGTTCCGGTCCCGTCTGGAGGCCAAGATCCGTCAGCGGCGGCTCAATGAACCCAATCTCTACGACACGGAGATCTTCCGAGCCATGGACAGCGGCAACCACGAGGCCGAGCGCGAATGGCGCATCCTCCGCCTGGAGTCCCTGCTGCACCTGATGGCGCACGGCGGTTCCCAGACTCTGTCCCGCGAAGAAGTGGAACGACGCGTCCGCCAGGAACTGGACCTGGTCCGCGCCTGAGCCGCGACGCCACTGCGTGGACCTGCCGACCGGCAACCTTTGGCAGAATGGCAGGGTGTCTTCCACCGCTGAATCCCTGACCGTCCCTGCCGTTCCCGAGCGCGAGCCTGCCCGGCAGGAGGAGTTCGGTTTCACTCTCGGCACCCGCCTGGCCGAGCAGGAGGATGGCGGCTTCCACGGCCGCACCGGCACCATCCGCACGCCCCACGGCGAGATCCAGACCCCGGCGTTCATCGCCGTCGGGACCAAGGCCACGGTCAAGGCCGTGCTGCCCGAATCCATGAAGGAACTCGGTGCGCAGGCCCTGCTGTCCAACGCCTACCACCTGTACCTCCAGCCCGGGCCGGAGATCCTGGACGCCGCGGGCGGGCTGGGAAGGTTCATGAACTGGCAGGGGCCCACCTTCACCGACTCCGGCGGATTCCAGGTCATGAGCCTGGGCTCCGGCTTCAAGAAGGTCATCAACATGGACGTGGTGGACAACTCCGGCCCGGACGACGCGGTCGCCCCCGGCAAGGAGCGCCTGGCCCATGTGGATGAGGAAGGCGTCTGGTTCAAGAGCCACCTCAACGGGGACAAGCACCGCTTCACCCCGGAGATCTCCATGCAGGTGCAGCATCAGATCGGTGCGGACATCATGTTCGCCTTCGACGAGCTGACCACCCTCCAGAACTCCCGCGCCTATCAGGAGGAGTCCCTGGAACGCACCCGTCGCTGGGCGGAGCGCTGCGTCACGGAACACTTCCGGCTCACCGAGGAGCGCATCGGCAAGCCGTACCAGGCCTTGTTCGGCGTGATCCAGGGAGCGCATTACGAGGATCTGCGCCGCAAGGCCTCCCGGGATCTCGGCGCCATGAACTTCGACGGTTTCGGCCTGGGCGGTGCGCTGGAGAAGGAGAACCTGGGGACGATCGTCGGCTGGTGTGCCGAGGAGCTGCCGGAGAACAAGCCCCGGCACCTGCTGGGCATCTCCGAACCGGATGACATCTTCACGGCCATCGAGAACGGTGCCGACACCTTCGACTGCGTCTCCCCCACCCGCGTCGCCCGGAACTCCGCGTTCTACACGCCGGACGGGCGCTTCAACCTCTCCGGCCGCAAGTACAAGACGGACTTCGGCCCGCTGTTCGACGGCTGCGATTGCTACGCCTGCACCAACTACACCCGCGCCTACATCCACCACCTCTTCAAGGCCAAGGAGATGGTGGCGGCCACGCTGGTGTCCATCCACAATGAGCGCTTCGTGGTGAAGCTGGTGGACGACGCCCGCCTCGCCATGGAGTCCGGCGACTTCCTGGCCTACAAGGCGGAGACCCTGGGACGCTACTACTCGGCCTGAGCCCCTTCCGCTTGTGTGCTCACTTGTGGCGACTTCCGGAGCCATCAACCCGCCACAAGTGAGCACACAAGCGGAAGAGACGACGACGGCGCACGACCACCCAGCTGCCGTTGGACCGTGGTGATCCGCTCAGCTGGGGGCCGCACGCCGTCGTCGTCGAACGCCGCGCGGGGGGTGCGCAGCGCTAGTCGAGGTCCTCCGGCCGGTCCTTCGGCAGGAAGAAGATGTACACCACCAGCGAGAGCGCGATGGTGATGGTCACGTACGTGAAGAGCCATTCCTTGTGCCCCTGGGCGGAGAGCCATTCGCCGATCAGCGGAGTGGTCCCGCCGAAGAGCGAGTTCGCCACCGCATACCCCAGTCCCACGCCCAGTGCCCGGATCGAGGAAGGGAACAGCTCGGCCTTCATGATCGCGTTGACCGAGGTGTAGTTGACCACGATCAGCAGCGCCGCGAACATCAGCAGGAACGCCAGGACCGGGTCCTGCACCGAAGCCAGGGTGGACATGATCGGCCAGGTGAACACCGTCCCCAGCACGCCGAAGACGATGAGCAGGGTACGCCGCCCCACCCGGTCCGAGAGCCAGCCGAACAGTGGCTGGATGAGCATGAACAGCAGCAGCGCCCAGAAGTTGATGACCGAGGTCTGCGCCTTCGGGATGTGGGAGACGTTGTTCATGTAGCTGAGGATGTACGTGGTGTAGAGGTAGAACGCGCACGTGCCGCCCATGGTGAAGAACACGACCACCAGGAACTGCTTCCAGTGCTTGGTGAAGAGCAGTTTGAGAGTGCCGGGCTGAGGCCCGTCTGCGGTGTGGGTGGCGGCGCGCTGTTCTGCGGTGATGGTCTCATCCATCGTCCGCCGGAGCCACAGGACCAGCAAGGACGCCACCGCGCCGATGAAGAACGGGATGCGCCAGCCCCACTCCCGGATGGCCTGCTCCCCCAGGGTCTGTTGCAGGATCACGAGCGTGAGCAGGGCCAGGACCTGGCCGCCCACCAGGGTCACGTACTGGAAGCTGGAGAAGAAGCCGCGTTTGCCGCTGACCGCTGCCTCGCTCATGTAGGTGGCGCTGGTGCCGTACTCGCCACCCACGGAGAAGCCCTGGAGCAGCCGCGACGCGTACATGAGGACCGTGGCCCAGACGCCGATCTGCGCCACGGTCGGCAGCATGGCCACCAGGAGTGAGCCGAGGCCCATGAGGCTGACGGACAGGGTCAGCGCGGCACGGCGTCCGCGGCGGTCCGCGAAGCGCCCGAAGAACCAGGAGCCCACCGGCCTCATCAGGAAGGTGAGGGCGAAGGTCAGGTAGGCGTCGATCTGCGCCTGGGCCGGGTCCTTGCCGTTGAAGAAGGAGCTGGCGAAGTAGGAGGAGAATGCGGCGTAGACGTAGAGGTCGTACCACTCGATCAGGTTGCCCGCGGAACCCTTGAGGATGTTGGCGACGGCACGGCCCATGGTGGGCTGTTTCACCGGTTCGGCAAGACGTGTTCCTGACATACCGTTGCACCTTTCCGCCGCAACGCGCCGGTGCGCCACAGCCGCGGGCCACGCTACCGGCGCGCGGCCCCGCTCACGGCGTATTGGTCATAATGGTCACGACGACGGCGGGCGGGGACGCGGCGGTCCGGGCCGTTGAGCTTCGGCCGTTAGGCTTCACGCATGGGGAACACAGCGGATCAGGGGAACGCAGTGCACGACGGCGACGCCGCGGCTCGGCCACCGCAGATCCCGGGTCTGCATCCGGAGACTCAGGAATTGATCACGGCACGCTACGGGCGTCCGCCCGTTCAGTATGGGCCGCCGGCCTCACGCTATGGCCGCTCACCGGCCACGCGGTACTCGGCCACGGCGTTCGTGATCGGCTGGCTGGTGGCCTACGGGACGCTGGTGGTCCTCTCGCTGGCATACGGGTTCTACTGGTCGGGGATGTCCCTGGAGATCCCCTCGTCCGGCCTCTTGTCCGGCACCGCCCCCAGCAGCGTGATGCTGCTGGCGTACATCCCGCTCTTCGAGGTCTTCCCGGCACTCTTCATCGGGGTCCCGGCCGGGCTGGGCGTCGTGTTCGCCCTGCGGAATGTGCGCAATCAGTGGCTGCACGTCCTCGGATTCGCGGTCGCCGGGTTCCTCACGCCGGCGCCGATAGTGCTGCTCGCCGCGGCGGGAGGCGGGGGCGACGTGCTTGCCACCTTGCTGCTGTTCGGTGGCGCCGGGGCGCTGTGCGCCGTCGTCGGCCGCCTGGCGATCTGGAAGCTGGTCGAGGTGACCACGCCCGTGGATCCGGCCCCGTAGACCGGTTGGCGGCGGTTGATCCACCGGATCACCGGGGCCGGGCATCTTCAGGTTCCCGGATTCCCCGGTTCCGGGAACTCGCAGGGCCGATCCGGAGAAGTTCGCCGGGTCAGAAACGGTCAGTGAGAAGTCTCGGCATGATTCAGCTCACGCCTCAAGGTTCCAGCGCTGTTTCCAGTTACAGAAGGCCTCGCCGTCGCAGGTCGGTCTGCGCGCCTCGGAAACGACCGATGACGTAGCGGCCGCGGTAGCGGGCCTCCTGCTGCTCCCCGAAGTCGATCGGTCGCCCGTGGCGCTTGCCGCGGCAAGCGATCTGATCGTCGCACTTAGGGTTGACATGGCGGCGGCCTCATACCTTAATGAAGCAACACCTTAATTAAGGAGTTCATGAGATGCCAGCCACGGATGCCCTCAGCCTCACCTTCGCCGCCCTTGCCGATCCGACACGCCGCGCGATCCTCGTGAAGCTTGCACAGGGTCCGGCCACCGTCGGCGAGGTCGCCGAGCCGTTCGCGATGAGCGCCCCGGCCATCTCCCAGCACCTCAAAGTGCTCGAACGAGCTGGCCTCGTAACCCGCACTACGCAGGCGCAGTGGCGGACCCTCTCGATGCAAGCGGAGCCGCTCGATGCGGCATCGGCGTGGGTCGAGCAGCAGCGTCGGGAGTGGAACCTCCGCCTCGACGCTCTCGACGCGCATCTTCAGAGCATGAAGACCCGACAGCAGAACACCACGAGCAGTACGAAGGAGACAGAATCATGACCAGTCAAGACTCCACCAACACCCCGCAGTTCTCGATCACCCGCGTCTTCGACGCTCCGCAGGAACTCGTCTGGCGGGCGTGGACTGAACCGGCCGAATTCGCCGCATGGCTCCATCCAATGGGGGTCGCTACGGGCGGGGTCTCCGCTGACGTCCGCGTCGGCGGCCGGTACCGCTACACGATGACGAATACCGAGACCGGGCAGCAGTTCCCCACCGGCGGCGAGTATCTTGAGGTCAACCCCATGGACCGACTCGTCTTTACGTGGGGCGACCCTGACGCGGGGGTCGAAGGCACCCCCGTCCTCACACTCACCTTCAGGCCACAGGACAACAAGACCAAGCTGGTGCTCCACGTGCTGGGGTATGACGGCAAGCCCGGCGACGGCTTCGTCTACGACGGCTGGGACGAGGCACTCACAAACCTTGAGCAGCACCTCATCGGCGACCGGGGCTGAGCACCATGAGCATCCGGATGAACAACATGGGCATCGTGGTCGAGGACCTCACTCCGGTCGTCGCGTTCTTCGAGGACCTGGGCCTTGAGCTCGAAGGTCGCGCGATGGCTGAGGGTGAGTGGGCCGGCCGCGTGACCGGGCTCGGCGACCAGCGCGTCGAAGTCGCGATGATGCGCACCCCCGACGGACACAGTCGGCTTGAACTGTCGCGCTTCCTCGCGCCTGAGATCATCGCCGACAACCGCCGTGCGCCGGTGAACGCACTCGGGTATCTGCGGGTCATGTTCGAGGTGGATGATCTCGAAGCGACGCTGCATCGGCTGGAGCCGCATGGGACGGAACTCGTCAGCGACGAAGTCGTGCAGTACGAAGACGCGTACAGGCTTTGCTACATCCGCGGCCCAGAAGGGCTGCTGATCGGGCTCGCGCAGAGCCTGCAATGAGCGACCTGGCACGGCACCTCGAACCGCCCGCGGTGCGCTCGCCCGACGGGACGGAAACGACCGTTACTGGCTCAGCGGTTCTCGCCGCAAACCGGACGACGAGGTCGCACCGACGCATTCGCTGACGGGCGGGTGGTGCTATGCAATACTTTCGCCATGACGGCACAGCCACCACCAGAGTTCTCTGGCCCCGTGGGGCCAGGATCTTGGCCGGGCGCCCCCAAGCCGGCCAGGTCAGGTGCACAGATGGCAGACCTGATCGTCTCGATCATCCTGATCATCGTCGGCGTCGTCGGATTCGCATTCCTCGGATTCCTGACTCTTTTCCTCTCGATGATGTCTGACGACTGCTACGCGGACCGATGCAATACCGGCCTGATGTCGTCCGGGTGGTTGATAGCCCTCGCCATACCACCCGTCGTCTTCGTCGCAGCAGTGATCTGGATGGTCATCCGCCTCGCCCGTCGCAAGACCGCTTGGTGGGTCACTCTCGCCGGTGCTTTCCTCTCCATCCTCGTCTGGGCAGCCGGTGCCGGCCTCATGCAAGCGGGTCTTGGACGCTGACGGATGCTCCGCCGCCCCTTGCCGGGCCTTCCGGACCCCACCCGCCGGAAAGGATCAGCCGCCCAGCCGCTGGTGGCTGGGTTCAGGCTTCGACTCTGAAGTTGGCACCCACGGTGGCGCCTTGAGCGAAGTAGTGCCGGAAGGTGTAGTACAGCGGGCTCCATCGCTCGACGTCGATGTGGGACGTGCCCGGGATGACGATCGGCTCGTGGGCATGCGTTCTCAGGATCCGGGCGTGAACGACCCCGGCGACTTCGGCGTCGTCGAGCGGTGTCGTGCGGATGACTCTCGCCTCAATCTGTACCGGACACTGCGCGATACGGGCGGGCGCCACGCACTCACTCGGCAGAGGGTCGAAGCCTCCGAGACTCCATTTATCGGGCTCGTGGCGGTACGCAGGACGTTTGGTATCAGGCACGACGGCGGCTCCGGTGGTCGGGGCGATGCGTTCAATGGCGGCGGCCGCATCGTGTGACGGCAGGTTGATCACCAGCTCAGGGTGCTCTTCCAGATTGCGCAGTGCCTGCCCGCCGCGACCCAGGCCGAGAACGTAGGTGTCACCCAGGGCCCATCCGGACGAGATAGGGGTGATGTTCGTCGTCCGTCCATCGGGCATCAGAGTGCTCAAGAGCATCACCGGCGTTCCGAAGTAGTGCACTGACGGCGAAATCACGACTGAAGAATCCATGGTCTGAAGTCTGCTGCCGGAACACTTCGCGGTGCTCCGAATCGTGACCGGCATACACTCGGTGACATGAACAGCGTCAGCAGGCCGGGCCTCGCAGGCACCGCGGCTCTCCTGGCGAATGAAACACGGGCGTCCATCATGATGAGCCTGCTGGATGGCCGGGCGTGGACGCCCACTGAACTCGCGGACGCCCTCACGATAGCCCGCCCCACGGCCACCGAACAGCTCCACCGCCTGGTCGACGCCGGGATGCTCACCGAGGTCCGGCAAGGCCGTCACCGGTATGTACGCCTCGCGAGCCCCGCCGTGGCGGATCTCGTGGAATCGCTCGCGGCCTTCTCCCAGAAGTCAGTCCCGGCTACCGCGACTCTTCGCTCGCAGCGTGCGGACAAGGCCCTGCGTGAGGCGCGCACCTGTTATCGCCACCTGGCCGGACGACTGGGTGTGGCTCTGACCGATGGCATGCACCGCAGCGGATATCTGCACCCCACGTGGACCCTGACGGCGGCCGGCCACGGCTGGTTCGAGACGCTCGGGGTGGACCTGCCGAGGACGTCCGCTCGCGCTTTCACCCGTCCCTGTCTGGACTGGACCGAGCGGAGGGATCACCTCGCAGGTACCGCGGCGGAGGCACTGCTGGCCGCCTTCATCCGCAGACAATGGCTCGTGCACCTCGGCAGCACACGGGCCCTGCGGCTCACTCCCGAGGGATCCCTGGCTCTCAGCCCCCTGCTGAGCGCCCCCGGTCAATGACAGCGATCCACCGGACTGCGCCCGCAGACCGGAAGCAACTCCCAGCCCCGAGTCCTCGTCCCAGACCTTGTGCCATGTGCATGGACCCGACCGTCTGCGCGCGGAAGGACGCTTCCGTCAGCTGACGCCGCCCGCCGCTCGAACTCCCCGGTCGCAGCTGCGCGCCGCCGTCGTCGGCCGCCTGGCCATCTGGAAGCCCGCCGACGCGACGCCGCCCGCCGTTCAGGCCCCGTAACTCGGTTCGCGGCGCTTGATCCACCGGATCACCAGGGCGGTGACGGGCACCAGCGCGTACTCCACCAGGGTCTTGTAGAGGAATCCGACCAGGACGTAGTTGATGAACGTGGGCGCGTCGGCGATGCCGATCACGGGGGCCGCGATCGAGCAGAAGATCAAGGTGTCCACGAACTCGCCCACACCGGACGATCCCATGAGGCGGGCCCACAGGGTCTTCTCGCCGGACCGCGCCTTCATGCGCACCAGGATCCACGAGTTGATGGTCTGCCCGGCCAGGAAGGCCAGCAGGGAGGCCAGCACGATCTGCGGCACCGGGCCCAGGGCCCCTTCCAGGGCGGCCTGCTTGGAGCGGCCGTAGTCGTCGTCGAAGCCGGGCAGCGCAATGATCACCCAGTAGGACAGGGACGCGAACACGGAGATGGCGAACGTGGTGATGATGGCCTTCCGGGCCACCTTGAAGCCGTAGACCTCGGAGATCACATCACCCAGGACGTACGCCAGGGGGAAGAGGAAGAAGCCGCCGTCCGTCACCACCGGACCGATCACCACGCCCTTGGAGGCACCGATATTGGACAGGATCACGATCACCGCCATGATCGCGAGCAGTATCCCGAAAAAGGGACTGCCGATGGAGGCGTAACTCGGGCCCTTGACGGTGGAACTGGTGACGGCACCCGGCTCGGACGCGGGCACGGCGGGGTTCTCGGCATTCATGCGGTTCTCAATTCAGGTGAAGGGCCGTCGATCCCACAGACGTGCGCGGCAGCGTCAGAGTCAGGCCCGGAAAGTGGTTCGCCAGGGCCGTTGGCCCCGCTGTATTAGCACTCAGGGGGTCACGGCTCGGCGCAACCCCCTCGGTATTCTCCCATGACCCGCGCAACGCGCGCGGGCACACAATGGCAGGATGGTGACATGACGTCCACCGAACTGCATTCCGAATCCCCCGCCATCGCGCTGACCATCGCCGGTTCCGAGGCCACCGGCGGCGCGGGCGCCCAGGCCGATCTGAAGACCTTCCAGGAACTGGGCGTCTTCGGGATCGTGAACCTGACCTGCATCGTCTCCTTCGACCCGAAGGACAACTGGAACCACCGCTTCGTGCCGGTGGACCAGCAGGTGATCGCCGACCAGCTGGAGGCAACCACGGCCGCCTACGGTCCGGAGTCGGGCGCCGGGAGCATCCTGGACACGGTGAAGATCGGCATGCTGGGCAGCCCGGCCACCATCTCCACCGTGGAGACGGCGCTCCAGGGCGGCGGGTTCCGCAACATCGTGCTGGACCCCGTGCTCATCTGCAAGGGCCAGGAACCAGGCCACGCCCTGGACACCGATCAGGCGCTCAAGGCCCAGATCCTCCCGCTGGCCACCTTCGTCACCCCGAACCACTTCGAGTCCGAGTCGCTCTCCGGCATGACCATCTCCACGGTCGAGGATCTGGTGGAGGCCGCCAAGAAGATCCATGCCATCAGCGGCGCGGCCGTGCTCGCCAAGGGTGGGGTGCGCCTGGCCGGCGACGCCGCCGTCGACGTCTTCTACGACGGCGAGACCCTGGAGATCCTCTCCGAACCCAAGGTGGGCGAGGTCGCCGTCTCCGGCGCCGGATGCTCGCTGGCCGCGGCCGTGACGGCCGAGCTGGCCAAGGGCGCCACCCCGCTGGAGGCCGCCCGCACCGCCAAGGCCTTCGTCACCCGAGGCATTGCGAACCGCGTGACCTCCGGCGCCCCGTTCACCGCGCTGTGGCAGGGCGGCGCCGGCGCCTGACCTGCCCGGAAACCTCCGCGCCTCACGCGAGGGAACAGGTGGTGCCCCTACCCGGGCCGGGTAGGGGCACCACCTGTTCCCTCGCGTGAGGAAGGCGCCGGCTAGGAGCTGGTCACCACATCGTTGAGCCCGGCCAGACCGGATTCGAAGTCCTTGCCCACCATCTTGTCCATGCTGAAGAGCTTGGCGAACACCTTGGAGAACAGGGTCTTGTTCTCCCCGCTCATGGTCCAGGTGACCTTGGTGCCGTCGCCTTCCGGGACGAAGGTGAAGAGGGTGTGGTTCTCATTCTTGAACGGCTTGAGGAAGCTCAGCCGGATATCGATGGAACCGGCGCCGTCCGTGCTCGCAGCGGGCTCGGTCACCGCTTCGATCAGCATGGATCCCGAACCGGCCTTCTTCCCTTCCCACGAGTAGGAGGCGCCGGGCCCGGACTCCGGGCCGCTGTAGTTCTTGGTCATCGCCGGGTCGAGACGCTCCCAGGGTGACCACGCGCCCCAGAGGTGGAAGTCGTTGACGTGGGCGAAGACGTCCTGAGGTGCGGCCTGGATGAAGGCGCTGCGGGTGACGGCGAAGGTGCTCATGCCCTCAGCTTAAGCCCGGCCACCAGCCTCGTCACCGCTGATCTCGCCGCCTGGACGCCGCCCGCGTGATACGCCCGGCAGACAGAGCCCGACGACGGCGGCCCGCACACGGCGGGAGGCTCCCCTGCCGCGCAGGGGAGCCTCCCGTCGTCGTCCTGTTCTTCAGGCCACCGCCGGACGGGTGACCGGTCGGGAAGGCCCGCGCGTCAGCCCTGGGCCGGCTGACGTCCGGTGAAAGCGATCAGGCGTTCGAGGCTCCCGGCCGCCTCGGAAGCAGCCAGCTCGCCGGAGAAGCTACCGTTTCGGCGTACCCCCTCCGTGATCAGGACATGGGCGACATCCTCGACCGCAGCGCTGAGCTCCTCCGCCACCGTGATGTCCAGACCGCAGGCTGTGGCGAAGTCCCACGCGTGCACCAGGAATTCGATGTTGAGGATACGGGCGGCCACCTCGGCGGGCACCTCTCCGGCCCGCAAGGTGACGGTGCCCTCCAGCCCGCGACGGGCATACGCCTCCACAGCGGTCTGCGCCAGCGTGGCGATGCGCTCCTCGATGCTCACACCGCTCGGGTCCACCGGGGCGCCCCCGCCGGCGGTCCCCACGGTGAGGAGGGAACCGGCAAGATGGTCCGCCAGCTCTGCCACCGTGAATTCGCTGCACGGTGTCGGCTTCTCCAGATCCTCCGGTGTCACGCGGCGCAGGACGTCCAGGAGCACGGCCAGCGATGCCTCGGCGGTCTTCACCAGGGTCAGTTCCTGCGGGTACGCGGCCCACGGGTCCGGACCGGCGCCTTCCTCGCTGGAGGCTGCCGCTTCCAGCCGCGCCATGAAGTGATCCCACCCTTCCGTGTGCCCGGGAACCTGCTCCGGCGTCAGGCCGTCATGTTCGAAGAGGACCTCGGTGCCGTCCCCGGAGGGCGTGAACGTGACGGTGACGGTGGAGACGTCCGGGGAGAGTCCCATGGCGTCGCCCTCCCAGCCGAAACCGAACACCAGGCGCCGGCCGGGCTCGATCTCCCGGAAGGTGCCGACGGCGTTGTTGCCCGGAGTGACCGTCCAGCGGTACTCCCCGCCGACCCGGAGGTCCACGCGGGCCACCACGGCCTGCCAGCGGCGGAGCCGTTCCGGTTCGGTGACGAGGGCGAACGCTTCATCGGGAGTGACCGGAAGGTGCAGGGTCTTGCTGTATTTCATGACGGATCCTTTGCGGGGGGAACAGGGGGACCGGGAGGAACGGCGGCATTCCTGGCGGCGAGGAGGTGGGCGTCCCGGGAGAGAAGGTCCAGTTCAGCGTTCCAGAACTGCTCCACGAGGGTACGGAGCCGGGCCATCCCGGCGGGGTCGAGGCTGTAGTAGCGGCTCCTGCCTTCCTTGCGCGCGGACACCAGGCCCACGCTTTCCAGGAGCAGGAGATGCTGGGAGATGGCCGAGCGGGTCACGCTGAAATGCCCGGCCAGTCCGGTGACGGTCTGCTCGCCGGCCGCAAGAAGGTGCAGGAGACGACGGCGGTTCGGTTCCGCTGCGACTTCCAAAGCGTCCGGCATGATTTATACGTTAGTGATCGCTAACACATTAAGTCAAGGGCCAGACCCGGAAGAGGATGCCGCCGTCAGGAAGCTCCACGGCAGGAGAAGGCGCGAGCACAGGAGAAGCCACCGGGGCAGGCGAAGGCCCCCGGGCCTGCGAAGCCGTCGGGACCGGCTCCGGCAAGGGACCGCCGCGGCCCAGCCTCGCCGGCGAGAAGAGCAGACCGGGCCAGACGATGCCGCTCGGTGAGCCCGCCCCCGGCCCGTTCCCGCTCAGATCTCCGAGGCGTCGACCACCGGCGCCTCGTACCGGACCCCGAGGGCCTTGAAATGCGCCCTGCCACAGGCGATCTTCCGCTGTTCCTCGGGCCGGAGCGCGTCCTGCCGGTGCGTCGACTTGGTCTCCACCACCACGGCGACATCCCTCAGACGGCCCTCCCGGACCTCCATCTTGAGGACCGCCCAATCCGGGTTGTAACCGCCCACCGGAGTGGGGATCCGGAAACGCGGCGGGAGTTTGAGGAACAGCTTCACATCACCGTCCGCATCTCCATCCGCGAAGCGGTCGTCCAGGCCGCGTGCGAAGTCCCGTTCCACCTCCGAATCCACCCGGACATGACTCACGATCGAACCCTCGACTCCCACCAGGTGCCGCGCGTCCACCTCGCCGTCCAGGTCTTCGAGGATCTCCACCGGCCACTCGGCATTCTCCGGCTCCTCCACCCGGTGATAGCTGATGCCCTGGACCATCAAGGCCCTCCTGGACTCGTTGACCGTCCTGACCAGAAGATCCAGGACGCCCTGCGGGTTGACTATCAGCTCTGCCGCCCGGCCCGAGGCCTTCACAATCCCCGCCAGCGTGGAACGGGTGAGGCCGGTCTCCCGTTGCAGATGTCCCAGGACGTCCGGGATCCGGGGCGCGACATCGGCCGCTCCGGCGTCGTGGAAACCCTGTGCCAGCCGGGCGTCCACTCCCCCGGGGGAATCCGGACCACCCCGCCTCATGCTCAGTGCCGCGTCGCCCACCACGAAGCGCGGCGCCTGAACGGCGGGCTCCCCCCGGAGTCTTTCGACGATGTCGGCCAGGAGGGCTCCAGCGTCGAGCCTCACCTCATAGCGCGTCCGGGGCCTGATGCTCCGCCACAGCGCACGGAAGGCGGGGTCCGCCGCGAGCTCGGCGGGCGCCGGAACCGTGACGCGGAGCTGGGCCCGCTGATCACGGATGCGGCCGCCGTCGAATCTCACCCCGGTCTCCTCTTCGATCTCGGCCTGAAGCGCCCGGGCGAAGTCGTCATAGTGCTCATTGGCGATGACCGTGAGGCGGTTGACCGTGGGGTCGAAACAGCGGTCTCCGTTCTCGTGCACCGGCAGGCGCAGGCCGCGGCCGATCTCCTGGCGTTTCCGCTCCGGGGAGACGGACTCGTTGAGGGTGCAGATCTGGAAGACATTGGGGTTGTCCCAGCCCTCCCGCAGCGCCGAATGGCTGAAGATGAACCGCCGGGGGTTGCCATGTTCCAGCAGCCGCGTCTTGTCCCGCATGATCTCGTCATACGCGGCCTGGTCGTCCACGCTCGTCCCGGAGCTGTCCCGGGCCCGCCCGGAACGGTCCTTGGCGAAGTACCCGGTGTGGACCTCGTCCACCTCCGGCAGCCTGAGCGCCGCGAACCGCGGCTGTGCGCTGAGCTCGTCATAGGCCTCCTCGAACCAGCGGCGGATCCTCGGCTCCTCCTCACCCTGGCCCGTGTAGTTGGCCACCCGGTCGATGAAGATGACGGAGAGCACCTTCACCCGGCGGCCCGGCTCGGGGAACTTCCGCCCCAGCAGCACCTCGTGCTGGAGATGGCTCTCCACCGTGGCCCTGAGCTGGGCTTTCATGAGCGAATCGCGGTCCACTCCGGCACGCTCCCCCACTCTGAGCACGTGGTCATTGGCGAAGACCACCTCCCCCGGGTCCGCCCGGATGTCCTCCACCACCCAGGACGCGTACCGTTCCAGGCCTCCCGAGAGCTCCTGAAGATCCTGGCCTGCGCGATCCAGCCGGACCGTCTTCCGGGCCGTCCCGTCCCCGGTCCGGACGTCGATCTCCACGGTGGCGCCGACCTTGCCACGGTCTGCGACGATGCCGCGGACCAGGATGCCGGCCACGTTGGGGTCGTGTTCCTGCAGGACCGAACGGACCACGATCTGCTTGACGAGCCCCAGGTCGTAGGCCCGCACCGGATCCAGGGTGTGAAGCTGGTGATAGCGGTCCTTGTGGGTGGCGGAGTAGCGGAGCGTGAAGAGCGGCCTGAGCTGGCGGAGCGCCTCCTTGCTCTTCCGGCTCTCCATCTTCTGGGGCTCGTCGAGGATGACGATGGGACGTGTCTCCGCAAGCAGCTCGACGCCCTGCCCCAGCCCTTCGAGGTCCTTGTAGAGGACGTTCCCGGCCTTGTTGAAGGAGGCGAGGGTCATGATCATGACCTTGAGTTCGCTGTCCCGGTTGAAGCTGCGGACCTTGTTGACGTCCTTCGAGTCGTAGACCCAGGCATCCATGCTCTGGCGTTCGAAAAGCTCCGCGAAGTGGCCCTCCATGGCCTTGATGCTCTGCAGGACGCCTTCACGGATCGCCACGGAAGGGACCACGATGATGAACTTCCGCCAGCCGTACCGCTCCCGGAGCTTCCGGATGGTGCGCAGGTAGACGTAGGTCTTGCCGGTGCCGGTCTCCATCTCGACGCTGAAGTCGAGCGACTCCAGCGTCCGGTCCCGCGCCTCCTCGGGCACGAAGTTCTCCGGCCTGGCCTGCACCGCTTGGAGATTCTCCAGGATCTGCCCGGGCTGGATCGACAGCCGGTTCCCCACCCCGCCACCGGCGAACAGCACGCCTTCCTCCTCCAGTGCGGTGCCGAAGGCGCCGTGCGCCAGAGGCTGGCCGCTGAAGAGTTCGACGACGGCGTCCACCGCCGCCAGCTGATGCGGCTGAGTGGCGTCGAAAGTGAGTTCCATGGGCCTCTTCCTAGACGGTGCGCAGGGCGTTGTCCCGGTCCGGATCGCTGTCCCCGCGACGGGCGGCGAAGAGGAGCCGGGCATTGAGCTTGAGCGAGTCGTCCTCGCCGAAGGCCGCGTCCAGGAGGATGACCTGCCGGGGAGCCGGTTCCAGCCTCACGAGCGCGTCGATGAATTCCCGGGAGATGCCCCGCACCGCGCTCACGGCCACCGCGCCATCCTGGGCGAGCACCAGGTCTCCGCCCGGCAGCGCGACGGTCTCCAGGGAGGTGTCGAGCCTGACCCCGGCTTTGAGCAGGATCTCGTGGACGATCTGTTCGTCCGTGGCCACAGGGTCGAGATTGTCCACGAAGAGTTCGAGGTCCTGGCTCAGGAGAGTGTCCGCCTCCGGCTCCCACTCCCGGAAGTGGGAGCCACCCAGCCGGAACGCACGGAACCCGGTGTCCAGGTGATCGGCATCGCCATCGGCCTCCTTCCGGATCAGCCGGCCCGCCCGGCGGACCCGTTCACGGGTGACCGCAGCGATCGTCGGCAGGTCCGGCCGCCCCGTCTTCTCGGGCAGCTGGACCATGATGAAGCGCCGGTCCCCGCCGTCTTCGGCGTTCTGCCGGAGCACCGCCTCCGCAGTGGTGCCGGAACCGGAGAAGAAGTCCAGGATGATGTCCCCTCCGTGCGGCGAGGAGGCCGCACGGACCAGCTGCTTCACGAAATCGACGGGCTTGGGGTAGTCGAAGGAGGACGCCAGGCCCAGCTTCTCCAGATCCTTCCGGCCCTGTTCGGACAGGACCTTCACGATCGAGTAGAGCTTGGAGGAAGCGGCGTGAATGGGCGTCCGTCTCGCCACGGCGTGCCGGCCCTCGTCCCAGGGCAGCAGGAAGAGCTCGCCGCGGGCGATCTGTTCGTCCACTTCCTTCTTCTTCGCGGCACCTTTGTAGTGGAGGAGTTCCTCGTACAGGCAGCGGCGTTCCACCCCTGCTTCGTACTTCCCGAAGGACTTGCGGATGATGTCATCGTCCACGAGGTACCGCACGCCGTCGATCTCCTCGACCCGGCCCTGGACCACTTTGTCCCGGCGCAGGGGTGGAAGGTGCCGGAGAGCCTTCGCCACCACCAGCGCATAGTCGTGACCGCGCACCACGTGCCGGGCATTGCCGCCGCCCTTCGCACGCTGATGGATCAGGGTGGCGACGAAGTTCTCGGAGCCGAAGATCTCATCCACCAGATGCCGCAGGGATGCCAGTTCCACATCGTCGATGGACACGATGAGAGCGCCGTCCTCGGCGAGCAGGCTGCGTGCCAGCACCAGGCGGGGATACATCATGCTCAGCCAGTCCGAGTGGAAGCGACCCGACGTCTCGCGGTTGGCCGAGGTGCGGAAGCCCTGCCCGTCCAGCTGGCCGGAGCGGCGGAGATAGGCGGCGGTGGGCTGAGCGAAGTCGTCCTCGTAGACGAAGTCGTGGCCCGTGTTGTACGGAGGGTCGAGGTAGATCAGCTTCACGCTGCCGTAGTAGCTCTTCTGCAGGAGCTTGAGCACTTCCAGATTGTCGCCCTCGATGATGACGTTGCCGGTGCCTGCCCAGTCGCGGGATTCCTTGGGCAACGGGTCCAGGGCTCCCGTGGAAGGCCGTTGAGCCAGGCGGACCGCCTCGCGCTTGCCCGGCCAGCTCAGACCGTACCGTTCCTGCGGCTCGTCCGCGCCCACCGAGGGAAGGTCCTTCCCGAGCACGGTGTGCAGCCTCTGGAGGTCCAGAGCCCCGTCCGCGAAGGCCTCCGGGAAGAGGTCTTTCAGCGCCGCGATCCGGTCCGGGGACCGATCCGCCGCAAGATCCTGGATCCTCCCGGCTCCGCCAGACATCCCGTTCCCCTCCCTGCTGGATCCTTCCAAACAGTCACAGTGATCAAATTCGCACACTATGACAGTTATACATGTCACCGCAAGGGGGTTTCTACTCTGTCATTGATGGGTGTCCAGTCATGCCAAGCTCACCCCGGAGGCCTCCAAGGCCCTCGGGCTGCGTTTGCAGGCGCTCCGCGCCGACTTCGGCTGGACTCAGGCGGAGGTGGCCGGACTCATCGGCCTGTCCCGCGGTCACTACCGGACGCTGGAGCTGGGGCACCGCGACTACGGCGACCGCGCGACGTCGAACCCCACCATCGCAACCCTGCTGGAACTGGCGCGCGTCTACCGGATCGATCCCAAGGAACTGATCGACCTGGTTCTGGAGAACAGCACCAAATAACCCTCCGGTCATGACCGGAGCCTATCCCTGCGCTCCGACATTCTTTTCGGAGCGAGGGAATCCGGAGCCTCAGCTCCGCTCCAGGTCTAGGATCGGGCCATGGGGGACACCACGACCAGCCACACCCGCGGGGCGCTGATACTGCGGGCCGCGCCGTCCGCGCTCTGCGGCCTCGCCCTGCTCACCGGATGCAGCGCGCCACCCGAAACGGCCGAGCTCAGCGTCGACGTGCAGCTGGAGGTGTGCCAGGCATCCACGTGCTTCACGGCTCCGGTGCCGGCAGCACGTGTCACGGTCGCTTTCGGCGGACAGACTGAGACGAAGTCAACGGATGCTGAAGGGACGGCCGCATTCCGCCCCAGCGGGTACGGCCCCGCTTCGGTCACCGCTCAGTGGGGCGAGCTCACGCAGACCACGCATACCGGGATGAACCCCGGCGCACAATCCCTCACCCTGCGCTTCACCCAGCCTGCGCGGGTCAGCCCAGAGAGACGGTGACCTCTGGCGAGGCATGGCCGGGTGAACCCGGCCTTGCAGCCTCACTCAGTGCCCGGGGATCTCCGCGGGGACGCCGCGCTCTTCAAGACCGGCTGCGCGCCGGGCCTTCAGCGTCTTTCTGACCAGCGGCCAGCAGAGCGCCAGCACCGCCACAGACACCAGGGAGGTCCAGACCTGCGTCCGGCCGGATTCCCCGGAGAAGAGCATGACCACCACGATGCCCAGGACCGCCACGATCACCAGGATGCCCAGCCACGGGTGCAGCCACATCTTCAGCTTCAGCTGCGACTCCTCCTCGGCACTCAGCGCGGAACGAGTGCGGAGCTGGGTCAGGGCGATGAACGCGTAGACGAACAGCGCCACCAGGCCCGCGGAGTTCATGATGAAGTCGAAGATGCCCGAATCCGGTGCGGTGAAGTTGATGATCACCGCGGCGTAGCCACCCAGCGTCGAGGCGATGACGGCCGCCACGGGCACACCGGAGGCGGACTTCCGTGCGATCAGCTTCGGGGCATACCCCTGCTCGGCGATGGAGGAGAACATGCGCGCAGCGGAATACAGGCCAGAGTTCAGCACCGAGCAGACCGCGGTGAGGATGACGGCACTCATCACCACATCCGCGCCGGGCAGACCGTAGAGGCTGAAGAGATAGGCGAAGGGCGCCTTCTCCTTGGGATCGGGCAGCTGGTTCCAGGGCACGATGGTGACGATCAGGAGGACGGCTCCGACGAAGAAGATCAGGATGCGCCAGATCACCGTGCTGGTGGCCTGACGAACACCCTTGACAGGGTCCTCCGACTCCGAGGCAGCCATCACGGCGATCTCGGTGCCGAAGTAGGAGAAGATCACGATCGCGACGCCGCCCACCACGGCCCCGGCTCCCTCCGGCATGAAGCCGCCGTGCTCCCAGAGGTTGGGGACGGAGAAGTGCGCGTTCGGCCACAAGCCCAGGGCGAACAGGACGCCCACCACCAGGAAGACCACGATCGCGGCCACCTTGATGCTGGCCAGCCAGAACTCGGTCTCACCGAAGGAGCGCAGGGACACGAGGTTCGCCCCCGTGAAAACCAGGAGCAGCAGGATGGAGAAGACCCACTGCGGCACGCCGGGTACCCAGCCATTCAGGATGGACCCGCCCACCACGGCCTCATAGGCGATCACACCCACCCAGAAGTACCAGTAGAGCCAGCCGACGAAGTACGCGGCCCAGTCACCCAGGCCCACCCGGGCGTACTCCATGAAGGAGCCGACGGCGGGGCGGGCCGCGGCCATCTCGCCGAGCATCCGCATGGCCAGGAAGACCAGGAGCCCACCGATCAGATAGGAGATCACGGCGGCGGGTCCCACGGCGTGGATCACATTGGCCGAGCCCACGAACAGGCTGGACCCGATGATCCCACCGAGCGTGATCATGGTGACGTGACGGGAACGGAGCTTCTTGCCTTCGGGGCGCTGACTGTCCTGGGACATGCGGCCTCTTTCCTGCTGGTGCGGTGCGCTGATGCACACGGCATCCTAGGGGAAGGAAACGGCTCGCGACAGTCAACACCGGAGAGCGCCCGCGCGCCCGGAACCTCCGTGAGGACCGAGTGGCGGGACGCGGCTGTCCAGGGGCCTTTGCCACTAAGGCAGGTCCGGCATCAGCCTCCTTCACCGGGCCCCTCCACCAGGGCCTGGTCGGCATCCCTCAACCGCCGGCTCAGCCGCAGGGCCTCTGTTCGCTGTGAGCGAACTTGAGTGGGCTGGGGAATGATCGGGCCGTCCTGGCGTTCCAGGAGACATGACCCTCCCCAGTTCAGAAACGGAACCTCTGAAGAGAGGCGCCCTTGACAGGCACACACCGGCGGCAGCTGCCGGCACCCTCCAGCTGGGCTCCCATCGGGTGCCCCGCATGGGCTTCGGCGCCATGCGGCTCCCGGGTGGCGGCAGGGATGTGGAGAGGAGCGGCCGCATTCTGGAGAGGGCGCTGGAGCTGGGTGTCAGGGTCATCGACACCGCCGAATTCTACGGTTCGGCCAACACCGCCATCGCCCGCGCATTGTCCCCTTACCGCGACGATCTGGTGATCGCGAGCAAAGCAGGCCCCCGCCTGGGACCTCGCGGGATCATGGGTGAGGCGGACAGCGCGGGGATCGTCCGCTCGGTCGAGCAGAATCTGAAGAACCTCGGTCTGGAGACCTTGGACCTGGTGCATGCCCGGAAGATGCCGGGACTGCCCTTTGAGGAATTGATGTCCACACTGGCCGGGCTCCAGGACCGAGGACTCATCCGGCATCTGGGCGTGTCCGCCGTGAATCTGGCCGATCTGCGACTCGCACAGGAGTACGCGCCCATCGTCTCCGTCCAGAATTCCTTCAGCATCTTCGACCAGAGCGGTCAGGCAGTCCTGGAGGAAGCCGAACGCCTCGGCATCCCCTTCCTGCCGTACTTCCCCCTCGGCGGAGGAGGAACAGCCCAGGCGGCTCCGGTGCTGGCCGATGCGGCCGCCGCCCTGGGCATGACTCCCACGCAGTACGCGCTGGCGTGGCTCCTGAAACGTTCCCCGGTCATGCTTCCCATTCCCGGCACCGGGTCAGTGAAGCACCTGGAGGAGAACGTGGCGGCCGCCGGCCTGGCCCTCGGGTGGGCCCGGCCACAGGATTCCGGTTCGCGCTCCCGGTACCCAGCCGTCACCGCCGAGCGCCCGGGGACCCGGGAGACACGGGGAAGGCGGCAGGCACGGAGCCTCGGCCTTACTCGTGCGCCGCCAGGAAGCTGTAGACCTCGGTCTCGTCCACGCCGGGGAAGGCGCCCGGGGGCATCGCCGCCAGGAGATGGGAGTGCGCCCGGGCGGACGGCCAGGCGTTCCCTGCCCACGCGTCGGAGAGCTGCGCCGGGGGCTGGCGGCAGCAGCTCGGGTCCGGGCAGTTCGAGACGGACCGGACCGTGGTCTCGCGGCCACGGAACCACTTCACATGGGCGTACGGCACCCCCACGGACAAGGAGAACTCGCCTCCGGCGGAACGTTCGGTCCGCGCCGTGCACCAGAACGTGCCGGCCTTGGTGTCCGTGTACTGGCTGTACGGGCTGAACTTGTCCGCCACTCCGAACACCACCCGGCTGGTCCAGTTCTTGCAGCTGGGCTGGCCCTCGATCGAGCCCGTGTGGTCCTTGGGGAAGATCACGCCGTCGTTCTCGTAGGCCTTGTAGATGATGCCGCTCTGGTGGGTCTTCTGGAAATGGGTGGTGATGCCCAGATGGTGCGTGGCCAGGTTGGTGAAGCGGTGCGCGGCGGTCTCGTAGGACACGGCGAAGTGGTCCCGCAGATCCTCGATGGCGATCTCCTTGGCCGCCTTGGCGTGCTGCAGGAACTCCACGGTGGCGTCCTCGGGCAGCATGAGCGCTGCCGCGAAGTAGTTGGTGGCCACCCGCTGGTGCAGGAAGTCCCCATAGTTGCGCGGCGTCTCGTGCCCCAGAACATAGTGCCCGAGCGCCTGAAGCAGCACCGAGCGCGGATCGTGGTCACCGGACGAACCCTGCGTGAGGTAGATCCGCCGGTTCTTCAGATCCGTCACGCTCCGTGTGGAGTGCGGCAGGTCCCCCACGTGGTGCAGGGTGAACCCGAGGTGCGCGGCGATGTCCGAGATGACGAACTGGCTGAGCGGCCCTCCGCTGTACCCGACCCCGGCCAGGACCTTCTTGGCCTCGGCCTCGTACTCCGGGAAGTAGTTGCCCCGCTGGCGCATCATCACGCGCAGCTCGGCGTTCGCCCGGCGCGCCTCCTCGGGGGTGGCGAGCTGTTCGTTCAGCCGCCGTTCCAGCTCCTTGAGCAGACCCAGCTGGGCCTCCAGCACGTCGTTGGGCAGCCGCGGACCCACCCGGATGGCGGGCAGATTCAGCGACTCGTAGAGCGCGCTGCGCTGATAGCGCTCCAGCTCGATCTCCATGGCGGCGCGGCGGCTGGGAGGCTCCGTGCCGAGCAGATCATCCAGCCCGACGTCGAGCGCTCCGGCCAGCTGCTGCAAGGCGCCCAGGCGCGGCTCGCGTTTGCCGTTCTCCAGCAGGCTGAGCTGACTGGAGGCCATGCCGACGACGCCGGAGAGCGCCTCCAGCGTCAGGCCCGCCTTCTTGCGCAGGTGACGGACCCTTCGGCCGAGCGCGATGACATCCACCCCACCGCTGTCGCCGAGGGGCGCGGGCCTTTCCAGGCCGGCATGCCAGTTGCCACGGACCGCTTGCTGCTCCGAACGCGTCATTTCTTGAGAATACGGGAAGAAATGCATTTCTTTCCAGGGAAAACGTCTAGTGAGGGGGTTGAAACTGCGGAAATCTTGAAGCACGGCAAAGAACAGCCGGCATCAAGAGCTCAGCGAAGAGCCCTACTTGAGGAGACGGACATGACCGCAGAATTCACCACTTCCCCGAGCACCCCCGAAGAGTCGGCGGCGGCCCTGGAACTGGAATGGTCTGCCAACCCGCGTTGGGAGGGCATCCAGCGCGACTACTCGGCCGCCGACGTCGTCCGCCTCCGCGGTCGTGTCAGCGAAGAACACACGCTCGCCCGCCGCGGTTCGGAGAAGCTCTGGGCCCAGCTCAAGGAGCAGCAGAGCAAGGGCGAGCACACTCACGCCCTCGGGGCCCTGACCGGCAACCAGGCGGTGCAGCAGGTCAAGGCCGGGCTGAAGGCCATCTACCTCTCCGGCTGGCAGGTGGCCGCAGACGCCAACAACGCCGCGCAGACCTACCCGGACCAGTCCCTGTACCCGGCCAACTCCGTGCCGCAGGTGGTCCGCCGCATCAACAACGCCCTGCTCCGCGCGGACCAGATCGAATTCTCCGAAGGCAAGCAGACCGTGGAGGACTGGCTGGTCCCGATCGTGGCCGACGCCGAAGCCGGTTTCGGTGGCCCCCTGAACGCCTACGAGCTCATGAAGTCCATGATCGCCTCCGGCGCCTCGGGCGTTCACTGGGAGGACCAGCTGGCCAGCGAGAAGAAGTGCGGCCACCTGGGCGGCAAGGTGCTCATCCCCACCCAGCAGCACATCCGCACCCTCAACGCCGCCCGCCTGGCCGCCGACGTCTCCGGCGTGCCGAGCGTCATCATCGCCCGGACCGACGCCGAAGCCGCCACGCTCATCACGAGTGACGTGGACGAGCGGGACCAGGAGTTCATCACCGGCGAGCGCACGGCGGAGGGCTTCTACAAGGTCCGGAACGGGATCGAGCCCTGCATCGCCCGGGCCAAGGCCTACGCGCCGTACTCCGACCTGATCTGGATGGAGACCGGCACCCCGGACCTGGAGCTGGCCCGGAAGTTCGCGGAAGCCGTCAAGTCCGAGTTCCCGGACCAGATGCTCGCCTACAACTGCTCCCCGTCCTTCAACTGGAAGAAGCACCTGGACGACGCCACGATCGCCAAGTTCCAGCGCGAACTCGGTGCCATGGGCTTCACCTTCCAGTTCATCACCCTGGCCGGCTTTCACGCTCTGAACTACTCCATGTTCGACCTGGCCCACGGCTACGCCCGTGAAGGCATGAGCGCCTACGTGGAGCTCCAGGAGCGCGAGTTCGCCGCCGAAGACCGCGGATACACCGCAACCAAGCACCAGCGCGAAGTGGGCACCGGCTACTTCGATCTGGTCTCCACTGCCCTGAACCCGAACGGCAGCACCCTGGCCCTGGTGGGATCCACCGAAGAAGGCCAGTTCCACTGAGGTTCCCTGCACTAATTTTCTAAGGACAGTGACATGACCACCACCTTCGAGCTCACCGCTCAGCCCATCCGGAGGCAGGGAGAGATCCTGACCCCGGAGGCCCTGGAATTCATCGAACGACTGCACCGGGCGCTCGGCGAGCGCCGTATCGAACTGCTGGACGCCCGGCACGGCCGCCGCGCCCGGATCGCCGGCGGCGAGGATCCGCAGTTCCCGCACGGCACCGAGCACCTCCGTGAGGACCGGAGCTGGCGGGTGGCTCCCCCGGCCCCCGGCCTGAACGAACGCCGCGTGGAGCTGGTCGGCCCCACGGACCGCCGCACCACCATCAGCGGGCTCAACTCCGGCGCGTCCGTCTGGGTGGCCGACTTCGAGGACTCCCTGACCCCGTCCTGGCGCAACATCATCTCCGGGCAGCTGAATCTGACGGACGCGCTGGAACGGCGCATCGATTTCACCGCCCCGGACGGCACGGAGCTCCGCCTGAACGAGGGACCGCTGCCCACCATCGTGATGCGGCCCCGCGGCCTGCACCTGCCGGAGAAGCACCTGCTGTCCGGCGGTCAGCCGGTCTCCGGGTCGATCGTGGATTTCGGGCTGTACTTCTTCCACAACGCCCGCCGCCTGCTGGCTCAGGGCCGCGGCCCGTACTTCTACCTGCCGAAGGTGGAGACGCACCAAGAGGCCCGCTGGTGGAATGATCTGTTCGTCCTGGCCCAGGACCTGCTGGGCCTGCCCCAGGGGACCATCCGTGCCACGGTGCTGATCGAGACCATCACGGCGGCCTTCGAGATGGAGGAGATCCTCTACGAGCTGCGGGACCACGCCGCCGGGCTGGCCGCGGGTCACTGGGATTACATCTTCTCCCTGATCAAGACCTTCCGGACCCGTGGGCCGCGGTTCGTCCTCCCGGACCGCTCCCAGATCACCATGGAGCAGCCGTTCATCCGGGCGTACTCGGAACAGCTCGTGCACATCTGCCACAAGCGCGGTGCCATGGCGATCGGCGGCATGTCCGCCGAGGTCCCGAGCCGGCGGGACGCCGCCCAGAACGCCCGGGCGACCGCCGCAGTCCGCGCCGACACCACGCGCTTCGCCGTGGACGGCTTCGACGGCACCTGGGTGGCGCATCCGGACCTGGTGTCCTCGGCCCGTGAAGTGTTCGACGCCGCGCTGGGTCAGCGCCCGCACCAGATGGACCGGCTGCGCCAGGACATCACCCCGGACGCCCGGGCCCTGATCGATCTCTCGCAGACCACCGGCACCATCACCGAGGCAGGCATCCGCTCCAATGTGGAGATCGGCATCCGCTACATCGAGTCGTGGCTGCGCGGCAACGGCGCCGTGACGATCCGCCGCAACATGGAGGACGCGTCCACGGCGGAGATCTCCCGCTCCCAGCTCTGGCAGTGGATCCACAACCAGGCGATCACGGATCAGGGCGAGGTCATCACCCGCGAATGGGTGACGGAGATCTTCGAGGAGGTCTACGGTCGGCTGGAGCGCTTCGAGGGCGACCGCTTCCGCGACGCCCGGGAAATCTTCGAGGAAGTGGCCCTGGCCTCCTTCTTCCCCACCTTCCTGACCATCCCGGCCTACGCCAGGTTCCTCTCCACCTCCGCGGAGGATGCGAGGGAGCGCCAGCTGGTGGCCGCCTGAGACCACCTGTCAGCGCCGGGCTGCGACGCGACTCGCAACACGTACCCCGATGGCCGGGGGCAGCCCGGCGGGACAGGGAACCCACACACGCACGACGGCGGCGGCGCACCTCCCAGGTGCGCCGCCGCCGTCGTATGCCCCCATTCCCCCGTTGTGTGCTCAGTTGTGGTGGCTTCCGGTGCCGCTAAGCCACCACAACTGAGCACACAACGAATCTGCCGGCCGTGTCTGGCCGCCAGCCCCTAGACTGTGTCCATGCCGACCATTGAGGCCTCCACGACAGTCGCCATCGACCCGGAACTCGCCTTCGCGGTCTCGCAGACCCACGGTGAGCTGCGGCTCCGCTGGGACCGGTTCATCCGGGCCGAACGGCTTCTGGACGGCGCGGACGCCCAGGGCAAGGGCGTGCGGACCTGGACCCGGCACCGCTGGGGCATGCCGATGGTCAGTGAGTGCGTGTCCTTCCACCCGCCGTCGCACACCGGCATGCACATGACGCAGGGCCCGTGGTTTTTCGAGCGGTTCGCCGGTGGCTGGCGGTTCAAGGCGGCCGACGACGGCGGCACCCTGGTGAGCTGGCGCTACAGCTTCAGGTGCCGGCCGGCCTGGCTGGCGCCGCTCGCGGAGTGGATCGGCACCAAGGTCCTGCAACGGGAGATCAGGGCCCGCCTGGACGGCTTCGCCGCCGGCTGCGCGGATCCGGGCGTCCTCGAAGCGGTCCGGAGCGGCCGCCGTTCCTGAGCCGCCACTCCGTGCACCCTCGATGACCGTGCGGACCTCAGCCCTGCTGGCGAGCCGCGGCGAGCTTGCCCGCCTGGGAGACGGCCCAGGTGGTGCAGAGGAGGAAAGCCAGCGTGGTCAGTAGCGGGACCAGCAAGGCCAGCTGCCAGCTTCCGGCGCTGACGTGCACCGACCCGATCACGCTGGGTGCGATGCCGGCGAAGATGTAGCCGATGCCCTGCACCAGGGCGGAGATCCGGGCGGTCTGAGCCTGCGTGGACCCGGCCTTGATGATGGCTGAGAGCACCAGCGTGAAGCCGCCGCCCTGCGCGGTGCCACCGGTGAATGCCCAGAGCCACCACAGCTGCGGGGCCAGCAGCAGACCGAGGGGAACGGTCACCCAGAGCGCGCCGATGATGAGCGTTCCCGTGGTTCCGCCCAGCCATCGCACCAGCAGGGGCGTGGCGAGGGCGCCGACGATTCCCATGACCTGGAAGATCGAGGACCCGGCGCCGGCCGCCGTGGGGGCCAGCCCGATGGTGTCATGCAGGTAGCTGGGCAGCCAGGCCGTGATGCCGAAGTAGCTGGAGGACTGGCCCGCGAAGCCGATCACCAGGGCGACGGTCACCCACAGCGTGGTTCCCTGCAACCGGGCGGCGGCCTTGCGCGCGGCCTTGCCGGCAGCCTTCTCCTCGGCCACGCTGAGCCCTTCCCGCCCGGACCCCGGCCCGGCGATCGCCAGGGGCTTCAGGGCGACGGAGGCTCCCATGGTCCAGATCCAGAAGGCGAGGACCGCCAGGGCGGCGACGCCGGAGAGTGCCAGCGCACCCTGCCAGCCGATCCACTGAGCCAGCGGAGCCGTGGCCACGGAAGCGAGGAAGGCGCTGAAGTTGAGGGTTCCGGAGTACACACCCATGGTCAGGCTCTGCCGCTCCACGGGGAAGTCCCGCCGGACGATCAGCGGCATGACGATGTTGCCGATCGTGATGGACGCGCCGATCACCGCGGTGCCTGCGAAGAGCGCCCACTCGGGACCGATCGAGCGGATGGCTGCGCCGAGCGCCACGCCGGAGACGGTGAAGGAGACCGCCATTTCGGCGCCCACCTTGCGGCCCAGCCAGGAAGCGGCGGGCGAGAAGAACGCGAAGCACAGGACCGGGATGCCCGTCAGGATACCGAACTGGACCTCGCTGAGCCCCACCTCATTGCGGAAGAGAGGAGCCAGGGGCGCGACGCCGATGAACGGGCCGCGCATGGTCAGCGCGATGCCGATGATCGCCAGGAGCAGCAGCCAGGCCGGCTGCCCGTGCGTGGTGGAGTGCGTCGTCCTGGAGGCCACAGTGGTGGGGGTACGTGTCATGCTTCCGCGCTATCCGGGCAGACTCACCGCCCTGTCTCGAACATATCGTTATGGTATACCATTCCCGGGCCGAGGGGTCTTCCCCCGGGCCTCCGGGCGGTCCGGGGAATAACGGCACCCTCCCCCGGGTTGCACCATGACGTGAAGATTGAGATCTGGTCCGACGTCGCATGCCCCTGGTGCTTCATTGGAAAGCGCCGTTTCGAAAAAGCCCTGGAGGCGTTCCCCCACCGTGACGAGGTGGACGTCCACTGGCGAAGCTACCAGTTGGATCCCAGCCTTCCCGAACACTACGACGGTACCGAACTCAGCTACCTCAGCGAGCGCAAGGGCATGGCACCTGAACAGGTTCGCACCATGTTCGGGCATGTCGCGGAGCAGGCCGCCGGCGAAGGACTCGCCTACGACTTCGACACCGTGGTGGTGGCCAACAGCTTCACCGCCCACCGGCTCATCCACCTGGCCGCCCAGTCCGGGAAGGCCGATCAGGCCAAGGAGCGGCTGCTCAGCGACCACTTCGAGCACGGCAAGGACATCGGCAGCCCGGACTACCTCCGCAGCCTCGGCGCCGATCTGGACCTGCCCGCCCAGGACGTGGAGGAACTCTTCACCACGGACAAGTTCTCCGATGCCGTCCGCGAGGACATCGCGGAGGCCCGGGCCATCGGCGTGAGCGGGGTCCCCTTCTTCGTCTTCGACCGGAAGTACGGCGTCTCCGGCGCGCAGGCCAGCGAGACCTTCGCCCAGGTGCTCGACGAGGTCTGGCAGGAGAGCCATCCGCTCCTGACCCCCGTCTCCGTGAGCGCGGGAGCGGCCGGCGAGGACGCGGAGCTGAACGGCCAGAGCTGCGGGCCTGACGGCTGCTGACCGGCCGGTCCGGGAGCCCCGGGAGGAGGCGTGTGCGAATACACAGCCTTCTCCCAGGCCCACGGCTCCTATTTGATGACACAATCCGATAAAGTGTCTCTATGCCCAAAATCTCCGCGGCCAACAATGTGGCCCAGCGTGCTGAGACCCAGCGGAAAATCCTCACCGCGTTCGGCGAGCTTCTCTTCACCCAGGGTCTGCCCGGGCTGACCATGACTGACGTCGCCCGTCACGCGGGCATCGGCCGCACCGCCGTCTACAACTATTACGCGGACATGGAAGAGCTCCTGGTCTCCTATGCACTGACGGAGACCGAGAAGTTCGTGGCCGAGCTGAAGGCCGGGCTGGAGTCGCTCGACAACCCCGTCGACCAGCTCTCCCTCTACATCCGCGCCCAGGTGGAGGACCTCACCCGTCGCCACCTGCCCCCGGGCCCGGCCATGGCCGCCGTCCTCTCCCCCAAGTCCTTCGCCCGCCTGGCCGATCACGTGGGCGAGCTGAACAGTTTGCTTCAGCAGATCCTCCGGCTCGGCATGGAGCAGGGTTTCCTGCCGCTGGGTGACGTCGAATCCCTGGCCCGCCTGATCCTCGGCACCCTCTCCTCCACCGCCTCACGCGCCAAGTCTCACCAGCCCGGTTCCCCGGAGCTGGAGCTGCAGATCGCCGCCACCGTGCGCTTCATCGCCAGCGGCGCGGGTGCTGAGTTCGACGACGAGGGCCGGCCCGTGGTGGTCGCCCCACTGCTGACGCCACTGGGCTGAGCCGTGACGCGCCGCCGCGGGACCGCTTGAGCACCGCGCGGGCCGGGCACCCCGGCGCGGCGCCGTTCTGCCCTGTTCCTTACGTGCCTGGTGTGCTCGCCTTGCCGGGAGAGCTCCCGGCCGGCTCCTCACGCGGGCAGAGCAGCACTCCCGGCCCCTGGACCACCTTGGCCGGCGGCGTCACGTCCTTGAAGCCCTGGAACAGGATGACATCCACCGTCCCGTCGCTCCTGCTGTCCTGGTAGTAGTCCGATCCCTGAAGCTGCCGCTGAACCGTCAGCGCCGCGGCGCGGCCGTCCTTCCCGGACACCACGGCCACCGGGGTGTTGAGCGAGATGTCCCGATTGGTCACCGCACCCACCACGAACTTCCGTGCCTTGAACTGAGCGGCCACATTGCCCGCCAGCCCCCGCCGGTCCGTGGCGTTGAAGACGTTGACCTTCACGGATGCCGCCTTGAGCGGCGTGAAGGTCTCCGCGGGGCAGGCCGAGGTCCGCTCGGGCGAGGACTCCGCCTGCGGAATCGACAGGTAGCCCTTCTGAATGGCCAACGCCGCGCCGATGCCGCCAGCCAGAAGGACGAGCAGGACCACCAGCACCACCCCGTGACGGAGGCGCAGCCGGAAACGCCGCCCATCGCCGTCGTCGTCCGGGTCCTGGGTGAAGGCCGCTTCGAGTTCCTGCCGGGAGACCACATGGCTCCCGTGCAGACGCTCAGGATCCCGCGCCACCGCGCCTCACTCCTCGATGACCAGGACGCGGGCGTGAATGGCGGTCCGCTGGTGCAGGGCCGTGCGCACCGCCCGGTGCAGCCCGTCCTCCAGGTACTTCACACCCTTGTACTCCACCACGTGGGGGAAGAGGTCGCCGAAGAAGGTGGAGTCCTCGGCCAGGAGGGCCTCCAGGTCCAGGGTCCGCTTGGTGGTGACCAGTTCGTCCAGCCGCACGGGACGGGGCGGCAGCGCGGCCCAGTCCTTGGGCGTGTTGTGCCCATGTTCCGGGTACGGACGTCCTTCACCGACAGCTTTGAAGATCACCCTGCAAGCCTAGGCAAGAAACAGGTCCCGGGGAATCGGCACGCCGCCCACGCCCGCGAGTCGTAGTGGAACGGTGACCATTTGACGAGGCCGTATTGGAGGGCGCCGGAGCCCGGGTGTTGAATGGTGGGCATGACTGAAAGCAGTGCCCCGGCGGCCCCCGACACCATCTCCCCGGACGGAGCCGGAGTCCCGGTCCCGCGGGCACCGCGCCAGGCGACCATCCCCGTGGAGCCCGGCGACGGCACTCAGCCCCCGTTGGCGCTGCTGCTGGACGTGGACGGGCCGATCGCCAGCCCCGTCACGCGGTCCGTCCCGGACGAGGTCATCGCGGAACTGCTGTGGCTGGCCTCGGCCGGAGTCCCGGTCATCTTCAACACCGGCCGCTCCGCGGACTTCATCTCCGAGCAGGTGGTGCGCCCCATGCTCGCCACCGGGATCCCGGACGGCCTGGAGTTCCTGGCCATCTGCGAGAAGGGCGCCACCTGGTTCACCTTCACCGGCGACGGCGCGGGCGAGGTCCAGGTGGACGAGCAGTACAAAGTGCCCGCCAGCTATGCCGCCGCCATCCGCGAACTGGTGAAGCGCAAATACTCCGCGTGGATGTTCTTCGACGAGACCAAGCTGGCCATGGTCTCCGTGGAGCAGCACGTCGAGACTCCCAGCGCGGACTACCTGGCGCAGCAGCCGCTGTTCGACGCCGATGCGCTCTCCCTCATGCCCGCCCACGCCATGCGCGGGCTGATCCGTTCCGCCGCTCCGGAGCAGGCCAGCGGCATCAAGGACTCCCGGGCCAGCCACTTCCTGGTGGATCCCACGATCATCTCCACCGACATCGAGCACGCCCGGCTGGGCAAGGACCTGGGCGCCTGGCGTGCCCTCACCTGGCTTCAGGAGCGCGGTCTGGAGCCGGAGCAGTGGCGCACGGTGGGCGACTCCGGCACGGACTACGCCATGGCCGACTGGCTCCAGGCCCAGGGCCATGCCGTGGCCCATGTGGACGTCCGGCCCGCCGCGGAACTGCCGGAGAAGCCGTACCACGTCCTGACCTCGGTCCACGTGGGGCTGGGTTCCGATGTGGTCAACGACGAGGCGGGCCTGGCCTTCCTCCGCGCCTGGCACGAGCGCCTGGACGTCTGAGCCGAGGCAGGGTCCGGGCAGGAGCGCCGCCGGGCCTGTCTCCCGTCAGTCCGCGGTGCGCTCCGGTGCTGCGAGGGCTGCCTCGACGGCGGCCGCCAGCTCGGGTGCGTCCGGTTCGGTCTTGGAGCCGAAGCGTTCTAGAATCTCCCCGTCGCGGCTGATCAGGAACTTCTCGAAGTTCCACTTGATGAGGCCCGGGAACAGCCCGTGCTTGAAGCGGGTCAGCTCGTGATAGAGCGGATGCTGTTCTTTGCCGCGCACCTTGGCCTTCGCCGTGAGAGGGAACGTCACCCCGAAGTTGAGGCGGCAGAACTCGGCGATCTCGGCGTCGTCCCCCGGCTCCTGCCCGGCGAACTGATTGCACGGCACGCCCAGGACCTCCAGCCCCTGATCACGGAAGCGTTCGTAGAGCGCTTGCAGGCCGTCATACTGCGGGGTGTAGCCGCACTTGGACGCCACATTGACCACCAGGACGGCGTGGCCGCGGAACCTGCCGAAGCTCGACTCGGTTCCATCGTTCATGGTCAGGGGGATGTCGTAAAGGGAAGTCACTCTCTTGAGACTACGCCGCTCGGGCATCCGAAGCCGACGCCGTGGGCCGCCGTCAGCCGCCCAGCAGCGGGATGCAGATCCTGATGCCCAGGACGTTCACAATGCAGCCCGAATTCTGGGGCGGTTTCGGCGCCGGGACGACGGGTGCCGGAGCGGTGGGCTTCGGAGCCGGCGGCTTCGGCGCCGGGGGTGTGGTCGGCTTCGGGACCGTCGGCACGGCGGGCGTCGAGGGGCCCGGCTGAGTGGGCTGTCCCGGCACGCTGGGCACCGAAGGCGCCGTGCCGCCGTCGCCGGGCTGAGCAGTGGGCGGCACTCCGCCATCCGTCGCCCCGGGAGCCGGCTCCGGCGAACCCGGGCTGGACGGATCCGGACCGGCGGGCTGTCCGCCGTCCGCGGGGTCCGGCGCGTCGGGGCCTGCGGCATTCACGTCCTGGCCGGAGGACTGCGGCAGCACACGGCCCTGTGTGTCCGCCTCAGCACCGGAACCGGAAGTCCCGGAGACGGTCTGAGCGCCGGCAGTGCCCGTGGCGCCCTCCGCGGTCTTCCGCGCCCCGCCGTTACGGGCCGCCTTCTGGCCGGCGCCGCCGTCTGCCGGGCGTGAAAGGACGACGCCGGGCGCCTGGGACGTGCTGTTCTGTCCCCCGGAAAGCAGGGTGGGACTGTTCTCCGCGGCGAGCTGCCGCTGCGGGGTTTCGCCCGCGACCAGGGCGGTGGAGACGAGCAGGACAGCACTGAGGGTGGCCAGTGAGACCGCCTGGCGGCTTCGCGGTGTGGACACTCCGAGGGAGGCGAGCAGGCTGCTCTCGGCCCGGCGCGCACCGCGGCCCTTGCCCCGGGAAACCCTGCTGGGCTGCGGGGCGACTCGGCGGCCGCTCATGGCCGACCGTCCCGGGCATGGCCCAGCATCCCGGCGGCTCGGCCGGAACTCCTGAGTTCAGTCATCACGTGCGAATCCCCCTGTTGCGGCCTTCCCCTGAAGACCGTTGTCACTGATTCTCCATCAGTGACAGCACGCAGGCCAATCTTGACAGCGCCGTCGCGCAGCCAGGGACCGGAGATCGGAGCCTCACACGGCTCACCGGGGCGTCCCGTTGAGCCGTGCGGTCACGGTCCCGTGGTGATCAGCGGCAGACTCACACCCGGCAGCGGAAGCAAGGACGGGCTCAGCAGTGACGTGGACTCCGGGGAACCGCTTGCACCCGTTCCACCCGTCGTCGGCCCGGCCGGAGTCTCGCTCTCCGCAGGCGCGGTGGCCGCAGGTGCGGTGGTCACCGGAGTTCCCGGGGTGCTCGGCGTACCGGGACCGCTTGGCGTCGGCGACGGCGTCGTGGGCCCGGTGGGTGTCGGAGTGGGTTCCGTGGGGGTGGGGGTGGGCGACGGCGTGGCACTGGGATCCGGGGTCGGAGTGGGGCCGGGCGTCGGGTGCACCGGAGGCGTCGGCTCCGGATGAGGCGGAGGCGTCCTGGTGCCCGGCGGGATCTTGTCCCCGTCCTTCTCCGCCTCGGGCGTGATGACGCCCTCGGTCCCGGAGGAACCCGCCCCGGGCAGGGTCCAGGCCGACTTGGCGCCGGACTTGGAGTAGTCCGCGAACGCGATCCGGTCCAGGCGGTCCACCTGCTTGATGGGGTCCAGGATCCATTGCAGCGGATTGACGTACTTGCCGTCCTTGATGGTCTCGAAGTGCAGATGGCAGCCCGTGGAGGAACCCGTGGTGCCCACCTTCGCGATCACCTGGCCCACCTCGATCCGCTCCCCCTTGTTCACGGCGATGCCGGAGAGGTGGTTGTAGGTGGTGACCAGGCCGTTGCCGTGATCGATCTCCACCCGGTTCCCACCGCCGTACGGTGACCAGCCGACGTTGCGCACCCTTCCGGCGTCGGCGGCGTAGACCAGGGTGCCGCAGGCCGCACCGTAGTCCTGGCCCCAGTGGATCTCCCCCACCTCACCGGTGAGCGGGTTGATCCTCGGCCCGAACGGCGAGGTGGGGATGAGGACTTCCAACGGAGACGAGAGGTGACCCGCCGCGGGACGGCGACGCCCGGCCTCTGCCACATTGAGACGCTCGCGCGCACCCTTGGGGCGGCTCTGCAGGGTGGTCCGTTCGAAGGAGATGAAGGCCTCCGCCTCGGCGGTCACCGGCCCGCCCAGAGGGTGTGATCCCACGTGGTCCGTGGCCACGGGCAGGGCCTGGGGCGCTCCTCCTGCCGCCGGCGACACCGGCCCCGGCGGCGTTCCCAGAGCCAACGACACGAGCACGGCACCTGCCAGCACCGCACTCACACGGAACGATGATCCGAACGGCCCTCGGCCGCGGTGACGCGGCATCCGGTGACCCTTCACAGTGCTTCTATCCCCAAGACCTGCACAGCGCTGAACATCCCCTGTTGTCGTCTGTGACGATCACCCGTCCGGGCAATCACTTCCCAGTGTGCGCCCGTCGCTGAGAGGAATTCAAGGGATTTCCGCACTCCGTCTCAGAACGTCGCAAAGGGGCGGTCCGGAGGCGTGCAGGCGACGCGGCAGATGCAGGGGCGCCCCCGGAATCCGGGGGCGCCCCTGCATCTGGTCGAGGACGGGTCTCAGGCCCTCCGCAGTGCCGCACCGCGGCCCAGCAGCAGGCCGAGCGCCAGCATCCCCGCGCCGAGCGCGAAGTGGAGGATGTTGTCCGCCATGTTCACGGGCACGAAGTTTCCTGCCGACTCCTCGCCGAAGAAAAGCCCGTAGACGAACAGCACCAGATAGATCACGCCGCCCCAGACCAGGAAGTTCCTGGCCCCGGCCGCACTGCGCCCGAGGAGCAGGCCTGCGACGCCGAACAGAAGATGAACCACATTGTGCAGGACGGAGACCTGGAAGATCCCCAGGAGCATGGCGTGTGAATGGTGGCCCGCCATCTCCATGGACCCCGCGGTGATGCCCGGGACGAATCCCAGGATTCCGACCACCAGGAAGACTGCTCCCACCAGGGTCGCGGTCAGGCGTATCGGGCTCTTGCCCTGGATGACATTGCTGGACATTTCGTGCTCCTCACCTCGTGTTCCACGGCGCCGGATGCGCCGGCCGGTGGCGTGGGCCTCCGGTGCGGACTTCCCGCATCTCAGGTTCGGAGCGATGGGCCCAACGGATTGGAGAAGCCCGGGAGAATTTCTCCCGGGCTTCTCTCAAGTGATCTCAAGTGATCTCAGGTGATGGATTCCACCAGGATCGGTTTGGTGGTGGGCTGGGCCGAGCCGCCCTCCGGTTCGAGCGTGACCCCCAGGAACGACGCCGAGCCGATCCCACCCGGCAGCTCGTTCCAGGTGGACGCCCCGCCGCCGCTGTCCAGCAGGCCCGCCGGTTTCGCCGCGCCCGCCTGGTCGATCAGCCAGAGCTCGTAACTCTTGCCTTCCGGCGCCGCCGCCATCCCGAGAGTCATGACGCCTCCGCGGCCTTCCTTCTCCGAATGCATGACCAGCATGGTCGCGCCTCCGGGAACGGCGAACTGCTTCAGCTTGGCGTCCGGTGCGGCGATGATCCGGTTCATCGCCTCCGCCGGAGAGTCCTGCACGGCGGCCAGCCGCCGCTCCGCCTCATCCCGCTGCGACTGTGCCTGAAGGGCCCAGCCCACCGTTCCTGCGGTGGCCACGGCCAGTACGGTCGCCACGGCGGCCAGCCACCGGGTGGACGACGACGCGCGGCGGGCCGGGAGCGGCACCACGGCGGCGTCCCCGGACGCTGCGCCGGCGCTTGTGGCTGACTGCTGCCCTGGCGTTTCCCGTGCCGGAACTCCGGATTCATGAGCAGGAGCAAAGCCGCCGCTCTGCGGAGGCCGCGCCGTCGTCGTCTCTGGAGATGACGGTGTCCCGGCAGCAGACTGCACGGCCGGTCCCGTGACCGCCTCGAACTGGGGCGTCACGGCGATCTGCGCCATCAAGCGGGCCTTCAGATCAGAAGGGGGCGCCACCGGCGTCGTCCCGGCGGCCAGCAGAGCGGCCACCTGGCTCAGTTCGCGGGCCTCCTCGGCCACGGGATGGCCCGGCGAGACCGACTGCTCGAAGCGACGGCGCTCCTCGTCATCAAGCGCATTGAGCGCATAGGCGCCGGTCAGCAGATGCAATTGATCATCCATGGCCAACTCCCAACATTTCTCTCAGACGGATCATGCCGTCACGAATTCTGGTCTTCACGGTGCCCAGGGGCAGGTCGAGCGCCTGGGCCACCTCTCCGTAGCTGTACCCGCCGTAGTAAGCGAGTTTGATGGCCTGACGCTGGACCTCGGTCAGGGACTCCATGGCCTTGTGAACCCGTTCGCTCTCCAGGGCCACCTGAACGCGCTGTTCCACATCGTCATAGCTCTCGCGGAACTCCTTGATGCCTTCCCGCAGGTCCCGTTCCTGGGAGGCCTGCGCGGCCCGCACCCGGTCCACGGCGCGGCGGTGAGCCATCACGGTGATCCAGGCCCGGGCCCGTCCGCGGTCCGCGTCGAAACGCCTGGCCTGCTGCCAGACCTCCAGGAACACCTCCTGGGTCACTTCCTCGCTCTGCGCCGGGTCCCGCAGCACCCGCAGCACCAGGCCGTGGACATGCGGGGCGAGGGCGTCATAGAGCCTGCCGAAGGCCGGCTGGTCACCTTGGGCCACCAATTCCATGAGGTCATCGATGTCAGCGGTGGCGGAGGCACCCGTTCCAGGGGGATGCATGTACATCACTGTCTCATGTCCGCTCATTCTCGTCCGTCGGTTTCTCGCTGGGCCGGTGAAGGTGGCGGGCCGGCCGGCCCGCCACCCCGGATGGTCACTTGGCAGGCGGCAGGAGGACCGAGTCCACCAGGTAGACCGTGGCATTCGCGGTCCGGACGCCGCCGCAGATCACGGAGGCGCCGTTGACCTTGAGGTTGTCCCCGGAGCCGGAGACGGTGACCTTCTGGCCCTCCACGGTGTCATGTGTGCCGACGATCGACGCCGGCTCGATCTGGCCCGGCACCACGTGATAGGTCAGGATCTTCTTCAGCGCCGGAGCATCCTTCTTGAGGCTGTCGATGGTGGCCGCGTCGATCTTGGCGAAGGCACTGTCCACGGGTGCGAACACCGTGAACTGGCCGCCGTTGAGGGTGTCCACCAGGTCCACCTGCGGGTTCAGCTTGCCGGATACCGCCTGGACCAGGGTCTTCAGCAGGGGGTTGTGGGAAGCGGCCACGGCCACCGGATCGGTGGACATGCCCTGGACCGACGCCGGTCCGCTCGGGTTGGCGGCGGCGTAGGCCTGGCAACCGGGGCCCACCAGATTCGCGGCGGGATCCATGCCGGGGCTGGCGGCCGCGCTGCTGGAGGTCATGGCCGGGGAAGGGGTCGCCGACGAGGAGGCGGGGCCACCGCTCATCCCGCCGCTGCACGCCGCGAGCCCGAGGGGCACAAGGGCTGCGAGGCCGGCCAGGGCGGATACACGCTGGATCTTCTTCATGATGATGCTCCTCTTCAAAGGTGTGCGGTCCGCTTCCAGAAGCTGGGCTGACCTGTTGGTGCCAGTTCTTCGGAGCGGGGGTCGCAGACGGATTGGAGGAATTTCCGGAACTTTCTGGGACGCCTGGTGAACGCGATCCTCCTGCCTTCGCCTCGGGGCTCTGCGGGCGGCGTTCCGCGCGTCCGGCGAGCGCCCCGCACCAGGAACGACGACGGCGGACTGCGCGGCTCCCGTCCAATCCGCCGACTCCCGGCGCACCGAATACCCGGCATGGACACGAACATCATCATCGGCTTCCTGGGCGGTCTGGTGACCGGAATATCGCCCTGCATCCTGCCCGTGCTGCCGGTCATCTTCTTCTCGGGAGGTCTGGACAGTGCGCGGCGTCAGCCAGGCGCCACCGGTCCCGGTTCCTCCGCGGACGACGACGCTACCCGGCCGGTCTCGCGATGGCGCCCGTACCAGGTGATCGCGGGGCTGGTGATCAGCTTCAGTGTCTTCAGCCTGCTGGGATCCCTGCTCCTGACCCTGCTCGGGTTGCCGCAGGACATCTTCCGCTGGGCCGGGATCGCGGTGCTGGCAGCGGTGGGGCTCGGGATGCTCATCCCGCGCCTGGAGGAGTTGCTGGAGCGGCCCTTCTCCTGGATCCCCCGCCGTCAGGTGGACGCCCGCAAGCGGGGCGGCTTCAGCCTGGGCCTCGCACTCGGGGCCGTCTTCGTCCCGTGCGCCGGGCCGGTCCTGGCCGCGATCACCGTCTCCGGGGCCACCGGCCGCATCGGCACCGGGACCCTGGCGCTCACGCTGTCCTTCGCCGTCGGCGTCTCCATCCCGTTGCTCTTCTTCGCGCTCGCGGGGCGGGGTCTCGCCGAACGCCTCAAGGCGTTCCGGCGCCGCCAGAAAGGCATCCGCATTCTGGCCGGAGTGCTCATGATCGCGCTCGCGGCGGGTCTCGCTTTCGACCTTCCGGCTGCCGTGCAGCGCCTCATCCCGGACTACACCGCATCCTTCCAGGAGAAGCTCACCCCCTCCCAGGGCAGCCCCTTGGACCTGGGCGGCGTGGCCACCGAGGAGAACAAGGACCTCTCCAAGTGCACGCAGGGCTCCACGGAGCTCCAGGACTGCGGGGCCGCGCCGGAGCTCCACGGCATCAACGCCTGGCTCGGGTCCGATCCGTTCACCCTCCGGCAGCTCAAGGGCAAGGTGGTCCTGCTGGATTTCTGGGCCTACTCCTGCATCAACTGCCAGCGGTCCCTGCCCCACATCACGGCCCTGGACAAGGCCTACCGTGATGCCGGGCTCCAGGTGATCGGCATCCACACGCCGGAGTACGCCTTTGAACGCGAGGCCCGCAATGTCAGCGCCGGCATCAAGGACCACGGCATCCAGTACCCGGTGGCCCTGGACAACTCCTACGCCACCTGGACCGCGTACCGGAACCGGTTCTGGCCGGCGCAGTACCTCATCGACGCCCAGGGGAACGTGCGGCACATCCAGCAGGGCGAAGGCGGCTACGCGCTGACTGAGAAGCTCATCCGTTCGCTCCTGAGCAC
>Ga0153950_1000054_pt1 | contig 49286 bp, 32 predicted proteins | sample TSNJ034MetaG_FD_104737 | JGI IMG/M metagenome (GOLD analysis project Ga0153950, IMG submission 104737) | Attine ant fungus gardens microbial communities from New Jersey, USA - TSNJ034 MetaG | ecosystem: Host-associated > Fungi > Mycelium > Unclassified | place: USA: New Jersey, Wharton State...
AAACCTCCGGCTCTGCCGGGGAGAGTAAAAGAGCTTTTAGCTTTGGCTTTTACTACAGCATAGCAATGAATTGCTATGGGATAAATACTGCATCTACCCGCAGGGCAAGGTTTTCTGTTTCAAACCTCTTCTAGGGGCGAATTCTTCAAACCACCTGCTAAGCGGGTGGTAATGATATATCAAATATTAATACGAAAACGTATTTATCGACAAAAAAATCTTATATTTTAATCATGTTTGCTATTGCTATTAATACGAAAACGTATTATAATAAACACAGGAGATAAAAAGCGTGGGGGAATCAAAAATGAAAAGAACTATATTAAGAGTATATGACAGAAACGATGAATATAGCTTGAAAGGTGAAAAATGTTTTGTTGTTATTGATGAAACTGATGAATATTTTGACATGGACACCGAAGTTGATTATCTCATAAGTAAAATAAGCTCAATGCCTTGGCAGAGCTACACCAGCTATATGGTTGCAACGGTCGAACTGGAAGAAATAGAAATGTACTGGTGTGAAATAATCGGTGGTGATTGTAAAGAAGTATGTATTGATATTGATAGAGTTTACAATGTTAAAAACTATAAGTTACCGTGGATAGATTAACGCATAGGAGGTCATAAAATGAAAAAAGAACAAACCTTTACATGGACAACGAAATCCGGAAATGAAATAGAATACATTCTTGGATGCGAATACCGGGATGCCTTTGACGAGGTTATAGATGGCGGCTGGGGCGGAACAATTTCCCACAAGGCAAAAATCATATTTACTACCAGAGTATCTGCCAATGGGGCACAGTTGTTTGAACTAAGATTTGGCGGAGACATCCTGCGTGATGCAATGACAGGAAAGGGATTCACGGACAAGACTGATAAGGATGTTATCGCCGCCGGAGGAAGATACTATGTTGCAGGACATGGAAATGATAATCAGTTTTACGTAATCATAATGCCAGAGGACATTTATAACAGTATAGCAGAAACAATGAATGATTTTGAAAATAGCTTTGAAGATATCGTTAAAGAGAAAGCAGATAAACTTAAAACTGAAAAAGCAGAGTTGCTTAAATTTATCGAAAAAGCTGAAAATCAGAATTGGCTCCCGACTAGATTGGAGTACATGGAATGGCGTAAGGCACACAACAATGTAATGAATGAAGGCGGCGAAGGCTATATACCAGAAGCCATCACCAAGGAAGCATTGGAGTATGCAAAATTAAGATTGGAGGGACTTTCAGAATGAAAATAAATAACGCTTGGAATATTAAGCAATTTCCCACAAAATATGTTGTGGAGTTGGCGGATAGAAGCCTCTGGATGTTTGATATTGTGCCATTTCGTGATATTACCGCCAGCGGTTTAAGCCCATATAAGGGAATATATCCGGAAAAAGTTAATGGTACTTTGATGCCAGAATATATATATGGATTTTATGGGTTGGAAAGAAACACCAGTGATGCAGACGGTCCTGTCCCCGGATATATTCCAATAAAGGATTATGCTACACAGCATGGCGTTAATCCGGCAAATATACGCCAGAAAATATTACGAGGGACTTTGGCAGCTAAAAAATTTGGAAATGAGTGGTTTTTGGACAAGAACACACCTTATCTGGATAAACGAAGAAAAGAAGAGTAGTCATGAAGGTCAAGGAGGAAGGACAATGAACTTGGATGTAAAAAAAATAATGGGTTCTTATCAAGAAGGTGAGGCCTTGAAACAGATAGGGCGCGAAATAGGAATAAGCCCTGCGAAAGTTCGCAAGGTATTAATAACTACAGGGGAATGGCAAAGTGAATTATCTAATGAAATACTCAAGTTACATGAAGCCGGTTATAACACAACACAAATAGCAGAGGCCATGGGACTATCGCAAAAAAGTGTAAACAACTACTTGCCATATAGCAAGGGACTATATAAGGAGGATAATGCCACCACAAATGCACTCCGCATTCGTAAACATAGAGCAAAAAAGAATTAAAATAAAGAAGAATATGTAAGAGGGTGGCTATAATTATGAAAATTAATAACTCTTGGAGCATTAAGAAGAAATTTTTGTGAAATAGATTGGATGAGTTAAACTTTATATAAGGAGTGGTATTGCATGACTAAACATGAAAAGCAAGAGTGGATAGTTGCATTTATCAGAAACTACCGATTCAAGCATGTAGATATTTTTGATTCGGAATTTGTTGAACAATATATTGAAAAATGTGCACCTAAAAAGGTGGTTTATCAGCCTTATGGTGCTCATACGGTACCAGAGTTGGGAAGATATCTAGCTGAAATGTATCGTTTGAATATTCTAAATAGGGCTACAATTGGGTTAACACAATGTTATTCAGGATTTCCAAAGTGGTGCTATTCATATTGGATAAGAGAGTAAATGAACCAAGGCGGTAAGTATGCTATATATGTGGAAAGCCCTATAATATAAGTCTTGACTGATATGGTGATTAGTGCTATAATAAAATAACTAAGGGAAAGGAGTTATAGATATGGATTTCAAATTAGATATCAGGAAGATTGCTGTTACTATTCTCAATGCGCAGTTCTTCTTACTGGAATTATTAGTTAAGGTTATCTTCGGGATTCTCATTGCTATTGCTATGCAAAGCATCTTTGAACGTTGGGATTGATTAATCAGAAATGAAGAAGGGGCAAAAGACAATGAATAAAATTACATACTGAAAAGGGCTGTTCTTGCGCATAAAAGAATGGTCCTTTTTTTGGTTATATTAGCCATCTTTTTTAATTTTTCCTTAATTTTTTCGCAAAATGTCACTATAATGAAACTTTAAACCAAATGTTGACATTTGATAACGATATAGAGTATAATCAAGTTTGTAATCGGGAAAATGTGACAATTTTTGCAAATTTTGCAAAAAGTAGAATACCCACTTACAATTAGACACAATTTTCTCAGAAAAGCAAAAGAAAAAAAAGAAAGGAGAAGAAATATGAGGGTGAAGAAAAAGGCAGTGAAAATGCTTGCTACAGCCTTGATAGTCACCACCATGGCTTCCAACACAGCTTATGCAGCTAATTGGACTCAAAATCCTGAGACGGGCCTCTGGTATCACTACAATGACGAGAACGTATTGACAACTGGATGGTTACAAGATATGGATAGTAATTGGTATTTTCTGATAGAAGATGGCAAGATGCTTTCTGACACTTGGTATCAGGACATGGATGGCAAGTGGTATTATTTTTCTGCCCCTGGAGCAATGCTTGTAAATACTTGGCATAAAAATACAGATGACAAATGGTATTACCTTGGTGCCAATGGAGCAATGCTTTTGGGTTGTGTTACCCCGGATGGCTATACACTTAATGCCGATGGTTCCTGGAATGAGTCAGTTGCAAAAAAAACAGTAACCTCCAGTAAGAGTGGTGGCTCTGGTGGTGGCTCTGGTGGTGGCGGCTCTGGTGGTGGCGGTGGCTCTAGTTCGGGAAACTCAGGTTCTGGTAGTTCAGGAGGTTCTGAAGGGAAAGCGCCTACAGATGATGGCAGTACATCAGTGACCCCGGATGACAATCCTAACCCACCAACAGATGATTCTAAAGATGACACAGATAAAGCCACTTCTTCAGATGCTAAGGTTTATTACAGCTATTCTATTCACTATAAAGATGTTGACTCAAAGACCATTTTGAGTGAAGTAGTCGGCAGAGCAGAAAAAGATACTGTGATTGAAATTGAGCATTTTGATATTGAAGGATACTTGATTTGTGATAATCAGACAAAGACAATGGTACTTACTTCGGACGCTAAAACAGTGAATATTTATTATGCTGCTGTTGAGAATGCAAGCCCTAGTGATGCATTACAAATTAACTGGGAAGTCCGTTTTGTAGATGCGGAGACACGTCAAAAGGTTCTATCACCTACTCGCCAAGGGAAGATACAAGATGGTGGTGACCTATATGTGAATTATCTGAGCAAGATTGTGGACGGAACAGAGATTTGGCTTTCCGTTGAAGAACCTCCAATGGAAATCACAGTCTATGGACCAGGAGACCAGATATATTACATTGAATATGAATTATCTGGAAGTTTGTCTGAAGATGATGACCTTGAAAAAGAAGTAAAAGAACGTCTTCAGGAATGGATTGACACTGCTAAGGAATATGAAGCTTCTATCACAGGAGAAAATGCAGAATCTATTTCCACGTCAAGGTTCGTTATAACGGACCAAAATATGAATGACACAAGGGTTCGCTCTATGGTTGGGCAACTAAATGATACAGATGAGTATGTCTTCTATATCATTGGCAAGAATTTCAAACCTAACGGACTGGTAATACCTAATGCTTATGACAATGTGGTTTACTCTGATTATCTGGAAGATACCATCACCATAGGTGGGGATGTTTACTATATTGTCCGGATGAGCATAGAACGGTCTTATGACCCGGATACTTGTTCCCATATGTGGTCACTCACGATTGACAATGAGGCAAGGTGCTTAGAACGTGGAACACAAGTGTATGAATGTGAGAGATGTGGAACCACCATGGATACTTACACAGCGGCACTTGGACATGTTGACAGCGACAACGATTCTGTTTGTGATAGATGCAATCAGAGAACTTTCGACCAAACAATTGGAAGTGAAATCCAGACAGCGCTTTCTATCAACGGAACTGTCAGAAGCCTTACCTATATTTGCATAGATGAAGACTACCAGGGCGGTATGTTGTACATTAGCAAGGAGGCATTGCCGTTAACTGATTTTGGTGGCTGTGGCAGTCTTGATTATGACGATTCCAATGTGAGAAGATATTTCCACTTAGGATTTCAGAATGATTTCTCCATTATAGGAAGTTCTTTAATGCCAATTTCCAGAAGTGACAGTATTGAAACGGATTATGCTGTTGTGCTGACAGAAGCAGAGGTTGACACTTATGCGAGTTTGATTCCTGCCACAAGTACCTACTTGGTTCGTGGAAATGGTTCGACATGGATTGGTGTAAATGAAGACCAGTCAAAAAACCTCGTATCAAACCCGGACCTTGATTCATATGGAATCCGCCCAGCAATTATTCTTGCAAAGCCGGAGGCAGGTATACCAGATTCAGTTCATTGGAAATTGGGAGACATCCAAGCAAGAGATATTGATGGCGTTACCTACATGTTCCAGTGTATTGACCAAAATTATTCTGACCGTACAGAGAATCATAGGCAGGCGGCATTATTCCTATGTACAAGTGTAATTCCGGCAAATATAGGTTCGGGGTATGAATATGAAGAACAGCTGGATGGTTCCTATGAGTATATGTTTAAAGCAGGTCCAATTGTCAACTTTGGTGATTACAATGATTACAAGTATTCCAATGTTCGCAAGTGGCTGGAAAAAAGCACAAGCAATTTCTATAACACTGAGAATATAAGTATTGGTGTTGACTATGCTTACATGGGAAGTACCGGGGAGCTTCGTTACAGTGACCTGAATGAGGATGGTCTAAAAGCTTACTATATTGGAAACCAAAAACTCACTGGAAAGCTGTTCATCCTGTCTATAGATGAGGCTTTGAAATACAAAGATTATCTTTGGAAGTTCAATGGCTCCGATGAAGAGAATCCGGAGAGTCAATATGGCTCCTACAGTAAGGCTTATTGGCTAAGAAATCCAATGGGAACCGCGATAGAGTACATTCAGACCAAGCAAGTCTATGTAGTAGATTTAGTGAATGGAAACATTCATCCGAACGCTATTAAACCGGATGCCACAGGAGATGATGCGGAATTGGATGTTACAGGCACTGTGGGTGTAAGACCTGCTTTTGCTATGCCGCAAGACTAAAGGGGTAACAACAAATGAAATGGTTTCTTAACTGCAAAATAGCAAGGAATAAGAGAAATCACTTTTCACTTAAAATTTGAACTGGAGGTATAAGTAATGAGAAAGAACTATCTCAGTCGTAAAAAGCTGAGGAAACACAAACGCAAATTAATTACAATGCTGGCCGCATTGATGATTACCCAACCAGTATTAACTGCAACAGCAAGCGTTCCAGCGGTTACTGCGGATTTGGCTGCCACATGGTCACCTGAAGAGGAGGATGCTCCGGAAGAGGTTGATGCCGAAGAGACTGACGCCGAAACGAAAGATGTTAAGGAAGAAACTGTCGAAGAGGTTGATGCCGAAACTGAAGATGCCAAAGAGGTGGACGCTGAAGAAGTAGACGCTGAAGAAGAAGCTGACCAAAAGGCTGGTAAGGATGCTAATGCTGATTCCACTGATGAATCTTCTGATGATACAGATGTGGATGATTCTGATGATACAGATGTGGATGAGGGTGAAGGCCTGAAAGATGAGGAGTTAACTGATGATGTAACTGATGAAGGTGATTTGGCAAGTGCATCAAATGCCACTCCGGATGATACCAAAGTGGATATCTTCGAAGATATGCCAAAGATTGGAACAGATTCTTTCACAGAATGGTTCTTCTCCCATGTGGATTCTGAGGACCTGTGGGAATGGGCATTTGAACTCTTATCCACGGATGATGACATGGATGATGATTTTGTTGCTTTCCTTGAGTGGTATGTGGCAAATGAGACACGCTTCCTTGAGGCATATAAGGTATATGCAAGCAGCCTGGGACTTGACATCTTTATGGTGAGGGCAAGTTCTACTGGCGATTTATGGACCAACTGGATTGGCAATACAACCTGGAGCGGAGATGGTACGGAATCCCACCCATATGAGATTGATGACATTGCGGATTTATGTGGCCTAACTGAAATGGTTGCTGCCGGAAATAGCTTTGAAGGTGAATACTTCAGACTGACTCAGGATATTGACTTGGGAAGCCTTGATAAGAGTTGGAATCCAATTGGCTGGTATCAGAATAAGACAGAACTGGGTGGTGCTGTAAGCCATAAGTTCAAAGGCAACTTTGATGGAGATGATTGCACTATATCTGGAATCAAGGTGAAGAGTACTACTAATACCCTGAACAACATTGGTTTGTTTGGTTCAATCGATGGTGGCTCTATTAAAAACCTGACTGTGAGCGCAGAAGGTATTACTGGTGGAGATAATGTCGGCGTTTTGGCTGGCTCCATTTCCGGTGACACTATCGTTTACAATGTTAAGATTGAAGATTCCTATCTTTCTGCAACCGGAGATGCAGGCGGAATTGCTGGTGAAGTCACTGGCGCAAAGAATGCAAAGTCTGGGACGGTTACCATTGAAGATTGTGAAGCTGATGGCATTAAAATACAGTCTAGTGGTGGATATATCGGTGGTATAGTAGGCAATGCACAGAACTGTAACTTAGTAGATATTTCTGTTCGGACCTATGATGGCAGTGCAGACCGTATTCAAGGCCAGGGCTATGTTGGTGGCATTGTTGGTCGTCAGAATGCAACTAACATCTATAACAGCTATGTGTCTGGTACGATTGGCGGAAACGGTTCTACTGCTATTGGCGGTATTGTTGGTAAATACCAGAGTGGGAATCTGATTGTTGCTCGTTTCGAGGGTACCATCGGAAATTCCAATAACGGTACTGCTTCAAGAGAAGGTACCTTCATTGGAACCAGGGATGCTTCTAACAGCTTTACCTATGGAACCGGAAAGAATGATAATTTCGCTTACCTGTTCACAACCTCTGCAAGCATGGCAAAGAAAGTTGTTGGAAGTGGTATTGATAATGACAATTCCTTTACGCTGGCGGCTAACGTTGGATACTGGGAAAGCAATGAGAGAAAATATCATCTGGTTGCAGGAAGCGTAGATAAGGAGATTTCAGACCTGTTCTTCTTTGAAGCACTGGAAGCTGGTATTAAGCACATTGTTGTAATGAAACTTGGCAATACCTTCAGCAAAGATGAGTATTGGGATGGGTGCGACTTTAAGATTAACCACTTCGCACCAAACTCCTATGGCGCTCCAATCCGTGGATACCTGGTTTCGATTCCGAGAATTGATACCAGAAATGCAAACGGAAGTTATGACTCCGATGTTGCTACCTTAACTGCAATTGGTAAAACTTCGAATTCTTACTATAAGACTATTGACAAGGACAACCCATCAGCAGTAGCAGTTGGTGATGTTATCGAAGTTGGCACTTCGGCAAACAATAAGAACGGAAATCGTTACCAGATGGTATATGATGCAATGCAGCCGGGGAAGGTTAAGCCGCCGACGTATACAGATGAAGATGGTTCGACAATTTATATGAACTATATCACTGGCGGAACATATTCCTTCACGATGCCGGAAGCTGATACGGAGTTGAATGTTGACTATATCAAGGTCACCACGCAACTGACAATGACTCCAGCAGAGACTACCTTAAAAGTTGTTCAGACCAGAGATGGTGACCGGAAAAATCCGACCATCACAACTGTTGTTTACAACAATGAGGGTGTTCAGATTGCTAAGTACATTGGAAGTATCTCTCAGGTAACCCCAACTCCTATTACTGTTCATGCAGAGCATAACGGCGAGGGGAATGCAAATGATAAGACGGTTAAATGGTCTGTTGATAATGAGAATCTGATAACCATGACCAACGTGGACCTGACCTCTTATACGGACAAAGATGCATATATTATGCCGAACCTGTCCTCAAGTTTCATCACCAACCTTATTAACACGAGGGTACAGGCGCAAGTTGATAGCCAGTATGCAGAAGCTATCGACAACACCATTTACAGTGATGTTGCCGTAGTGACCGCAACAACTAACCCGGCCACTTCTGTTAACAACGAAGCTGTTGTTGGCAATACTCGTGTTAATGTGACTTTCCAGATTGTAGATAATACTACCAGAAGAGTAGAGGGTCTGAATCTAAATTATGCTGATGTTACTTATACTGTAACCAGAAGATTAAGTGGCGACAGAACCAATCCGGTTGAAACAATTACCTGTTCCCAGCCAACAGTACTGGCAGCGACTCTGTACCCGATTCAGCCATTCAATAAGAATGTGACATGGAAAGATGAACAGAGTGGTTCTATCATTACCCTTACTCCGTCTGGAAACTATACCGAGAATTGTTCTGTAGGTATCAGGTATGATGCTGAAGGCAAGTCTAATCCGGCATGGATTCAGAATGTGATTAATCAGGATAATGAAAAACGTGCAAATGATAAGTATGCAAAGCTGAGCGGCACATCCTCTTATAAGGAAGTTGTTACATCAACCTCGGAAGACCAGACCCACGGCGTAGTAAGTGCAAAATGTAATGTCGTTATTAACTTTGTGACCGTTGATGAGACTGTGATTCATCCGGAATCAATTTCCATGAATCAGGCCAAAGTTGATTATGACTTAGCATTCATTATGACAGGTGATGCAAAATCATCAGTTGCAAACCGCACTGGTTTCACTACGGTTGACCTGGATTGCACTGTTAATCCGGACCTGACTGTTGAGGCCATTCATGAGCCATATAACAGAAGTGTGACATGGAGCGTATCAGATTCTGATGCATTGAAAGTTGACCAGGAAGGAAATATCACCCCGAATAAGGATGCACAGTGGATTAAAGATGCTATGTTACTTGCTCCTTATACAGCAACCAAGACTGTAACGGTATATGCAACAGCAAAAGACAATGGGGTTGTTGGTTCCACAGCGGTAACACTGAACTTTACGGCTCATTGTGTTGAGTTCCCGAAGGATACGTTAACGTTTGATATTGCATTGACCAAAACAGGAAGCAGAAGCAACCCGACCCTTGCATGGGGTGGTGCAGATGCAGTTGCGTTTGCAGCGGCAGCTCACCCGGATAACACCAAGACAGTTGCTTATAGTTCTAATAATGAAGCAATTGTAACGATTGCCAGCAACGGTACGGTTACTCCAGTTCTGGATGTCACCAGTGATTGGATGAAGGCAGCAATGACTTCTCCTTATACTTCAAGTACAACTGTAACAGTTAATGTTACGGATGGAAAGAGCACGGATACCTGTGTAATCACTTTGAACCTGAAAGTTACTGACAAGACATCTTCCGGAAGCAGTAGTGGCGGAGGCGGAGGCGGAGGCGGAGGCTCTTCCTCTGGCACAAAGTCTACAGGTGCGACGACCACAGTTGGTGGCCCGTCTGCAAGTGGTTCAGTAACAGGGACTTGGACTAAACTGGAAGATGGAAGAGGAGGATGGACTTTCAGCACCACTGAGCGTGCTTATGCTGGTGAGTGGGCTTACATCTACAATCCATTCGCAGATACTGCCGCTGGACAGCGTGCATATGACTGGTTCCGGTTTGATGCTGACGGATATATGGTAACTGGCTGGTACACTGATACGGATGGTAATGTATATTACTTGAATCCGCTTGAGGATAACTTCCATGGCTACATGATTACTGGCTGGTATTGGATTAAGGGTACTGACGGTAAAGAAAGATGTTATTACTTCAAAGAAGCAGCTGATGGAACTGGTGGTTCACTCGTGAGAAGTACTACCATTGATGGCAACACTGTAAATGAAAATGGTGAGTGGACTGTGAATGGGATTGTACAGATATTCTAAGGCTGAAAGACGTTGCTTGTCTTAAAATTGGCTGAGGGGCTTTGCAATGGCAATGATAGCCATATTGGCTATTTGTGGGTTCATCACCCACGCCCCTTATTTATTGTGATTGTTGACATCTTGGGGCAAAGGAGAAATACAAATGCAATATACAGAACACGATATCTATTATAAGGTGGGTGAAATTGTCTACATTATAACAAAAAGCTTGAATCCGTTTATGCCGCAGATTGTAGAATGTGAGGTCAGTGGAGTCACAGTACCGGAATATCGTTCTAAGTTAAGGCATGGGACATTGGAAGAGAAAGAAATTCTTCCGTTGTACCATCTTGTGTCTACAGGTGATGACAAAGGATATGAAAAATATCAAACCAATTTGAGATACAAAAGTGGGCATAAAAAGGTATTTTCTTCAAGAGAAAATGCTCAAAAAGCGTTGAATTCCTATGAGGAACCATTTTTTGAAAGGAGAATTCCTACAAAGATTGAATTAATCAATCCTGGAGAAAAAATTTCTTTGGACATGTCTAATTGGAGTGTTTCGCATTATCCCAGGTGGACCTTTTGTGTCACAAAAGTATCAATTGATTGTACCTATATGGTGGATTATGAATTATGTGCTGTACTGCCAATTTGTGATGAATTGGAGTTAAGTGATTCAGAACGGCATTCTTTTCTGAAAAAATGGCATAGGATTCACTTGGATGCGGAACAGTTAAGAGGTGTTATGATATAAAATGCAAGTTGTTCTATGGATAAAGTAAAAAACATTATGAGTGAAAAAATAACAACGGGAGGGCATGAAAATGAATAGGCGACAACTGAAAAAATGCAAAAAAAACGGATTCCCTATAGACATGGTAAAGCATTGCGTAAATAGGGATAGCTGTGGTGATTCTTGTAATGGCTGCCATTATCCTATAGATGTTTTTTTTAGAAAACTCCTTAAAAAAGATAACCTAAGTTTTTATGCGTGGGAAGTTTTAGAGGCTCCGGCAAGAGGGGTTTGTGATTATCATAATAGAAGGAAGAAAAAAACAGTCACAATATTTTTTGAAAATAAACAGGGCTTTATCTTTGTAACAGACCCAAATAGCTGTTATCTCAAAGAAGCCAAGTCCTTGAAAGAAGCTCTTTCTTCTTCCTTGCAAAATAGGTTTTACCATTATTCATATTATAAAATTCCGAATAATATAAGAGGGCGAAGAAGGAAAGCGGAACGGTATAGGGAAACCATGCGCCACAAAATGGCAATAAAAAGGCGTTATGATTATGAGGATGATTGGTTTGATATCAAAAAGGAGGAAAGGTACTACAAACGTTGGAGAAGATATAAAAAACATAAAGGAGCGAAGCAATTAAAAAACAATCCTCGGTTAGAAGTATGGCAATCATAGCTTTTGTTTGGTTTGAAACAGCATGCATATTTACTATTTAAAGGTAAATACTTGTACATTGAAAACTTTATATTGCATTCGATAAAAAATGATAAAAATCCTATAAACTGTTCATTACGAAAACTTTTACACTTCCTGACGATTTCCCAAAATGGTAGATTTTGTAAAAATGGTGTGGTATAATGAACACATACTAAAGAGGGGGCGATATCAGAGAGTACAAAAGATACCGTTACTGGAAAGAGGAAGGAATATTTCCTTTCATGAAGTACAAAGGATAGAGTAACCTTTAACTAACAAAGGATAACTTGCCAAAAACAACCTACCAAGGAAGAGTCCTACAGAAGATAACCTACCAACCCCGAAAGTTTTAAGTGAAAGCACAGAAGAGGGATTTACAAACGCTAAAAAGTTTATAATGAGGTACCAAGGATGCTTAGAAACACAAAAGCAAAGGTACGAAAGATAAAAGTGTTTTAATTTCAAGTAACAAAACAGTAACTCATTTTTAAAATAAAATCAAATATACATTTTCCGGCATCAATGGCAGATTTAGACTTGCAACCTTAATCTGAATATGATTGATAAAGGAGAATGATAATATGAGAAGGAATTTTAAAAATAAAGTCACAAAACTTTTAGCTGTTTCCCTCGCCGCAACCTCACTGCTGAGCACTCCGGTGTTCGCTGATGAAGTGGTACAAAACACGGCGGGTACCGTAGGGGCAACCGAGGATAGCCAGTACCCATTGGCACATCTGAAGGATTGGTTCGTCACTGATGAACGTGGCCGTATGACCTTTAAGGCCGACTACGACTACATTGAACAGCAGCATCCGGAACTAGAATTAGAGTCCACTTATAACAGTGAATTTAAACACTATGGCGTAAGGGAATATATTATGCAGACTGCTATCAATGAACAGAACCCAACGTCCTTATATCTGCCGGGACCGGCAGAGGAAAGAGTTGCCATAGCCAAATTAGCAGGTGTTTATCCGGCTGGTTATGAGTATCTGGTAAATGATGAAAGGGTTTTACGGCTGGAACAGGAAATCCGCAACTTCATGGGCAGCTTTGACTGGGAGCATGCTTCGGACTTTGAAAAAGCTGTAAGGGTCTCTGAAAGGGTTAATCAGGCAACCTATACCACAACGACTGATAATTGTCATATACCTTATGGCTGTTTGGTGGAAGGTTATGCGGCTTGTGATGGCTATGCAGAAGCGGCGAATCTACTTGGTTTCTGTGTTGATGTTCAAACTAGCCTTATTGTAACCTTCACTCATGTAAAGCCAGTTTACTTCGTTAATGGAGTCTGGTTGATGCATGAGCCGACAACAAAAGATGACTATTTTGTGCTTGCGGATTACACTGTGGATATGTACACCCTTGCGAGTGAACCGTACTATGGTTGGTTTTCTGAATACTGTGTAAGAACAGGGTATCAGAAACCAGCAACCATCCAGGAGGCATTCCCCAATGCCAATACTGGCGGTATCATGTACCATGGCGAGACAAATCAGACAATTAAGTTTCACTGATATTAAGGGAGAAAGAGGGCTATCGAATGCAAAATTCGGTGGCCCTCTTTCTCTTGCGTCTCTGGCCTGGAGGGTAAATTGACATTCACGACACGTTTCACTAAAGTTTAAACACAAACAGGGAAGGAAAATATTAATTATGTTTATTTTAATGGTTAATGGACGGGATGCAATTCCTTTTATTGAAACAAAGACTTATGAGGTGGGGACTGGATATATCGCTTTATATGAAAAAAATAAGTGCTGTATCTTGTGTAGATACTTGAAAGAAGATGAAAAAGAAATGTTCTCTAAATTGCATTATTTATATGATTGCACCAAGGAGCCACTTACGAATGAATCAGCGGGCCGGATAGGGCGACCCGTAATGATTCTTACCGATAAAGCGGAGTCATTTGAAACAGCAGACATAATAGTTGAAAACTTTAAAAAAGCATTAGACACATTGCCATTAGTTACATCCTGAAGATTAGCGTAGGTAGAGAAGGGGTATAAAAGTGCATGTTTATACATTTGCGATTTGTTTCACTAAAGTTAAACATTCCCGACTGCTGCCAGGAGAAGTAGAAGTTCATGGCCTTAATGGCTATGTGGATTTAAGTAGCTAGGATGATATGAAACGGTTCCTCTTATGGGCTGTGTGCCTTGAGGGCGAATTGACATTCACGATTCGTGTCACTAAAGTGAAACATTCCTGGCCTGCTGCCGGGGGATGTTCATGGCCCCAATGACTATGTGGATTTAAGTGATGGGTACAGACAGCAACAATATAAAGGGCCTGGACTATGATTGGTTTACGGGTGAATTAACATTCACGATTCGTTGTGCCGGGCACGGCATGAGTGGCCTGTTGCCCCAAAATTATAAAACTATAAAAATATATGGAGGAGTTTTAAAATGGAGAAAAAAGAAAACTTAAGTGGGAATATTCATGTTGCTGTTGAGAGTGGTCCTTTCCCTGGAGACATCTTGGGGAGAGAGATAGAGGGAGGTGCAGTTTATACTGCGCTCAGAAATGGACACAAATTTCTTTGCTGTGCGCATGAAGAGCCAGGCCGGGGTTCGGTCCGTAATCAAGTACTAAATGAATCATTTCAAGCGATAAGCCGGGAGGAGTCTCTTTTCGTGAGCAACTTGAGTGTGGTGGATATCGGCCTGCTGAAAACCGTCTGTCAGGCAAACGGATATGTTGTCAAGGTATATAATCCTTTTCACGAGGATTCCAATAGTGTGAATCTTTTGGACACCTGGATAACGAATGATTCGCTTTCGGAGGCTTCTGAAGGGTATTTCAGTGCCATTTCCCAAATTATTACGGAAGATGTCCTTCGCAGGGCGGCGCCTCGTCTCCCGGCTATTTTTCATACGCCGTCCTTCATTGGTAATTGCCTTCGCTCGGACTTAAGGAACCATGGTAATGAGAGGCTGCCGAAAATTCTTTCAAAGGATTATTATAATCGGGAAAACAGTCCTGCGGAGATAGCAGATTATGTCTGCCGGGACGATATCGACCTGACGCTCCCGGCAAGGGAGAAGTGTGCATACCTGATAGCGGCACCGGATTCTTCTACTAAGAGGATTCTTTCTGGTCTTTTCGTATATTCCTTTCTGGAAAATGTGGTTGCCTATATCGACAGTACACGGGAACGCAAGGCAACGGTTCCCATCAATGTGATTGTGGATGGAGACACGGTACTGCTTGAAAAAAATGCAGGATTTGAACGTAAAATAGCTACGGTTCGTTCCCGTAATATCAGTATTACCATAGCTATTAATGACTGCCTTAAGACAAAATTTAAAATGGGCTTGGCAGATAAGGACATGGAATCGTTCTGGATGATTGTTTTTGCTAACTGTGCTGAGTTTATATATTATGGCAGCAATAGTCCTTTAACAGCAGATGATGATTATAAAGAGCTTATTGGTTTTATTTCTTCGCTTTGCGGACAGGAAACGGTATCTGTTAATGGGACTCTTTGTGCTGGACATTGTATTAGCCAGGAAGAAATTGCAAACTTGAAGGAATGGGAGTGTATTGTTTTCTTAAACGCAATGAAACCGTTGCGGCTGGCGGTATTCCAGCATGATTTGCATCCATTATGTCCGCATACATTGGATGGAGAGAATTAAAAGAACATGGGGCGAATTGACATTCACGATTTGTGTCATTAAAGTGAAACACTCCCGGCCTGCTGCTGGGGGAGGTTCATGGCTCCAATGGCTATGTGGATTTAAGTGGATGGGATGATATGGAAAAGGTTCTTGTATCACGGCTCTTATGGGCTATGTACCTTGAGATGAACAAACAGTTTGATATTGGTTTTCCCTAAAGGGGTGAATATGGGTAGATATTCACGATTACCTTAAAGGGTGAGCAGACATTTTGGATGTATTTGCTCACAATTCGTTTTGCCGGGCACAACACCATAAGGAATCTTACAATAGATAATTTGATTTTGGAGGCGTATAAGACAAATGCAAAAACATATTCTTTACAGCAATCGCAATAAAGATTTTATAATCATATTGCATGCATGTCCCAGCAATACCCATGCATGTCCAGACAATATACTGGCATGTCCAAACAATGCAGATGGCAGTTTTCAATGGTATATAACAGATTGCCCTAACAGAGAAAATGCTCGAGAGATTGAAGGGCAAAGTTATGAAAGTTTTACCCTCAGTACGGAAACGATTGCAGAATGCTATAAGGATAAATGGCTTTATTGTAAACGTACATTACCTGATTGTGACGATAATGAAGGATATGTATATCTGTCAGAGGACCTTATAGAAATGATTAGTAAAAATCAGTTTGATACCATTGAATTTTTTGATGAAACCGGGAATATCCGAGAGGATGTTGGTTATAAAGGGTGAGCAAGCATTTTTGATGCATATGCTCACGATTCGTCGTACTGGGCACGACACGAAGGGAATGAGTGCTGCACATACTCATAAGTAATTCCATTTTATTTCAGATATTCAGATATCTTTCAAATAAAAACCAAACGATGAAGGAGTGATACAAGGTGAAAAACACATCAACAAATGCGGATACGTCTTGAGTGAAAAGGATGTCCGCAAATGAAAATACAGAAGGAGGAACTAATGAAGAAAGGACAATTTCGGAAGATACTGGCAATGTTCATGGCAAGTTTGATATTCTGCATGACATCACTGCCGTATCTTCCATCAAACCTCTTTGATGCTTGGGCTTTTAAATTGGTGTTCAAAACATCAGGAGTAGTAGGGCATCCATATATTTATGGGCGAGTTGAGGATGAAAATTTTGAAACTGCGTTTCTCTGCTTGGACCATGGTGCATCTGCTCATTCGTATTATGAGTATCATAAGATAGATGCCGATGTGGATTATGCCCATGGAACGATGGAGCAGAAACGTTTGTTTTGGGCTTATATAGGAGCCTTTGGTAGTTATGATGAAAGACCATCCATGACTAAGTTTCGAGGCGCAATTACCAAGGAACAGGCAAAAACAGTCGCCTGGAAACAAGGCACGGTCCCCTGGGTAGAATACATGGCAACAGATGGATTTATGGCATTGGAAAGTGTTCCGGCAGGATGTAAAAACCCCCAGGATATTTTTAGCGTGGTAAGTAACTATGGTACACCAGAAACTGCCATGTCCATGAACAGTCTGCTTTCTGAACCGGGTGTCATTGACCTGAACAAGTTATATGAACTGACGGGGTTAAATGACATCGCAACACTGAAGAAATATTGCACAATCACGGCACTGCCCGTGGAGCCTGGTCCCGCAGGTGAGAACATTATTGTTCAAACGGTGTATACAGATAACACTATCCAGTTCAGATTGGTGTATCAGGATGGCTCCCCTGCTAACATTGTGGGATATAGCCCGGACATTGTTGTTAATGTAAAGTATGACCCCTCTATCTTTAAGGTTATCAATGTTTCTGGTACACTGGAGTATTACAAGTGTAATGTAGAGGGTTCTCAGCTGCTCTGTCGTGCAAAGGGTGACTTCACTGAAACCTATCCGGAATTTTATTTAACAACTGGAAAAGGCGGCTCCACTCCCGTAGGCGGCATCCCTTCTGGCGGCTCCTCCACTGGCGGCAGCAGTGGTGATATAAAACTACATACCTACAATCATAAGGAAACTTTCGAGAGCAACTACAAGGTTGACCTGACGAAGTATGACTATGAGACAGGACTTCCGTTACAGAACTCCATCTGGCAGGTTCTGGAAGCATTCCCGGACCAGACAAAACTGACTACGGATGAATCAGATGGCAATCTGGCTGAGAAGAACATGCGGGAAGACCCGACAACCTGGGACAACTGGTTAGTCTTTGACGATGACCTTTATACAGATGAAAACGGTTACATCAGTTATGCCGATACAAGGTGGTATGATTACAATCATTACTACTGTAACGGTCACCCACTGCCCCCGGAACCAGAAGGGGATGATGAAGAGGCGGAGGATGAGTACGAGGAATTGATGGCAGAGTGGCAAGCCGCTGTGGATGCTTGTGAGGCGAATGCTGCTGCCAGCAGCGGAACGTTCCATCATTGGCTTTGTGGAAGTGAAAGTGAGCCAAGCGAGGCGGAAGCCTTTGAACAGTCCGGCTGTAGAGCCTGTCGTGATACAGCATATGAGAACTTCATTAACTTGCGTTATTCCTATACCTTTAGGGAGACGGATGCAAGAGACGGATATATCATTCATGGACAAGGCGGACATCCTGATGATGTTCCGGTTGAAATCATCACAACCGCAGCTTCTGAGGCGGAATTGGATGCCGTGTGGACGGAATGCAGCAACATGGACATTATCGTAAATGGTTATGTCAGAAATACATTCTCCAGCAGTGATGACGATGCTACTGTAGGTGGCTTTAGAAGCTCGTTCAATGCAGCCAGTGGTGTATCTGCACTGGAATTGTCTCCATACTTATTGGAGGGTAGTTTGTATGAAGAATATGGACTTGCTACGTTGTCAGAGACTACGGTTTATGACACTCCGGTAACTCTGTACTTAACAGAGACCTATGATTTGACTCTTGGTCAAAAAGTTGTGAATGCATTGCGTGAGTTCGTTGGCCTGCCGGAGAAATTCGTAACAGAAAATGAAATCGCAATCCAGATTGTTGCAGAATACAAGGCAGGGGTTGCAACTCCATCTGATACCAATGCGAAGAATACTTCTGATGATGTTGATTTGATTGACGATGTTTCTGAAACAACCATAGCCGAGACAGCCGCAGCAGAGACAACGAAATCAAATACGGAAACAACTGCTGCAAATAAAGAGACGACTGCTGCCGCAGAATCTACAACAACAGCAGCTAAGGAAACCACAAAGGCTTCCGAAGAAACAGCTGATGCGGAAGAAACAACGGGAACAGAAGAAACAACCAAAGCAGCGGAAGTTAGCAAAAGCAAGAACGATGTTGTTGCCGTACAGCTGAGTAGCATTGATGATGATGACGATGAAGATGGATACCTGGAAGATGATACTGAATTAGCAACGTATTCCAATGCAACGTATTCCTTCACCAGCCAGTCATTCCAGTTATTTGGTGCATCAGCTGCCACCCGGAGCGGAGACACAGGTGATGAAGATTACGTGAATGTGGGTTCTTCCACCCAGGATTCGCAGCCAAATGTAATACCGGGTCCGAATGACAGAATTGCTCATTCCTGGAAGGTTTATGACCACCGTGTACAGGGGCAGATTCACTTCAGCAAGCTCGACATGGAGCTAAAAGCAGGTGAGACTGGTTCCTATCAGTCCCTGATGGATGACCAGGGTGATGGTACCAAGGAAGGGGCTGTCTACGGATTGTTTGCTGCTGATGATATCTATGGCCCTGATACACAAAGGGATGCCAATGGTGACGTTATTGCAGGAACAGGAATTATCTTTGACGCTAATGACTTGGTGGCAGTTGCCACCACGGATAAGCTTGGCGAGGGTTCCTTCCTTACCATTACAGAGAAGCCACACTCTACTTATAATTATAAGACAGGGCGGATTGAAGTCTCTGGAAAAGACTATCCGAAGAACCTATATGACCATGATGGCTATGACAAGGTATACTCCGATGAAGAGACGGGCCGTATCTACAAAGACAACCTGGGCACCAATGGTGATTACTGGATTGGCAGACCGCTGATTCTTGGGAATTACTATATCAAAGAGCTAACCAGGTCTGAGGGGTATGAGCTGTCCATCACAGGAAAGGACATGGAAATCACCAATGCCACGGATGCCAATCGTGCTGAGTATGGCGAGACGGATGATTCCAAAGCCAAACCTGTAGGCACTGCCTGGATTATCGACCAATTGAAGCATGCAGTTACCTTCCCGGAGGGCAATGCAACCTATGGAAACAGAGAAAACCTGTTTAACTTGGAAGTGGGGTCCAACGGCACAACCGACGGCTACAACGTCGTTGTGGATGGCCTGCCGGAAGATGCTGATTTCTACTATAATGATGCAATTATCAACCCAGTCAAGCTTCAGGTCCCTGTAGGCGGCCAGTGGGTGGATGCAACAGAGGCTCCGCTCTATGAGACGGCAAAAGATGGCACCACGGTAAAACGTGACATTAACGGTGACCCTGTTATCAATCCCAATGCAGTTAAGGATTTGCCAGTTGCCTATACGGATTATGCCTTGCAGGTTAAGAAAGTTGACGGGGGCGCAACTGCAACCGCAGAGGATGCCGCTAAGTATCATGCGACATTTACGGATACGGCTGCCAACTTCCAATATGTCAAGGCAGAGACAGAGCAGATGATGCGTAGTCTTGGTATTGATACTCCGGAGGATTCTGGATACTCAACCGCAGACAACCCTGTTTATGATGTGGCAAGCGGCAGTGAATATGGAATGCCGGAAGAGACCTTTATCGTGACTGGTGTTACAACGAATAAATCTCTGATTGATGCAATTCTTAACTTCTACGTTACCGCTGAATTATTCACGTATGGCAGTATCCAGAACATTTCTTTCTCTGGTGATACTGCAACGGTAACGGTTGCCCTGGGAATGAATCCGAATAAGACGCTCTTATATGACGTGGATTCAAGTGGAGAGGTTACGGATGCTTATCTGTATAAGCTGAACACAGATACCAACAGATATGTCATGAGACACTATACCGGAACTTCCGTAACCGTTGAGACCAATACTGCTTCAGGCAGAAAGAAAGTCACTGTAACACCTGACTTTACCATCAACGCCGCTGGCCTGCCGGAAGACCTGATGACTTATAGTTCTCCACTCTTAGAGTACTTGCTGTATGATACCGGAGACACCCTGTATGATTACTGGTACGAGAGCGGCAGTGGCAACTGGGTAGGTCACTCGGCGGTAAGGAGAAAAGTTTATGAAGTAATCTATGAGGAGCAGGATGCCACGGAGACGAGCTACAATACTTCCCAAGTTACCAGGGTAAACAGCCGTGAAGAGGTTGCTGACCCTGTGGGCAGTACCTATGTGTACTATGATGAGATTTCCAAACAGCACATCTTGCACGTAGGCTCCAATGATGTTGACCTTTCCGGCGTGAAGTCCTCTAACTTCACGATTGCTATCGCAGATGGCAGCACGACCGTCACCTCGGAAGATATTGATAAGATTGGTGACAACAATGTATGGGGCATTAGTGCTGGTGACAGCCTGAACGATTCTCAGTACATTATCCGGGTATCCGGTGCCGGTGCCGGTGTATTCACGGCTGAAGAATTTGACAAGGATACTTCCTTTATTAAGAATCAGAACCTGATTTACAATGGCAATCATGACACCCTGGAAGATGGAAATACCTGGGAAAATCCGAACATTGTTGAGGAACGTATCATCAAACAGCAAATCAAGGTTACCAAAAATATTGATGCGGAATCTTACAACAACACGAACTCTTATTCGGATGTACATGAGGACTGGTTCACTCAGACCTTTGGGGGCTTGTTCGGAAATGGCAAGGATGCTAAGAAGATGGATAACTTCCGCTATAAGGTTTACCTGAAATCCAACCTTGAGCGCCTATACCGTGACAATGATGGTAATGTCATCTGGCAGGACCGCAGGGGAAATGAAATTGATGTTATTGCAACCAATGAAACGTTCCCGGCACTGGTAAATAAGATTTTCACCAAGGTACAGCATGTGACGGCTCCTTTATACAAGGATTCGGAAGATGCAATTGTAAGCAATGATGCATTGTATAGTTACTCTGGTGGCTATATCAATGAAAATCAGAATGGTGGCTATACCTCTATCCTTGAGACTGTCGATATACTGGTAGAAGACGGCGCAGGCACAAAGACTGTGAAGAGTTACAACTATGATAAGTTCTTTGATGCAATGGCAGTTGCAAACAATGACAAATGGGATGATGGAAAGCCAACCTATTCAAGCTGGCAGCCAATTGGAAATGCAGCCAACAGAACAGCTAATACTATTGAAAATGCGAAAGTATCTGATATGGTAAGACAGTTCGCAATTGACTGGTATCTGGATGATGAGATTGCCAAGCTGGTAAAGGCAGTTCCAAATAATGCAGCTGAGAAAGAAGACAAGGACGGTATGGTTCCTTACTCTGATGAAATGTATGATGAAGCTCTTCGAAATGCAATCATCAAGGCAGAGAACTATCTGAAGCCATTCTTTGCAAATGACCTGGATAGGATTTATTCTATCGAATGGGATAGCGAGACGAATGGTGGGTCTGATAATGACCTTAAAACCTTATCTGCTGACACAGCATTTGGTGCCCTGAATAATGATGGAGATGGATACTACTTTGGTCTTTCTGTTTATCTGCCGTATGGTACTTATGTTGTGGCAGAGCAGCAGCCAAGATATGACAGCCTGGAAGATTTTAAGAATAAACACTATCAGATTGACAAGCCAAGGGAAGTGGTCCTTCCATCCGTATATGCCGACTATGATGGTTCCCAGGCATCCCCGGAAGTCCTGAATGATTACTATGCATACAATGCAAGTATGTCTCTGCCGGAGATGGAATGGAAATACAAAATCCGTTTTGCTGAAGAAGCACTGAATATTATCAAAGGCAGAAATGCAGAAGGTGACTTTGAAGTCTATAAGTATGGTATCAACATTGATTCGGTGGATAATGGTGCAAGCACATCTGCGGCTGGACATTACTTCGCACTGACTCAGGATGAGTTCCGGCCATATAAAAATTACTACAATGGTGATGATGACCGCACGACTGGTAATGTACCATATTACCTGACAGAGGGATTAAGCGGAAAAGAGAAGGTATCCAAGTACTACAGATACAGTTCTGTTCCTGAGAAAGCCGGAACTGCAAATGCTGTGCAGTTTACGGGTGGAGTCGTGACAGAGGACAATGCAGCAGGATTCTGGTATAAGGACAATGTTGCAACTATGCAGGGTATACAGATTGCATATGAAGGAAAGTTTGCTTCTATGCTGGTTCCGTGGACTGTGGTAGCGCCTGATAATGCGGCTGCTGAGGTAACGGATGTAGTTGTACAGGCCTCTGGTGAGAGTTCCTACAAAGGATATGATTACACCAAATTCACCAACAGATTCTACACCTCGAAACTGAGAATTGAGAAACTGGATTCGGAGACTCATGAGAACATTCTTCATGATGGCGCATTCTTCAACATCTACGCTGCAAAGCGTAATGATGCGAAGGATGGAGATGGTTCCGTAATGTTCTACACCACGGATACCACTATCACAGGAACCAAAGAATTCCTGGAAGCTATGTGTGCAAAAGACATTACCCCGACAACGGCAAGTTTCATTGACCGTCTAACCGGGAAGACTGTAGATGACCTGTATTCTGGTGTTGTGGCAGCCGGAACCCCTATCTGTGATGAATCAGAGCAGATTATCCTGGGTGATTCCTTCGGCAACCAGACAGTTGCTTTCAAATCCTATTCAACCGTCTTAGATGGTTTGATGAAAGATGAGGCAAGCAATACTTCACTGGTATATCAGAATCAGACCGTAGGTTATGTAGAGACACCTCAGCCATTAGGCGCAGGAACCTATGTAATCTGTGAAGCCAAAGCGCCAACTGGTTACACCAGAAGCAACCCAGTTGCCGTAGAGGTCTATTCCGACAAGGTTACCTACTACAAAGAGGGCAATAAGGATGCAAGAGTCCTTGCCGCTCTCTACGAATATGCTTCTGACAACCAGACAACAAATGGTAACAAACCACAGGATATCGTGAATGTGGCAAGAATTGATGTAGAAAATGCTCCTATTAAGCTGACGGTTGAGAAAATAAAGGAATCCAGCGTTAATTCGGCTAACACAACAGCAGATAAGACAGTTACCTACAAGGTAAGCGGAAGAATTGACGGAACACTGGCAGCAATCGGAAACAATTCTGATTATGAGTATGCATATGATGAGGCAGGAGTTTACTTAGGATATGCCTGGAAGAAAGGCACCCTGGAATATCTTGTAGAACGTCAGAATGCTGGAGAAGATGTCCAGATTGCATATGAAGGCAAAATCTTTGCTGGATACGGATTTGTAACGAAGACGCTAGAGACCGCAGATGATAGCAACAAGTACGTTGCCGGGGCAACTATGACACTCTTTGATGCATTAGAGATTCATCCATCCGGAAATACACAGGACCACGCTTATGAAGGTCTTGTTATCCAGAGGAATAACAATAATGACATCCTTAGAATGTATGTAAAGCAAGGATTTGCAGGCACCAAGGTCGAATTTATTAAAGAAAAAGATGAAAACGGCAATGAGTATACAGTTGATTATCAGGCAGGCGTTGATAAAAATCAGCAGCCAATTATGGTAAATGGAAACATTTGGAAGGCTGAAACTATTGACCGCCCGGATACTGACATCTTATACTATGATTTGGATACTTTGGAAATTCTCTCTGTTGATAATGTTGATGGAACCATAATCACTTATGGATATGACAAGAATCACGATAAAGTATCCATTAAGCAGATTGAATCTGACAAGACGAACCATCCGAAGACAGACACTGAGTACTCCATCTATGCATTTAAGGGTGGAATCCCGTACTTAGAGTTCGGCGGCGGAGACTTCAATGGGATAAGCTACTCCTCAATCAACAAGATTCTCACAGTGGGAGCTGGAACGACGGTATATCATCTGGACCGTGATGGAAATAGAGATTCCCTGATTGACCCATATACAGGTATGGCTTATGTTATTGAGCTGACTGAATCTGGACAGGAAAGAATCCTTGTTTGGGCCATTAACATCCATAAGGATGAGTTTGGCAACATTATTTCCAGGGATAAGATTACTACCTCAAGAATCGCTACCATTGGTGAAAACCTGGACGGCTACAATGAGAATGTCATACTGGATGTTACTAATAACTCTGGTAATGCAATCCCAGATAGCGAGAGGCCTTCCTACAACCATAGCGAATCTGGTTACATCACCGGAACTTGGAAATCTGAAAACGGTGAGGAAAGCCACAATGAGACCACTGTAAACCAGAACAGTGCTGGAAACAACATGAATGCTGATGTTCTTGTTGATGACAATAATGGACAGTTTGACAAGGAACTCAATCCGGTTTATGATGAACATGGACTTGTTAATTACTACCAGAGAAGTGATGAAACCTACGACAAGGGAACAAATCTGTACGATAGAAATGATGATTTTGTCCGTTATCAGGATTCTGACAATCTGGAAGAGTACAACAATGCGGCTTACCGTATCAATGACCATGATGAATTGTATGACGGTGATGAGACCAAGGAGAACCAGAGTCAGAAAGCACTGTATCACAGACTGGGTGAAGGCTATGTATTAGAGAACACCTGGGTAACCTCGGACAAGACTCCGAATGACCCATTTGATACAACTCCAATGGATGGTCAGGCTGATGTACTGAAACGTGTACCATCAGGACATTACATTATGGAAGAGTTGATTGCACCTAAGGGTTATTTGAAGGGCATGCCAACTGGCGTTACGGTCCATGAGACTGCTGCCATGCAGAATACCCAGATGATTGATAAGACCACCAAGATTGAGATTTCCAAGATTGATGGTGCAGACACTCAGACTTATAACCTTATCAATATGGAAACTGGACTGATTGAGGGAACCGTTGAAGAGGGAAAGAGTTCCTACGGATGGGGACAGGTTGCTGATGCCGTTATTGCGCTGTATGCAGCAAGAAAAGTATATACATCAGACTTCCTCACATACCCGGATGGTTATTACCTTGTAAGAGTTTCTGAAACAGCCGGACCTATCACCTATTACTCAACAGAGAACATGGTGAACCATATTAAGGAACTGACAGCTAAGTGGGTTACCGGGGTCGCTCCTCTCTATATTGAAGGTGTTCCAGAAGGCTACTACCTGTTAGAAGAGCTGATGGCTCCAGGCGGCTTCACAACAAGCAAACCTGTAGCGGTGTATATCAGTAATACAGCAGAGGTCCAGACCGTTGTAATGAATGATGACCATACAAAAGTGGAAATCGCAAAGCAAGAGGTAACAGAAGACGGTAAGGCAAAACAGATTCTTGGTGGTGCCGGATTTACGTTGTATGCTGGAAACACGGATGGCTCTTATAACGCATCTGACGTTGTTGATAGTTGGGTAAGTGAAGATGCTACAGATTACACTGAGAGCATCAATCTGAAAGATTATCCGAATACCAGCGGCGCAAATAAGATTTCCGGATTCCAGAGCGAATTTGAAGCCATGTACAAAGAATATGGTGTTGATGGTAGAAATATCACCTGGTCCGTAGAGCGGAAAGCCGTGAGAAGTTCTGCTGATGACAATATCTGGGTACTGGAAGACAGGACGCTTGTAAAGGTAATTAACAATGTCATTACCTTCCCGGCAGGCATGTCGCAGGAAGACAGAGATGGATTCTATGCCGCATACCTAGCTAACACGAGGAACGAAGACACCATTAAATGGGCGAACGATATGTCTGCAACCTATGTGTCACATACGCAGATTGATAGTTCCTCTGTAAATGGGAATGCATCCACTACGAAGTTCCCAACAACAGCAACTATGCTGTTCGAGACGAACGCAGGCAAGCAAATTCAGATTACTGTATATCAGCAGTCTATGAACAATGCTGGAACTACTTATACATTTGAATATAAGTTTGATTACAAAGCATTGTCCGCTATTAACAAATACGCTTGCAGCTACCTCACAGCAACTGGGCACAGACGATTTGATTACCTGCCAGTCGGAACCACCTATGTATTAGTAGAGACTACGGTACCAGAGGGTTATGCAAAGGCTGACGATACTGTGATTACAGTTAGTGATATGTTGGATGTGCAGTATTACTCCATCCTGAATGAAACAAATGCTGTCCGGATTTCTAAGGTGGCAGAGGGGATGAGTGGAGAGCTTGCAGGAGCGAAACTTGGTCTGTACAAAGCAGATATAGCAGGTGATTTCGTTCGCGATAATGACCATTTGATTGCTACCTGGATAACAGGAGAGGATGGAACCTATACAGACGCAGAGTTTGTAAATGGCCTCATTCCAGATGGTTACAAGCGTGGAGACCTGAAACCACATACCATTCGTGGTCTGGCAGATGGAATCTATTATGTCGCAGAGATAAGCGCTCCAGCTTATTACACTGCTTTTGAGCCAGTGAAAATTGACTACAAAGGCCAGGAGGAGATTCAACTTGTACGGATTACTGATAATGCCGTTACTGGATACTTAGAAATCAAGAAGACTGACACCAGTGCCCAACCGTTAAGTGGAGTTACCTTCCAGGTAACTGCATACAGATATGGAACAGGTGATGTTGTTCTTGACAAATATGTAAGTGATACAAACGGAACGGTAAGGGTGACTGACCTTCCAATTGGAGAAATGGATGCCGCTGGAAAGATTACCCCTTACACCTATAAGGTTCGTGAGATTACGCCTCCAGATGGTTATGCAGTAAGTTCCGTTATCAAGACATTCCAGTTCTCGCCAGACAAGAATGGAGTCTCTTATGAGTATGGAGAGTTCGCTTCCCAGACAATGACAGTGGAAAATGAGAAGACGAAAATCTATATTGAGAAGAGAAACTTCACTCATCTGAATGATGATGGAATTGATGGAGCTTTTATTGACGGGGCTGTGCTTGCCGTTTATGAAGTACAGGGCAGAGATGTTGATGATAATTTTATCTATGACGACTCTAATCCCGTTGAAACCTGGACCACTTTCCAAAGTGACCAGAGACACCTGATTGAAGGCTTGGTTGCTGGAAGAACCTACCTGTTAAAAGAGTTGAAAGCTCCTACGGGCTACAACTTCATGAAACCTGTAGCATTCACGATTTCCAGCAATGGTAGAAGTATCTACAGTGTGACAAACAACCTGAACACCATTACAGTTAATTACATCCAACCTTCCAGCCAGTATCTGGATACTGATAATTTGGACATTGATTCCATTGATTCGGTAACCCTGACCGGACGGTATGTTGCAAAGATTGAAATGGTAGTAACGGACGCTGCTGGAAATGAAGTTGCAAAATGGACTTCCAACGGCAAACCACATACGCTTCTGAAAGAAGACGGGCTGAATTACAATGAGGTATACACCTTTACGGAATATACCTGCTATTCTGACGGAAGCCGTACTGTAACAGACAGAACCACCAAGCGGGTTATCTTTGATGATAATGGAGAATTCATTGTCAACACAAGGACTGCTAAGTCCACGAACCTGGCTATCTTCTACACAGATGGAACGGAGATAACAAACTTCAATCCAAATGAGATTGTAGCTTCTAAGGTAGTTAAGAATAATGTGAACCCGGAGAACCCGAAAGTAACCATGAAGAATCGCAATGGCGAAAATGGTGATGTGTTGGATTCGAAACAGGTGGTTATCAATACTGTGGCATATGCGAATACCAGCAACATTAAGACGGATATCACAGTAACAGCAACTGTGGCAAACAATGTCACGATTTTGGATGAGGGAGCCGGAGTGGTGAGTGGAAACACTATCACCTGGACAGTAAAGGACGTTGCCCCGGCAACAAGCGGATATGTAACATTCAATACTGAGATTTCGGATACAACCGCCTTATCCACTAGTGTAACAGCAACGGTATCCTTTAATACCAAGGAATATAAGACCACAAAGAAAACACCTATTATGCAGGCCAATAAACTGACTGTTTACAATGAGCTGACAGGTTCTGGAAAGACCCTGTACGGCGCAGAGGTGACAGAGTTCCATATTAATCTCTATACAGAGACCGGGGCTGAATTGAATGGTATCTATGCATATACTGGAAGTAAGTCTGGTGAGTTACGCAGTGGTGATGTAATTAGCCTTGCAGGCAATGAATTCATTACGATTGACCCAGGCAATATCTACAAGAACATCCAGTACAAAGTAGAGCGCATTGAAGATGGAAGTCAGAAGGTCTTTGCAGAGCGTGGTACTGAGGGTATAGCAGCAGCGGATACTGGAGCATTTGCAGTATTTACCAGAACCGTAAAAGACACCTCTGAGAGAGAGATTTTTGTAAAGGGTGAAAGTTATCTGTTAGTTGAAACCACCACATACAGTAATGGAACAGTAGCAGAAAGCAACAAACTTCAATTTACCCTGAACGAAGAGGCATCTATCACTACTCTGGGCGGATATGATAAAGAGTCTCATGTGGTAATCAGTAAAACGGATATCACAACTGGCGAGGAATTGCCGGGTGCTCATATTATTATCAAGGACAAAGATGGTAACATTATCGAAGAGTGGATTTCTACGGAAGAACCTCACGAAATCATCGGAATCCTGACCCCAGGGGAAGAGTACACCATGATTGAAGAGGCTGCCCCGGATGGATATGCTTATGCCGAGGACATCACCTTCAAGGTAAACGAGGATGGCAGTGTTGACAAGGTTATTATGGAAGACAAACCTACTCGTGTGGTAATCAGCAAGACAGATATCACAACTGGTGAGGAGTTACCAGGCGCGCACATCATTATCAAAGATAAGAATGGAAATATCGTGGATGAGTGGATATCAACAGGGGAGCCTCATGAAATCGTTGGTAAGCTGATTGCTGGCGAAACCTATACTATGATTGAGGTAGGTGCTCCGGATGGATATGCCTATGCAGAAGACATCACATTTACGGTAAGCCTGGATGGAACAATTGACAGGGTTGTCATGGAAGACAAACCCACTCACATCTCTATTAGCAAGACAGACTTTGCGACAGGTAAGGAACTTCCGGGCGCAAGTATCGTTATCAAAGATAAAGATGGAAATATCGTAGATGAGTGGATTTCCACAACGGTATCCCATGAAATCATTGGTAAGCTGATTGCTGGTGAAACTTATACTATGGTTGAGGTAGGGCCTCCGAATGGATATGCCTACTCCGTAGAAATTGAATTTACTGTAAGCCGTGATGGCTCCATTGACAAGGTAGTAATGCAGGATAAACCTACCCATGTAGAAATCAGCAAGATTGATGTTACTACAGGGGATGAGTTGCCTGGTGCACACATTATTATCAAAGATAAAGATGGCAATATCGTGGATGAGTGGATTTCTACAGATAAACCTCACATCATCATTGGTGAGCTAATCGCGGGTGAAGAGTATACTCTGATTGAGTATATAGCTCCAGACGGCTATGGTTATGCTGAGGAGATTAAATTTACCGTAAACAAAGATGGCTCAATTAACACGGTTGTCATGGAAGATAAACCTACGCATGTGGTTATTAGTAAAGTTGACATTACCAACAAAGAGGAGCTTCCAGGCGCAACCCTTCAGATTATCGACAAAGATGGTAATGTGATTGAGGAATGGGTTTCAACAGACAAACCTCATGAGATTATCGGAAAGCTGATAGCTGGAGAAGAATACACCTTGGTCGAGACTATGGCTCCCAATGGTTATAAGATTGCAGATAGTATTACCTTTAAAGTTAACCGTGATGGCAGTATCAATACTGTAGTCATGGAAGATGCTAAAAAACCTTCTGGTGGTGGAAGCGGCGGTGGTGGTGGAGGCAATCCATCTATACCGAAATACCCCGTAGTGGTTACCAAAACCAATGTGGATAATGAGTTACTTCCGGGTGCAGAATATGGTATTTATACCGAATCAGGAACCCTGGTAGCAAGCGGAACCACAGACAGTGCTGGTAAGGTAACCATCAACGTATCTGTCGGAAGCTATTATGTACAGGAAATCTCTTCTCCAAGCGGATACTCACTGAATAAGACGAAATATCCTGTCATAGTGACTTCTGGGGGTAAGGAATTCAAGTTGGATGTTGTTGATGACTATGCCGTTATTGCTATTAGCAAGCTGGATGTAGCAACTTTAGAACCGCTTGATAAAGCAGAATTTACCTTGTACACAATGGATGGAACCGCAGTCGCAACTGCAAATTCCGGAACTGAGGGATATGCAGAGTTTAGAGGCGTTCTACATGGTGATTATTACATTATGGAGACAGGTGCTCCATCCGGATACATTCTTTCACCAGAGCAGAGATTTGTAAGCATAAATAAGTTCTACGTGAATGCAGCACCTATCATCTGGTATAACCATCCGGATGAGCTGGTAGGTCGCCCGAGGACTGGTGACGATTCTCCTATTGTGGCAGTAGCTGTTGCATTCTTGTTTACAGCAGCCGGATACTTCATAATTTCTTCGAAACTCAAGAAGAAAAACGAAAACAATAGTTAGATATCTGGAAGTGTAATTAGGCAAAGGCAAGGGGAAAACCCCCTTGCCCAAACCTAACACAACGTTTCTTGATAGTAAAAAACACCTACAGTTTATTACTATAAAGGAGAAACATATGTATGAAAATGGGAGTTACTAATGGATATACCTTAAATAAATACATACGTGATTTACGTGAAAGAAAAGACATGACACAATTAGAAGTTGCAGAAAAAATGGGACTTTGCCGTAGTGCCTATTCCCAAATTGAAAACGGAAAGATTTCCGCTTTGCCACACCTGGACGAATTGCTTTCTGCTTTAGGCAATGATGTGGCTGATTTTTTTCCTTATGATATACATAAATATACCAATAATAAATTGCTTATCTATATGTTGCTATATGGGGTAGATTATAGCATAGTGGGTAAAGCACTGAAGATGAACACCTCTCGATTGAAAAAGTTACTGCTGAGTGACAAAAAGAAATACTTGATAAAATACAAAGAAGAAATTGAAATGCTATTTCCTGATTTGGATAGTAATATTACTTCTAGTGATTACGAAAGAATCGGTGCAAATAGTATTGTGATGAGAATAGATGGAAAGGATTACATTTTCCTTAACGTCCTTGGGGAGAAGGACACAGACAAAATATTGGATTTTGCACAGGCTACCAATATATAAGATATTTATGGGACAGGTCAGGGCGTTGCTTCCCTGACTTTCCGTATGTTAATAAATTTGAAATAAAATAGGCTATTGACAAGAGACCGGGTTAGCGGATACACTGTATCCATAGATAAAAAAACAAATAAAGGAGGATAGTTTTTCAATTAATGAGAACATCAAAAGATACAAAGAGAGCCAGGAATCAAGCAAAGAAGCAATTACAATTAGTACGGAAGGCTGAAAGTGTTGAAAGGGAGATGCGGGAGGTTCCTCGGCATTGTCCTTATTGCCATGGTAAGATGGTGACAAAGAAGATTAGCGAACTGGACCCTGGTTCACCAAGAGGGAATCAGTTTATTCGTGTTTGTGAACATTATGGTGACACATGTACCTGCTCTGTAAAGCTCTATGACAATTTAAAACCCAAAGGTATCCCGGCAGACATCAAACTGAAGCTTTTACGATGTGAGGTGCATTTCTATATAGACTGCCTCCTTAAACTAGGTTTATTTGACTGTAGGGATGATGTTTATAAGTGGCTTTCTTTTGTTTTAGATATTGAAAGAACAAAATGTCATTTTTTAATGCTTAGGGAGGATGGCTGTCAGAAGGCAATTACGCAAGCAGTGAAAAAATTGGCATCACAGCCAGAACGAACAAAGGGAAAGTTTTGGGCTTATTGTTCTCCAGATGAAAGGTATATCCCTTATTCCCAGAGAGAAGAGGAGCTTAATAAAATGCTGGCTGAGTTAAACTCCTTCAGATAAAGTTGCTTTATGGGGTTTAGTGTATGATATATTGGGAGTTAAGGAAACTAATTTGGGTGCGAATGGCAAGTGTTTATGAAATAACTGGATAATCCGCACTGCAAAAAATGCAAATATAAGCAATTCTAAAAGCTACATATTTAGTTATTTCTTTATTGTTGTAAATATATAACAATCAATAGTGATATTATTAAACTGTTTTTGTTCGGATTTGCTGTCACAGCCATCACAGGCTGTGTGGATTTAAGTACTGTATTATTGGGAACCGGGTGTCGGATAGGAGAGTCACAGCCATCACAGGCTGTGTGGATTTAAGTATTTCAATTATGTTTACATCCATACGGACAATGCGTCACAGCCATCACAGGCTGTGTGGATTTAAGTAAGATAGCAGCTACGGTCAATAAGGAATGTCTTGAGTCACAGCCATCACAGGCTGTGTGGATTTAAGTGTTACAGTGACGTTATGTAGTCATCCCCGCTATTGTCACAGCCATCACAGGTTGTGTGGATTTAAGTACAGAATTTAGAAGCGAGGTATAATTATGGCAAAGTCACAGCCATCACAGGCTGTGTGGATTTAAGTATCAATTGAGTAAATTGAAGATTGCTTTTCAGGCGTCACAGCCATCACAGGCTGTGTGGATTTAAGTACTTTGGCTGTTTTATCTTGGATTAGTGTTGCAGCGTCACAGCCATCACAGGCTGTGTGAATTTAAGTAATTATCAGAAACAGTATAAGAATGTTTACCAAACGTCACAGCCATCACAGGCTGTGTGGATTTAAGTATCAGAACTCGTGGAACCCGGTAAAAACAAAACTGTCACAGCCATCACAGAGTAATATCATCAATGTAGTCTATTCTCATAGTCTTTGCAGGCAGTGTGGGTTCGGGTTTCCCTATAGCTTCATAGTCAACAGTTAAATTTTTCGCAGCTTTTGTGTGTTGTGTGGGTTTAAGTTTAGAGGTTGGAACAAGCACCAATTAAAGTCTTAACTACAGCCTTTGTGGGCTGTGTGAAGCTAAGTGATTATATTATTGCTTGCTATATTTTCTTACCGTTTCATAGTTTGCATCTTACATAAGTATAGACCTTATGAATTACAGGAACAATGTTAATTATTGGGCGAGACAGACAATATGACCATCATGGACCAAATAAGATAAGAAGGGGATGACCTCTTCTTTTTTTATTGTCTAAAATAATCATTTACAGCCTTTAATACCTTTATGAATATATGAAAACCTAAAACGAAGTGTTATAAAATAATATCTATCTTATTTAAGCCGAATTTTATTGACAAAGGTAGCAGGGATATGTATAATAAATATAAATCAAGACTTAGATTACAAAACGTGGTATTTAAGTCTCTCGTAGAAAACAGTTCAGATAAGAGGAGGAAAGCATGGCATTACAACTGATTACTGGCCCATCCGGCAGCGGAAAAACATACTGTGCAAATCGTATGATAGTAGAGGAAGCGACAAAGAATCCTGATGTAAATTACTTTGTGGTAGTTCCAGAGCAGCTGAATCTTCATAGTCAGCAGGATTTTCTGTCCATCAGTCCCACTCATACTCTGTTTAATATTGATGTAATTTCTTTTGAGCGCTTAGTTGAAAGATTAATCAGCCATTGTGGCATGGTGACTCCTACTTTAGTGGATGATACCGGAAAGTGCCTGGTGTTACGAAAAGTCGCTGGTGATGTTAAAGAGGATTTAACGGTATTTAAACGCGCCGTTGCAAAACCGGGTTTTATCCAACTCATGAAGTCCATGCTGTCTGAATTATTGCAGTATGATATTACCGATGAGAAACTGGAAGAGTTGTCCAAAACAGAACATATGCCAGCGGGACTGAGCGGAAAACTGCATGATATGTTCTTGATATATCGTGCGTTTAATAATGCTATGGATGATGGCATTCCCAAAGAAAGCTTATTATCTTATGTTAATGAAATGCTCCCAAAGGCAAACGGTATTGTCGAAAACAGTGTATTTTTGTTTGATGGTTTTACTGGCTTTACTCCTTTGCAGGAGAGATTGGTTCAGTCTCTTTTGTCCATGAGCAGAAATGTGTATGTTACAGTGACCATTGATGCAAATTCGCTGAGTGATAAGCAGTCAGATGACTTTGATTTGTTCTATATGAGTCACATTGCTATTAATAATGTCTACAGATGTGCAGAAAAGGCAAAAGTAAAAGTATTGTCTCCGATAGTTCTTACTGAAAACAAAAGAACAAAAAAGGATGATTTACGCCATCTGGAACAGAATCTGTTCCGCAAAAAAAAGACTCCTTATGACGAAGCTCCCAAGAGCATCCATGTCGCAGAAACTGAAAGTCCTCTTACAGAGGTTCAGAGCGTTGCAGAGGAGATTTATACCTTGGTATCTCAGAAAGGTTACCATTATAAGGATATCGCCGTCATTACGGGCAATATGGAAGCCTATATCCCTCACATCTCAAGAGTATTTACTCAGGCGAATTTTGCTTATTACATGGACACCAAAAAAAATATCCATGACATGCCTGTAATTAGCTATTTGCTGTATGCGCTAAAATCAATCCAGTGGAATGCGGATTATGAGAATATGTTCTCTTTCCTGAAGTCAGGCATGGTCTTGACCGTAAAGGAATGCAGTATTCTGGAGAATTATGTTTTGGCAAAGGGTATCCGTGGTTTTTCATCTTGGACAAGAGAATGGAAAAAAGAAATGTACCACATGGATGGATACTCCCTTGCTCAGATTAATGAACTTAGAAAAAGAGCAATTTGCAACCTGCTGCCCCTTAAGGAAGTTCTCGACAACGAAGAATCTACCTCTATAGATGTATTAACTGCCTTAGTAACCATGATGCAGGCCGATAATGTATTCGAGCGCATTGAGGAGAAAAGAGTATGGTATGCGGAACATGGTGATGCGGTAAAAGAAAAGCTGTATGAGCAACTGTATGAAAAGATTATGGAAGTATTTGACCAGTTTGCCCAGACTCTTAGCAATAAGAAACTGGCAACCTCAGAATACTTTGATATCCTACTTGCGGGCTTCTCTGAAATCAAGGCCGGAACAATCCCTGCAACTTCAGACTGTATTATTGTAGGTGATATGGAGCGTACCAGAGTAGAGGATATCAAGGTATTGTTCTTCATTGGTTTAAATGAGGGTAATGTTCCAGTTCTGGATACTAAGGTTGACCTATTAAACAAGCAAGACAGAGACGTTCTGTCAAGTGATTTCGGCATGGAATTAACACCATCACTAGAGACCAAACAGGCTTTTCAGAAGTTCTACTTCTACCTGTTGCTCACTAAGCCGTCAGAGCATCTGTATCTGTACTATCCAGAAATGAACAATCAAGGGACTAGTGCAAACCAGAGCAGCTATTTAAAGGAATTACGTCAGATATTTCCGGAATGCACAGATTCCTATGAAATGCCGGGAAAGTATTATATCAATAATGCGACTATGCTGGATATGTATGCAGAGGAATTAAGGGTTATCCCAGAAAAAGGGATTTCCTCAAGATTCATTGAAATTGCTGGGGACTTATGGAGCCGGGAAGAAAACCGAGAGAATATGCTGTCTATGTTAGACAGAGCATTCTTTGCGTATCAGCCACAAAGCATTGGAATGGACAGAGCGTGTTCCTTATATGGGAACATCATTCATTCAAGTGCAACCCGGTTAGAGACAGCTGCTGCCTGCCCATTCTCTCATTTCTTGAAATATGGAATAGGAGTTGTGGAAAGGGATACATATGAGGTTTCCCAAAAAGATATGGGAAGCATTTATCATATGGCATTGGAAGAGTTCTTCCGGATAACCAAGGCAAGCGCTGTTGATTGGATGGAACTTCCTGTGGAACAAAGAATGGATTATGTGGCTACCTGTATGGAAAATATTACAGAAAACTACAGGGATAAATTGTTTAAGTCAACAGCTAAGAATAGATACTTTACACAGAGAATTTGTACAGTCATCAGCAATACGGTTGGTATCCTCTCAAAGCAGATAAAATCAGCTGGTTATACCGTGAAAGATGTTGAAATCAACTTCTCCGGGAAGGAATCTGCGGATTTAAATATCCCCCTTGAGAATGGAAACCAAATGGTCATCTCTGGAAGAGTAGACCGTCTGGATATCAAGGAGAGTGAAAATAACGTCATGTACGCAAAGGTAGTTGATTATAAGACAGGAAGTACCTCTTTTGATGCTACTCTAGCTTACAACGGATTACAATTGCAGCTTATGTACATGGATGCGGCAACTGGGATGGTTCAAAAGGAATATCCGGAAAAGGATGTTCATTCTGGTGGATTTGCTTACTATCACATTGAAGATAAGTATGTAGAGACAGATGGGATGGAATCAACGGAACAGTTGGACTCGAAGATTCTCAAGGCCATGGAAATGTCAGGAATTATCAATTTGGCAGCAGAGCCAGAGGCAAAGAAGAATGGCATAGAAGAAACTACACTCCAGAGCATTCAGAATCATGTTAAAAGTGAAGCTGGACGGATAGGCAATGAAATTGCACAAGGTAAGGTAGATGTTTCTCCATATCGCAGAAAAGACAAGTCAGGGCGAGAGCAGTCAGCATGTGTATTTTGCGCATATAAGGCTGTTTGTGGGTTTGAGACGGGTTTGCCTGGGTATGGGTATCGTGTCCTGCGTGAGAGAAGTACAGGGGACTTTGAAGCATGAATGGTTTTTCATTAATCACATATTACATTAAGGAAGAAGATGGAAGTGGTTTTACAGATATTAACCTGCTTTCTGATTGGTTGGATTATTGACTGAATTTGGACCCCATCACCAGCCCTAAAGGATAGGTAACAGAATTGAAGGATAAGAGGACTTAACTGCAATGTTTCCTTTTTCGTAAAGGTCTCCTCTTTTTGGACTGCAAACCTTTCTGGATGTTCTTGATACTACCTATCTTTATGTGGGCTGTGATAGGAGCCAAATCTTAGATTATATACGCAATTTAGTGAAATAAAAAGCATAATACAAAGGAGAAGAGACTATGAAAAACTTGTCCAATCTGTTTCCTGATACAAAATGGACTCCAATGGAGTTGGAATTAGAATCTCAGGAAGTGGAAAGGGAATTAAAAAAACTTTTTAAAGCAGTAGGCTTGTATATTCATTGCGAGGGAGTAAAAGATGATAAGTGGATGTTGTTTAGAAGAGGACAACTAGAGTTGCCCTCCATCCTTGATGTTGAATGGAGGGTTAAGCAATATGAAAAAAACAATCGGACAGAAAAGGAATTGAAGTACATTAAATCCTATGCTAATTTCAGGAACAGAAACCTCACGAAAAATATGGAGCGAAAGAGGAAGTTGGATGACCTTTTATTACGCCTTAATGGAAATAAGGATTTAATAAAAAGGATGAAGGAGATTTTTGATATGTATAAATCCCCTGTGCCTGAAATAGCCCATGTAACCAGAAAGGACAAGATAAATAAAATGTTGTTGGAAGCGCTGAAATCCAAGACTCCTATTAATGAAAATGATGCTAAGAAAGAGGCGGAAAAACAGCTGCGGGAAGAAGAATCCAGAGAAAAGCAACTGTACTTTGAAAATGCTATGAAATCAGCGTTTTTTCTCTGTATGAATATAAATTATAGTGTCCCTATTGGGAGAACGGCTTTACATATTGATGATAGAAGTAAAAGAGTTAAAAAATGTTTGTCTTATTCTATTTCTAAAGCAGGAAAATCATACTCATGGTCGGACTATGCTGAATGTGCGAAAAGAGAAATGGATGAACTCCATGTTTCTTTGACAGAAGCACACATGGCAGAGGAGATGCGGTTAAATGGTGGATATCAAAACTGTTTGAAACAGACGATTCTTACAACCTAATAAGCTATTAATAAACTCAAAGAGAAATCAATGTGGACGACTCTTAAAACTTCAAATAAAACAAAATTACTAGTGGGTTTAGAGTTTCGCAAACGCCTATAAAAAGTAAGAAGAAAGGAAAAACAGAAAATGGAAGTTATGTTAAGAAACCGTTTGGAAGAAATTTTAAAGAGTTATAAGTCAGCTGTGGGACACTACTTGGTTTTTCCGTACCTTGTCCCTGAATTAAAAGATAGTGTTGATTTTGACCAGCAAAGCCATTATCATTGCTATGATGTGTATGACCATATTTTACATTCTATAGATGAATATATGCAGCTACATCCAGAGAATCAGGATTGGGTATGTAAATTGGTTTTGTTGTTACATGACATTGGAAAGCCATATTGCTTCACTATGGATGAAAAAGGTGGGCATTTTTATGGGCACGCGGGCAAAAGTGAGGAAATAAGTAGGGAAGTCCTTACCCGACTTGGATATCCAAGTCATTTCATAGCAACTGTAACCTGCCTTGTCAGAGTTCATGATACAATTTGTGACACAGAAGAAAGTGTCTTGAAATTTTCAAAAATGCTTGGTAATGAGAACTATCTTCGTTTACTTGATATTCAAGAAGCAGATATTAAAGCGCATTCGGATTTTAACCAGACCGTAAAATTGGAAAAATTGGTACGGGCAAGGACTATCTATGAGAGATTTCAGATGGTATAATGGAAAGAAGGTTAGGTTTTGTTATATGGATGCTATAAATAATGGTATTTCTGTCGCCCTATTTTGTTTATATACTATCATCGTTGCCTTTAGGTTAAGGGAGGGGATTGACTATCGCAGGAAATGCTTGGATGAGGGAAATAAAGGGTCTCTATGGCTTGTTTATTGCGGCTTGGTTGTTTTTTTGTACAGCAATGGGCTTTGATTTGATTGTATTGCTTTAGCGCAACAAAAACCTCCGGCTCTGCCGGGGAGAGTAAAAGAGCTTTTAGCTTTGGCTTTTACTACAGTATAGCAATGAATTGCGATGGGATAAATACTGCATCTACCCGCAGGGCAAGGTTTTCTGTTTCAAGCCTCTTCTAGGGGCGAATTCTTCAAACCGCCTGCTAAGCGGGTGGTCATGATTGTATCATTTACAAAATACGTTAATTGCGTTGGAGTAGTGTATGCTTGGATTTATTGGTTTGCCTTTTTATGAGTTTTTATAGAAGAGACATGTATGTTCAAATTGTTGTAGTAATATATATCACGGAGGAAAGATGGCTGATAATAGTGTAATAAAACAATATAACAATATACTAAAAAGACATCGAGAAGAACGTCGAGTCTTTGACAGCCGAAAAAGCGGGCCGTTATCTGGTGTACTGGAAATACTTAAAGTTGCAATGTATTTAAATGAATTAATTCCAAAAGATAAAAAGCTTATTATTTTGGGGATTGGGTCTCCTGATATGATGGCGGATTTTGTTGGCCCTTGTACAGGTCTTTTACTCAAGAGGGCAACAGACGCCATTTACGTTTATGGTACAAGTTATTCTCCTGTGGACGCAAGTAATATTAATGAGTACTTCAGGTTGCTAAATGAAAGGCATAAAGATGATTTTATTATTGCAATTGATTCTTGCACCTTTGAAGAAACAGAAAAGGGCAAGATTGTTATAAAAAATAGGCCGTTGTCTCCGGGTATAGCGATTGATAGAGATAATGGGTTGGCCCCAATGGGAGATATCTCTATTATGGGGATTGTGGGAAAGGACTATGAAGAGATGTGTCAGGAAGATTGTTTTGATTTACAAATTGCATCTATGCCAGATTTTATTGTAAGAAGTCTTTTATGGTATCTTCGTCTGTTTCGGGATGAACCTATAATGGATATTGATATCTGTACGGACATTAAGCAGTCATATAAAAGAAAACTAAGACTACAAGCAGATAGGAGATGATTGACATGGCTTATAAATGTACCCTTTCACTCGAAGACAACCCGTGCCCATGTTTGGCAGATGATGGTGAGCATTGTGCTGATACAAATAATCAGTGTTCTTTCCGGGAATCTCCTTCTAAAAGTAGAAGTAATGAAATCCAGCGGCAAGGGAAGTGGTTTGAAATTACATAATAAGAAAAAAACTCGTTACAGTTCAAAGACTAACCATACAGTATCATATCACATAAAATGTGCGAAAAACGGACGATTTGGTGCTGCAAACCTTGGTTTTTGTGTAAAGTAGCACGAAAAACGCCAGCGGAGTATTGTATAAATATAATGTAACCAACAGTTTTCTTGTTCGGTTAGGCCGTGAGTAGTAACATCTTACAGATTGGTTCGAAATGTATTTTCTTGCAATAATTGTCACCAGACACTATAATATGATACATAGGGGTTAAAAATCATTCAGGTGCGAATGGTAAGCATACATGAAATGCCTAGAATATTCGCACCACCAAAAGGTGTAAATAGAGACAAGTTGGAGTACTATAGTTTCTGATATATTCCGATTATTGTAAACAGGTAATAATAAACAAGCTCATTTATTAACTGTTTTTGTTAAAAATTGCTGTCACGGCTTCCATAGCTGTGTGGATTTAAGTACTAACATTTTTGCGGAAGTAGAAGATAACGATGTCACGGCTTCCATAGCTGTGTGGATTTAAGTATAGATTTGATGATGCTTTGATTCGCTACCGGACGTCACGGCTTCCATAGCTGTGTGGATTTAAGTGTGTCTTTGCGTTCCCAAAGTACTCCACTCCGAGTCACGGCTTCCATAGCTGTGTGGATTTAAGTGCAGATAGACATAGGAAGAAGTATCAATTTGCCGGTCACGGCTTCCATAGCTGTGTGGATTTAAGTGTATTAATCGAGAAAAAGAAGCAATAATTGTCACCAGACACTATAATATGATACATAGGGGTTAAAAAGCATTTAGGTGCGAATGGTAAGCATACATGAAATGCCTAGAATATTCGCACCACCAAAAGGTGTAAATAGAGACAAGTTGGAGTACTATAGTTTCTGATATATTCCTATTATTGTAAACAGGTAATAATAAACAAGCTCATTTATTAACTGTTTTTATTAAAAATTGCTGTCACGGCTTCCATAGCTGTGTGGATTTAAGTGTTGAAGGTCTGGAGCATGAATTGGGCGCTCAAAAGTCACGGCTTCCATAGCTGTGTGGATTTAAGTGTACTAAAAAAGAAAAAAGGTATTATCCCCCCTCGTCACGGCTTCCATAGCTGTGTGGATTTAAGTATTATTAGCTAGTAGTGATATACTTTTTTGTTAAGTCACGGCTTCCATAGCTGTGTGGATTTAAGTATTATTGTTAATATTGTTGACGCGCTTAGGAGTGGTCACGGCTTCCATAGCTGTGTGGATTTAAGTAAAACAGAGGTGAGTTACATGAGTTTCAAAAGCATGTCATGGCTTCCATAGCTGTGTGGATTTAAGTCTCGAATACATACAACGGATTCAACTGGATTTCGTCACGGCTTCCATAGCTGTGTGGATTTAAGTAAATATGAAATAACAGAGAGGCATATACTTTATAGTCACGGCTTCCATAGCTGTGTGGATTTAAGTTTATTGTATCAGGCATTAGGTGAATTAATCTTCGTCACGGTCTCCGTAGCTGTGTGGATTTAAGTAGAATTCTCATGCGATTCATCTGCCATCGTTTCGTCACGGCTTCCATAGTCGTGTGGATTAAAGTATCGATGCACGTAATGTGGGTACTATGATTAGCTGTCACAGCTTTCGCAATCTGTGTGGATTTAACAATAAACAAAGAATTCCCGTTACTTCAGTTATGGGATGAATTTGCAACTGTAATACCTATATTATCACAAAGGAAAGTAGTGGTGAGATGTTAAGGGCATATAAGTTCCGGCTATATCCTAATGAAGAACAGAAGGTCTATTTCTCTAAGGTCTTTGGCTGTGTACGTTTTATCTGTATTCGGATATCAGTTATTTGACAAGGTGTTGGTGGATGGCAATGAAAGCTTTATTTTTGGTCAGTGCTCCAGTAGCTACTTTGACCTGTGCCTGTTAGATGGCACAAAGGTTCTCGCGAGTGCTAATTATAAAAATTTGACTCTTATTGAGAGGACAAAAACTTTATTAACAGGAAGGAGAGGTACGCGCATTCAGCCCACCGCCTGAAGAGGCGGGGCTATCCTGTGCGGCGTTTGATGAACAGAGACAGGAGATATTGTCAATTAAAGAATTGTTATTGTATTTATGCAAATCGTTGCCAATACTGTAATTACTATGAGAAAAGTTTATGTGTGAAGTTAATGACCGAAGGGCGTGCAGATGCACCCGCCAAACCTCGTCCTATAAAGAACAGGTGCTTTGCGTGTAGGCCTGCTGCCAATGAACCAGATTTTTGTTTAAATGGACAGAATTTGTTATTATGATATTGGAATGTGAGTGTTTGTTTGCACTTGTTATCCAACTCACTGCGGGAATTGTATTAGCTCTAAAAGTGATAGATACTGTTCTCACTCCGGCCAGGCAATGAACTGTAATGGATAAACTCCGAGCCGCTCCCTTTGACTGAAAAAACTAGACATTCCTATTAAGCTATTGTATAATAATTATATCAGTTTTTTAACGTTGTTTATGGAACATAGGTCATATATCTATTTTATAGAGTATGACTTTTTTTGTTAAAAAGCTGAAATATAAACATAAAGGAGGATAGTTGTTTAATTAGACACGAAAATGGTGATGGCACAGGTAAACATGGCGGGTATAGTTTTATTGGTGAAGATGATGGCATTAACATGTCAATTCCAATGATTGACATGGCAGACATTTTGCAATTATACCATGATGAAATAATAAGGCCGTTAAACAACGATGCCTGTAGCTTGGAATTTGAAAAGGTTCTAGCTTCATTTGTAACATTGGATTTGCATGTAGAGACTGAGCACTAAAAAAGAAAGAGAGATTAAAAAAATGAATGTAAAGTGGAACATAACTAAATGGTGTAAAATAATTACGGATAGTGGAAAAGATGAGTATACAGGAAGGGACGTGACGGGATGTTCATGCCGTTTCCGATTACTGGATGATGATGGAGATGTCTATGCTTATGGAAAGGCAAGCGGAGAGACTTTTGCACCATTAAATGCCTATATGAGCAGCTATGGTTGTACAGAAATTCAATATGAAAATCAAAAAACAGGGAAATATGAAACACTCTAACATCTCGGATGATATGTTCGCCCTCTTAATGTAGCATATTATCATGAAAGAAACGATAATAAATTATCAGGGCAAGCCATTAATCCGGTATCTATAGTGGAAATGTTAAGTGCAGTTTCTGGAATTAACAAACAGACCGAAGAATACTTTTAAATGGGTTGAATAAGTTTTTAGAAAGGAATATCGGGATGGTAAACAAAAAATATCTCATTGATTTTTGCAGAGAAACGATGAATCATACAAATGGTTACTTACTTGCAAGTGACTTTACTGGATGGTGTGAAGGTATGAGCGCATTAATTGCTTATGCGGCCATTCATTTATTTAGATGTTCTGGAACTATAGAAGTTGTATATGGGACTTTTAATGGAGAGGGTCATACCTGGTGTGAAATAGATGGAGAAATCATTGATGCAACAGTAGACCAGTTTGGGGATGATTATTCTATTTACTCTACTAAACTGTATACAGAGAAGTATACGAAAATCAGAATTGTTACTGTATCGGAATTAGATAACTTGATTTGGGATTCTGATATTGACTACATGGAACATAATTTGAACCTTTAAAGGGGGAAAAATGAAACGAGAGTGGTCGCCAAAGAAATGACAGATGATGAGAAACAATAAAATTATTTAAAAGAACCCCTTTCGGGGTTCTTTTTGTATGCCGGGCAGGCTTTGTGTTACCAGCATCAACTAAGGTTGAGACTACTTTGCAAATATTAAGTTAAAGGAAGAAGAATTATTGGCAGAAAGGAATAATAGCATATTTGGTCTTTATAGTGCTGAAATTGAATTTTAGCCAGAACTATTAATTGTTTGCTTTTTATGTGTTTTAATGGATGAGCAGGAAGGCGGCTTTAACTTTAAGTATTCAATATCAAAACATCAAAAACCAAATAGTAACAACTCTTGACTTATATTACAAACAATGGTAATATGTATCTATAGATAAAAAAGGGGATTCGTGAATCTTATGATAAAAGTCAAGAGAAATCATTGTGAAATAGATACAAAGGAAATTACTTCTTTCTTTGATTCCTATCAAGAAGAAATACTGTCTGTAATAGTAGAAGCAATGAAGTATTGTGACTGTAATAAGGTGTCCGTAGGCTACTCTGGTGTTTATGCAACGGTTGATGATTCCATAATAAGAGTCTATCATAATTTTATGCTGGTTTATGAGAATTGTGTAGATGATGGTTTTCAACCAGGCGGGTTTACTGAAGCTTTCTTGATGAATGCAAAAGCCGAAAGCCATGAGGCTATGGAAAGAACGCTTATGAAAATGGTATTGTGCTCATTCTATTTTGCTTATATAGTGGGTACCCGGCAAGTAAAAATAAAGACCAGTATCGCAAAATTCTATACCTTATGCAAATGCACGATAAAAGGGGTGAAAATCACGATAAAAAGGTTTGATGAGATAGGCCAAGAATTATTCTTAGTACAGCAGAAAGGTGAAAAGGTATCTATTCTTTGCAATTACCAGCAGAAAACAATGTATTCACTTCCATCTGCTGACTTTCCTATGGTAAATAAAAACAAAATAGAATATTTCCATCCAGGGAATACTGAAAACCTAGATGACCAAGGGGAATTGGATGCACTTTTAGCTGATGCAAAAAAAGACCTGGGGAAATGCTATTCGAATGCAGCGAGTGTAGTTGAACTGTTACATACAAATGGATATGATGAAATTCATCAGGTGGAGTTTTATTCCGGCTGGCTACTTTCCCATAACAGCAAAGACCTCTCGCATCATGCATGGGTGGTCATTGATGGGAAGCATGTTATTGATATGACAGCCACAAGAAATGGGAAATTGGAAAACTATTTGGATGCAATAGAGCATGGCCTTCATCTCCCAATGTCAAGAGAAATACTGGCAGAATGGTTTTACAAACAGGCCACTGATGGCACAGCATTTTCAAAATATCATTATTATGGGAAAGTTGAAACACGCTTTTATGTTGGAACTAAATGCACAGTAACTGAAGCCAGAGATGCTTTTCGCCTTTTGCTGAATCGTAAAAAGGGGATTAAAGGTTATGAAAACAATAATAAAGAAGTAGGAACCAATAAGCTGCAAGCGATATATGATAGAATCAAATCAAGTAATTAATAAATAAGATGTGGTAAGTAACAAGTGAAAAGCAGTATAACGAAAGGGAGATTACATGAATTTTGATATTTCACCACAAGACGAAGCTGAATACATGGAATACCATATAATGCTTAATGAAAAAATGAAAAAAGCCTCGTTGGCAGAAAAATTACGGCGAAAGCGTACCTTGAATACGGCGCTGGCAATTACCCAACGTTTAAAGACTGTTGAATGGGAAAATCTTACCCAAGCCCAGTATTTCAAGGTCAATGATACAGTGAAACCCTTTATCCGGCAATATGAGTATCAATTGGAGGAGGCAAAACTTTACCCAGAACGCTTCATTGATAATCTTTATTCATTTTATACAAAGATGGCAAGGAATATACAGACAGAGGGAAAACTTGAACTATTTATGGAATTCTTTCATATTTGGGATGAATGGGTGGTTGCGATTACTGACGAACCCATCAATACTTCGGTTGACTGTAGTTATGTAGATATATTACTCCAACAGTTTGAGTATTTGAATGATGCAAATGATGATTTGAATGAGCTTATTTGTGGACTGACAACGGAAGGAAGAATAATCACCTGCCAGGACCTGTTTTCAAGGGTTGACATCCCCAACTATGTATTAAGTGAAAAAGCTGCCATAAAAAAGAATGGCATATATGTAGTTAATCATAATGCTCATGATAATTGGCTGAAAGCTACTATCAAAGAATATGCTAAGCAGGGCTATAAAGTCTCCGATGCTAATGAAATAATGGTTCTTCAAACAACTGCACAATGTTGGACAAATAATGTGCTCTCCATGGCATATTTCATAAATGAGTTTACGATTGACATGTTGGTGAAGCAACCTTTTTATTATACTCCTTATTTTAAATTGCCGCGGCAGTGGAAGCCGACAGACTTCTATAAGGAGGCCCTGCTGCACAGGAGATACCTGTTGCCTTCGAATGGTGTATATGCAGAGTATGAGAATGCAAGGGATATTCGAAGTATCAAGTTCAAAGAAGTTATCCGAAATGATACTGTGTACATGCTCTACTTAGCAACCACCTCACATGGGCAGATTTCTGGATATTATAATACAAAGGAGGGCGTTTTCTATAGCTTCTTTACAAGGTCCTCTGAAGCTGAGATTGGAAAGGAACTCGAAAACTTCATTCTTGAAAATTATTACCGCCTTACAGTAAAGGATATTGATTTTTCAAAGAAGAAACTTTCTTGCATGCTTGTAGTAAATGACGCTAAAGAAGCTGAGCGGATTGGGTATACTCAAAACCAACCAATTGTGAAATTCTTCTTTCAAAACGGAAAGCAACGCAATTATTTGGATGGATACCTTAAACGAGGTCCTGTTTCAGTTAGTGGGTTGATTTTTAATCAACAGGAAAAAGTCTCTAAAAAGCACTATAGGAGTTACAATAGAGATGATTACTGCAAAGAAGCTGTTGTTAAATCTATCAATGGTTTTGTCAGGAGCTTGCCTATAGGCCAACAACCTTCTGTGGAAAATGCACAATATGCTGCTATGCTTGGTATCGAATTGGAGCCGGGAGAGACGTTCGTAAGACCATTCATGAAGGTAGTATCAAAAATCAAGGAAAGAACATAACTTATACTTCTTTGTGAAAGGATAAATTAAAAGGCAAAATACAATATTTGCGATTTTGATTATAATATTAGCTGTAATAAATTTTATTCTAAGAAACAAAAATAAAGGCTTTTTTGTTTTTAGAATAATTATAATTGTAGCAGCAACCATACATTTATCATTAACTATTCTTAACCTTATGTAAAAAAGGTGTCTAGTTGTGAAAATCGCAAAAACAAAGAGAATAAATAGAAAAGAATATATTGTAGAGAATCCAAACGATGATTGAGGAGGGGCAGTAAGTGATTCGTCAAATCAATAAGGTATTATTCAAAAGGGTATTAAATTATAAGCCGTTAGACAGAAAAAACTATCTGGAGTTTATAAGGAATGAGAAATTTACATACAAGTTCCTACATGTTAAGTATAAAATTTATTGTTGGTTTCATCCGGAATTACCACGGTGTATAGGTGAGTTTATCATTTATATTTCAAAATGTTTGAATGAGGATGGATTCATAAATTATCGTGAGAAGCATGAGGACATAGAAGTCAGAATAAAGGTACTTGCTGATGGTGAGGACATTAAAGAACAATAGATTGTGGCTGTTGCCAGCGGGAAGATGCTCTTTGTGATAATTGCATAAGGGAACCTCGCAATACCGATAAAGAGGACCCGGATTTAGAGGATTATTATTATCACGAATAAACTGACCAGCATTAACATTGGGGAAAGTAAGAAGGGTATGAGAATGAGGAAGTATAAATGCATAAAACCATTAAAAATGCGTCACCTATACACAAAGCCGGATGTTTTGACAATCCTACCAGAATGGGGCAGATGGGTAGTAACCAATCGAAACAGAATTAAAGGTACTGTAGAGCTATTGCTACATGATAATACGATGCAGACCCGCGCTGTTGTAACGGATAGTATGTTTGCTGAGTATTTCGAGATAGTAAACTAAACATTATAAAAGTAGGTTGAAAAATGATTAATCCAATCTTAAAATGATTACTATTAGGAGCTGTAATAACAATAATATGGGAAATAGTTAAAAGAATTATAATATGTTGTTATTCATTGGTGATTCATAAGCAATTATATTTTTCAATTTTTGAAGTGGACTATTTAGAAGTTCGATGTTTGGAACTGAAATGCTCTGCTGAACCTCGAAATGAAAGATTATTAAAAAAATATCGGCTCATGAAAGGCATTCAAAAATTCGAAATCGGTTTGTCTCAGCTAGAGGTATGTTTGTTAAATTAAATTTCAAGGGGGTAATTAAATATGAATAATGAAATTGGTGTATACATTGGTAATGAACAAAGAAGTGAAAAGCCAATCGTTTTTAATGTATTCGACTGTAATAGAAAGCAAAATGAATTTGTTTTTGCAATAGCAGGCAAAGGGCGTTGTTTTCATGTTAACCAATCATTACCGAGACATTACCGAATTGTATTCAAGTCAAATAATTGGCTAAAGTTACATGGTATGAGGATGAGGAGAAAACCATTTTCATAATTAAAATTTGGAGGAAGGGAAATTTCATGAAAACAAACAAGATACCAAAAGCGAAGGCGGAACAGATTGAAGCGTCTTTGCAGAAAACATCTGACCTGGTGCAAAACATCGAGGAGCAATATGGTGATGAATGTACCATGGATAATACTGTAGCTGCACGTATAAATGACCTGTTGGACAGTATAGGTGCATTTGTTATTAATTCACTAAATTGAAATTTAAGTAATCTAAGAAGAATTAAAAACTAGGAGGAATTATGAAACGACAAAGAACTTATATTGATTGGAGCATTATTATTATTTCAGCTTGTGGCCTTACTTACTTGTTCAA
>Ga0153950_1000055_pt1 | contig 49176 bp, 60 predicted proteins | sample TSNJ034MetaG_FD_104737 | JGI IMG/M metagenome (GOLD analysis project Ga0153950, IMG submission 104737) | Attine ant fungus gardens microbial communities from New Jersey, USA - TSNJ034 MetaG | ecosystem: Host-associated > Fungi > Mycelium > Unclassified | place: USA: New Jersey, Wharton State...
AAAAACCTGGCAAATTGGAAGCATAGAGGAGGTCGTTTTTTCACATTTTTTCTTGCTTTCTACTTCTTTTTCAGTCCATTCCAGAAAAAAAGGAGCTCATGCCACCGCTTGAGCTCCTTTTCGGCTACAGGCTGAAAGGCCTCGCCTGGAAGGCGAGGCCTTTAACCCCATTATACAGACAATAAATTCGCCCGCGGAGGTTTTATATGTGGTGACTTATAGAAAATGTTTACAATTTGTGCACAACTAGTTGGTGGGTTTTTTCATTTTTTTAGCTATACTTATATCCATATAGGCATGCCCAAAAGCATGGGAGTTTCTCCAAGGAATTCGGAGGGGTACAGATGTCCAACTACACGGGAGTGCGTTGTCCGGCGTGCAGCAAAAGGTTTACGGCTTCGGACGATGTTGTGGTTTGTCCAGTTTGTGGCGCGCCACATCACCGGGTTTGCTATGCGGAAAAAGGGGAGTGCGTGTTCGCGGGCGAGCACCTGAACGGGGTGGAGTGGCAGGCGCCGCAGGAACAGCAGTCCGCCGTGAGCGCCTGCCCCGCCTGCGGCGCCGGCAACCCGGCGGACGCTGTCTTCTGCCAGGTGTGCGGCGGCCATATGGCCGGTGGACAGGCCCAGGAGGGCAGCGGCGACCAGGTGTTCCAAACCTGGGTGTTTCCCAACTACGACGGGCAGTTCGACCCCAATGTGTTCGTATACGGCGGCGTTTCCCCCGACGACGAGATCGGCGGCCAGAAAGTGCGGGATATCGCGGTGTATGTGGGCTCGAACACGGCGTACTTCCTGCCGCGCTTCAAGCGCCTCAGCGAGGGCGCCCACCCGGTCTCGGTGAATGTTCCGGCCGTGGTCTTCAACGTGTTCTATTACTTTTACCGCAAGATGTACTGGATCGGCGCCGTGATGCTGGGCCTGTGGGTTGTCGCAAAGATTCCGCAGTTTCTGGCGATGCGCGAGATGATGCCCGAGCTGATCCAGCAGCCGGCCTATGCGTTTCTGCGGGACATGATGATCCGTATGGATGTGCCGTTCAGCGTGTTCGGCACCGAGGTGGACCACGATGCCGCGGCGTTTTACCAGCGCATCAATACCATAGCCAACAGCTGCTATTACGTGTTGCAGGTCGGCGTGGCCCTGATGGCGAACGCGCTGTATTACCGCAAGGTGCTCAACAATGTTTCACGCATCCACAGCCATGCGGGCGGCCAGGGCATGGCCATGTCCCAGTACCACAGCACATTGGCCTACAGCGGCGGCGTGAGCGGCATGATGGTGTTCTGCGCGGGGGCGGTCATGATGTTGGCCATGTTTGTGGTGGGGTATATTATGGCTTGACAATTACGATACTAGCTATACAGGAGTGTAGAGCGAATGACAAAGGTGTGCAAGGCTGTGATTCCGGCGGCGGGGCTGGGTACCCGGGTGTTGCCCGCCTCCAAGGCGATGCCGAAGGAGATGCTGCCCATTGTGGACAAGCCGGCCATCCAGTATATTGTGGAGGAGGCCGTGGCCGCCGGCATCCGGGAAATCCTGATTATCCTGAGCCGTGGCAAGACTATTGTAGAGGACCATTTCGACCGCTCCCCCGAGCTTGAGCAGCGTCTGCTCGAGAGCGGCAAACAGGCAATACACCGGCAGATGCTGGACGTGGCAGGGCTGGCCGACATCCAATATGTGCGCCAGCAGGAGATGCTGGGCCTGGGCCACGCGGTGGCGCAGGCCAGAAACTTTGTGGGCGGTGAGCCCTTTGCGGTGCTGTACGGGGACGACGTGGTAATCGGCGGGCGCTCCGCCATCGGGGAGCTTTGCGCGGCTTGGGAAAAGCATGGCCTGGGCGTTGCGGGCATCAAGCCGGTGCCGCGCGAGCAGCTGCCCATATACAGCTCCCTCAAGACGGACCTCATGGAGGACGGCTGCTACAGGATCACCGATATGATTGAAAAACCGGCGCCGGGCAAGGAGTTTTCCAACTACGCGATTCTGGGGCGATGCGTGCTGCCGGCGAGGATTTTCGATATCTTGGCCGACCTGCCCAAGGGCGTGGGCGGCGAATACCAGCTTACCGACGCAATGCGCGTGCTGGCTGTGACCGAGGGCATGGTGGGCGTAGAGTACGCGGGCACGCGCTACGACATGGGCAGCAAGATGGGCTACATGAAAGCGGTTGTGGAGCAGGCGCTGAACCACTCCGAAATCGGGCCGGAGTTCCGGTGCTACCTACGGGACATGGCGAAATATATTTGATTTATTTATTCCTGGCACTTGACAAGCTGCCGGTGCATAGGATAATGTATACTTTAGAATAGGATCATATGCGTTAGCAGCAGGAGAAGTAGGGGAGCCAAGTGTGCTTGCAGAGAGCGCCGCGACAGCTGAAAGCGGCGCGTACACGGAGCCTTGAACATGCACCTGTCAGCACGCGGCGGGAAAGGGCCGGTTCGGCCCTGCGTATCGCCGTGCGTCTTGCCCGCGTTAAGGGTCGGCGCTGTGGGAAAGAACCGCCGCGCCCGAGGAACAAACCAGAGTGGAACCGCGGAAACACCGCCTCTGTGCCTATCCGTACAGGATGCGCGCAGGGCTTTTTTATCTTTAGGAGGAGAATCATGTTAGAGGGGATTAAAAAGGATATTCAGGCAATCAAGGAGCGGGACCCCGCCGCGCGTGGTACCGTGGAGGTGCTGCTGCTGTATTCGGGCCTGCACGCAATTATGCTGCACCGCCCCGCGCACTGGCTGTACAGGAGGAAAGCCTATTTTCCGGCGCGCCTGATCTCACAGGCGTCCCGCTTTATCACCGGTATTGAAATACACCCCGGCGCCAAGATCGGCAGCGGGGTGCTGATCGACCACGGCTCGGGCGTTGTGATCGGCGAGACCGCCGAGGTGGGCGACAATTGCACCATCTATCAGGGTGTGACGCTGGGTGGCACCGGAAAGGAAAAGGGAAAGCGCCACCCCACCTTGGGCAAGGGCGTGATGGTGGGCTCCGGCGCCAAGATTCTGGGGCCTTTCGAGATCGGCGACGGCGCCAAGATCGCGTCCAACGCCGTTGTGCTGCAGCCGCTGCCGCCCCATTCTACAGCCGTGGGCGTGCCCGCCAGGGTGGTGCGGGTGGGCGGCAAAAGGATTCTCCGCAACCAGTTGGACCACGTGCACACGCCGGACCCGGTGTCTCAGGAGCTGTGCAGGCTGAACGCGGAGCTGGGGCGGCTGCGCGGGCGCATCGAGCAACTGGAGCAGGAAAAGAGGAAAGCAAAGGAGAATGACCGTGAAGCTATATAACACGCTCACACGTCAGAAAGAGGAGTTCGTGCCGCTGGAGCCGGGCAAGGTGAAAATGTACGCCTGCGGCCCCACCGTGTACAACTTTATCCACATCGGCAACGCGAGACCCATCTGCGTGTTCGACACGCTGCGCCGCTATCTGGAGTACAAGGGCTTTGCGGTGACATTCGTGCAGAACTTCACCGACATCGACGACAAGATCATAAACAAGGCGGCCGGGGAGGGCGTGAGCTCCAACCACATCGCGGCCAGATATATGCAGGAGTACGAGACCGACGCCAAGGGCCTGGGCATTCGCCCGGCCACCATACACCCCAAGGCCACCGAGACGGTGGACACGATCCTGGAGATCGTGTCCGGCCTTGTGGACAAGGGCTATGCCTACGCCAAGAGCGGCGACGTGTACTTCCGCTCCAAGCGGTTCCCGGAGTACGGCAAGCTCTCACACCAGCCGCTGGAGGACCTGGACGCGGGCAATCGCATTGACGTGACCGACAGCAAGGAGGACCCGCTGGACTTTGTGTTGTGGAAAGGCGCAAAGCCCGGCGAGCCCTCGTGGCGGTCCCCCTGGGGCGAGGGGCGGCCCGGCTGGCACATCGAGTGCTCGGCCATGGTGCGCAAATTCTTGGGCGAGACCATCGACATCCACTGCGGCGGCCAGGACCTGGTGTTTCCTCACCACGAAAACGAGATCGCCCAGAGCGAGTGCTTCACCGGCAAGCCCTATGTGCGCTACTGGATGCACAACGGCTACATCAATGTGGACAACCGCAAGATGTCCAAGAGCCTGGGGAATTTTTTCACGGTGCGGGACGTGGCCGAACGGTACGGCTACGAGCCGGTCAAGTTTATGATGCTGCAAGCCCATTACCGCAGCCCCATCAACTACTCCCTGGAGGTGATCGAGCAGTGCAAGGCCGCGCTGGAGCGCCTGCACACCTGCCGGGACAACCTGGACTTCGCGCTGAAAAACGCATCGTCCGAAAGGACCGGCGGTGAGGACGACTTTGAGCGGGGCCTGGCCGCGCGGCGCGCCCAGTTCGAGCAGGCCATGGACGACGATCTGAACACTGCCGACGGCATCGCGGCCCTGTTCGACCTGGCGCGGGACTGCAACATTTTCTTCGCGGGGCCCCGGTCCGCGAAAGCGGCGCAGGCGGCCATCGACCTGTTTGACCGGCTGACCGGCATTTTGGGTATCCTGTACGCCCGGGGGGACGGCTCGCTGGACGCTGAAATCGAGGCGCTGATCGAGGAGCGGCAGGCGGCCAGAAAGGCCAAAAATTTTGCCCGCTCCGACGAGATCCGCGACAGCCTGAAAGCGCGCGGCATCGTGCTGGAGGACACCGCCCAGGGCGTGAAGTATCATATTACATCGGAGTAGCCGAATGGAGGCCCGATTTGCATCTGGAGCGTGGGGGAGTAATTTACAAAAATTGGATGAAAACACAAATAACCTTTGCAGGTTTTGTTAATTTCCTGCAAAGGTTGTTTTTTGTCCCGTTATCTTATATAATAGAATTGTACAATATTTATTAAGGATAGGTGGTGGAGGATATGGGATTGTTTGGTGAACCTGTGGGGGTGCCGGGTGCGCTGTTCTGGCTGATCCTGGCTGTGATTCTGTTCGTCGTTGAAGGCGCCACGGTGCAGCTTGTGTGTATCTGGTTTGCATTTGGGGCTCTGTTCGCCATGTTGGCGTCCTTTGTGTGGGCGCCGCTCTGGGTGCAGCTGCTGATCTTTCTCATCACCTCCATCGGGGTGCTGATCATCGGGCGGCCGCTGCTGATGGACCGGCTGGAGCGCCGCAAGGAGCCCACCAACCACGACCGGGTGATCGGTCAGGTTGGTATTGTGCTGGAGCAGATCGACAATGTGGAGCAGACCGGAAAGGTCAGCGCCAATGGTTTGGACTGGACCGCGCGCAGCGAGCGCGGCGAGGTGATCCCGCCCAGAACCAGGGTTTTGGTGAAATTTATCGACGGTGTGAAGCTGATTGTAGAGCCTCTGCGGGAGCAGGAGGAGCCTGAGAGGGAGCCCGTGGAGCTTCCGCGGGAAAGCTCGGAAATAGAGGAGGAAAAGTAGACTATGGGTATGGGAATTTGGTTTCTGGGAATCATCATTGTATTTGTTGCGATTTTGCTGCTTGCAAACGTGCGGGTGGTGTCGCAGGCCACCGAGTATGTGGTAGAGCGCTTGGGCGCTTACAGCGCCACGTGGAACACCGGGCTGCACATGAAAGTGCCGTTTATCGACCGCATCGCCAAGCGGGTTTCGATCAAGGAGCAGGTGGCGGACTTTAAGCCCCAGCCCGTAATCACCAAGGACAACGTAACCATGCAGATCGACACCATCGTCTTTTTCCAGGTCACCGACGCCAAGCTCTATACCTACGGCGTGGAGCGGCCCCTTTCCGCCATCGAGAACCTGACCGCCACCACGCTGCGCAACATCATCGGCGACATGGAGCTGGACCAGACGCTGACCTCCCGCGATGTGATCAACACCAAGATCACCACGATTCTGGACGTGGCCACTGACAAGTGGGGCATCAAGGTGAACCGGGTGGAGCTCAAGAACATCCTGCCGCCCCGCGAGATTCAGGACGCCATGGAAAGGCAGATGAAAGCGGAGCGCGAGCGCCGCGAATCGATCCTGCGGGCCGAGGGTGAAAAAAGGTCTGCCATCCTGGTGGCCGAGGGTGAAAAGCAGTCCGCGATTCTGCGGGCCGAGGGCAGCAAGGAATCCGAGATTCTTCGGGCCGAGGCGCAGCGCGAGGTGCTGATTCGCGAAGCCGAGGGCGAGGCCGAGGCGATTATGGCCGTGCAGAAAGCGGTTGCCGACAGCATCCAGCTGCTCAACAGCGCAAACCCCACCGACAGGGTGCTGGCGCTCAAGAGCTTCGAGACCTATGCCAAAATAGCGGACGGCAAGGCCACCAAGCTGATCATCCCCAGCGAGCTGCAGTCGATGGCCTCCGCGGCCTCGGCGATGAGAGAAATCTGGGGCGACAAGGGGACCCCCGCAGGCTGAGGCAGGTCACGCGGAATAGACAGACGGGCTACAAAGGAGGGATACAGCCATGGAAAATCAAGGCTTGCCAGGTGTTTTGAACAGCTCCTGGCCGCACCATACCCTCCGGGGCCGGATTATATAATCGCTTAGGTTGCAACGTGATGAGCGTCGCAGCCTTTTCATTTGCAGAATAGGAGTTGATACATACGTGTTAAAGGTAGCAATTGTCATGGGCAGCGATAGCGATTTGCCGGTGGTCCGCCCGGCCATTGACCGGCTCAAGAACTTTGGGATCCCGGTGGAGGCGCGGGTTATGAGCGCCCACCGCACACCGGCTGCGGCCTGCGAATTTGCCGCCACCGCGCGGGAAAAGGGCTTCGGCGTGATCATCGCCGCGGCGGGCAAGGCGGCCCACCTGGGCGGCGTGCTGGCCGCCCACACCACGCTGCCGGTGATCGGCATACCCGTGAAGTCCTCCACGCTGGACGGCCTGGACGCGCTGCTGGCCACGGTGCAGATGCCCGCTGGCATTCCAGTTGCCACGGTGGCCATCGACGGCGCGGAAAACGCCGCGATCCTGGCCGCGCAAATGCTGGCGGTGTGCGACGCCGCGCTGGTGGACAAGCTGTCCGCGTTCAAAAGGGATATGGAAGAGGCCGTGCTGGCAAAGGACAGGGCTCTGGCCGAGAAGCTCAAAAGCGAAGCGTAAAGAAAAGGAGAATCAGCATGCAAACACCGGCTAAGAAAGAGCAGATTTACGAGGGCAAGGCAAAAAAAGTATTCGCCACCGCAGACCCGGAGCTGTGCATCGTGGACTACAAGGACGACGCCACCGCTTTCAACGGCGAGAAGAAAGGCACGATCCAGGGCAAGGGCGCCATCAACAACTGCGTGACCAACCATCTGATGAAGCTGATTGGCTCCAAGGGCATCCCCACCCACCTGGTGGAGGAGCTCTCGGAGCGGGAGACGCTGGTGCGCCGGGTGCAGATCGTGCCCATTGAGGTGATCGTGCGCAACATCGCGGCGGGCTCGCTGTCCAAGCGGCTGGGGCTGCCCGAGGGCGCCAAGCTCCGCAGTACTGTGCTGGAGTACTGCTACAAGGACGACGCGCTGGGCGACCCGATCATAAACGACTACCACATCGCCGCCATGGAGCTGGCCTCCAAGGAGGAGCTGGAGCGCATCGCGGCCTACTCGCTGCAGATCAACAAGATCCTGGGCGACTACCTGAAAGAGGTCGGCATTGAGCTGATCGACTTCAAGCTGGAGTACGGACGCTGCCCCGACGGCACCATTGTGCTGGCGGACGAAATTTCCCCCGACACCTGCCGCTTCTGGGATTCGAAGACCGGCGAAAAGCTGGACAAGGACCGCTTCCGCCGGGATATGGGCGGCGTGGAGGACGCATATCAGGAGGTCATGCGCCGCCTGCTGGGCGAATAACGGCATGCAATCGGCGCGGTGAAGCTCCCCGGGCATATCTGCCCGGCGGCCCCCGCCCGTTACTTCTGAATGCGGAGGATAATATGCAGTTTGATAGTGTTCACGAGGAATGCGGCGTATTCGGCATCTACGGTGCGCCGGGCAGCGACGTGGTGGCCAAGACCTACACGGCGCTTTACGCGCTGCAGCACCGGGGCCAGGAAAGCTGCGGCATCGCCGTCAACAACGACGGCCTGATCCGCTATCACCGGGACGTGGGCCTGGTACCGGAGGTATTCGACCGGGAGAGCCTGGAAAAGCTGGGCACAGGCAACATGGCCGTGGGCCATGTGCGCTACTCCACCACCGGCGACCACAACCGCTCCAACGCGCAGCCCCTGGTGGTGCGCCACATCAAGGGGCCGCTGGTGCTGGCCCACAACGGCAATCTGACCAACGCCGCCGAGCTGCGGGAGGAGCTGGAGATGGACGGCGCCATCTTCCACTCCACCACCGATTCGGAGGTGATCTCCTACATCGTGACCAAGCACCGCATCCGCACCGGCTCCATCGAGCAGGCGCTGGAGGTGGCCATGAGCAAAATCCGGGGCGCCTATTCGCTGGTGATGATGTCGGCCAGCAAGCTGATCGGCGCCAGGGATCCCCACGGCTTCCGCCCGCTCTGCCTGGGCAGGCTGGGGGACAGCTACGTGTTTGCGTCCGAGACTTGTGCTCTGGACAGCGTCGGCGCCACGCTGGTGCGGGAGCTGGACCCGGGCGAGATTGTCAAGATCAACCACAGGGGCGTGAGGAGCATCCGCACCCACTGCGGCGGCAAGGGGAACATGTGCGTGTTCGAGTACGTCTACTTCGCGCGGCCCGATTCGGTGATCGCCGGGGCCAGCGTGCACAAGGCGCGGCTGCTGGCGGGCAAACTGCTGGCCGAGCAGCACCCGGTGGAGGCGGACGTGGTGGTCGGCGTGCCCGATTCGGGGCTGGACGCTGCCCTGGGTTACGCCCGGGCCTCGGGCATTCCCTACGGCGTGGGCTTCATCAAGAATCGCTATGTGGGCCGCACCTTCATTCAGCCCACCCAGGGCGAGCGGGAAAGCGCGGTGCGCATTAAGCTCAACGCCATTGGCGACACGATTCGCGGCAAGCGGGTGGTGATGGTGGACGACTCCATCGTGCGCGGCACCACCGGCGGCAGGATCATCAACCTGCTGCGGGAGGCGGGCGCCGCCGAGGTGCACCTGCGGGTGTCGTCGCCGCCCTTTCTGCACCCTTGCTACTTCGGCACCGACATCGACAGCCGGGACAAGCTGGTGGCCAACCACAAAACCGTGCCCGAGATCGCCGAGATGTTTGGAGCCGACAGCCTGGGCTACCTTTCGGTGGAGGGGGTTTCCCAAATCGCGGCCGGGGCAAACAGCGGCTTCTGCGTGGGCTGCTTCACCGGCAGCTACCCGGTGCCCGAGCCCCCCGAGCGGCCCAAGGACAAATTCGAGCAGCGCATCAGCGAGCGGAAAGGGGATGGGGTGTAATGCAGAGCCACAGTGAGAGCTATAAGGCGGCCGGCGTGGACGTGACCGCCGGCTACCGCGCCGTGGAGCTGATGAAAAAGCATGTGGAGCGCACCAAGGTGCCGGGGGTGCTGTCCGGCTTGGGGGGCTTCGGCGGGCTTTTCGCCCCCGACCTCGGCGGCGTCGCGGAGCCGGTGCTGGTGTCCGGCACCGACGGCGTGGGTACCAAGCTGCGATTAGCGTTCTTGCTGGACAGGCACGACACCATCGGCATCGACTGTGTGGCCATGTGTGTCAACGATATCGTGTGCGCCGGCGCAGCGCCGCTGTTCTTCTTAGACTATCTGGCGGTGGGCAAAAACACGCCCGAGCGGGTGGAGCGCATTGTGGCCGGCGTAGCCGAGGGCTGCGTTCAGGCCGGCTGCGCGCTGATCGGCGGCGAGACCGCCGAGATGCCCGGCTTCTACCCGCCCGGCGAGTATGATCTGGCGGGCTTCGCCGTGGGTTTGGCGGACAAGTCCAAAATGCCGGACAGCCGCAATGTGCGGGAGGGGGACGTGCTGGTGGCGCTACCCTCCTCAGGCGTGCACTCCAACGGCTTTTCGCTGGTGCGCCGCGTGTTCGGCCTGGACGAAAAGCCCGGGGCCCTGCACGAGCGGCCCCCGGCCCTGGGCGGCAAAACCCTGGGCGAGGCGCTGCTGGAGCCCACCAGAATCTACGTGAAGCCGGTGCTGAAGCTGCTGGCGAGCTGCCGGGTCCACTCCCTTTGTCATATTACGGGTGGCGGCTTCTATGAGAACATCCCCCGGGCGCTGCCCGAGGGCCTGAGCGCCGTGATCGACAAAGGCGCGGTGAGGACTCCCGCTGTCTTCGATCTGATCGCCGAGGCGGGCGGCATCCCGGAGCGGGATATGTTCAACACGTTCAATATGGGCGTGGGCATGTGCGCGCTGGTGCCGGAGGACGAGTCGGAAAAGGCGGTGCGCACACTGAAAGAAGCGGGTGTGGACGCTTACCCGCTGGGCCGGGTTTGCGGAGTGGCAGACGGGGTGGTGCTCGTATGACCCGCATCGCGGTGCTGGTCAGCGGAGGGGGCACCAATTTACAGGCGTTGCTGAGTGCGCAGGCTGTCGGCAAACTGGGCAGCGGCGAAATCACCTGCGTGATCGCCTCCCGCGCCGATGCTTTCGCGCTGGAGCGCGCCCGCGCCGCCGGGATCGAGGCCGTGGCGCTTCCCCGCCGGGACTATGGGTCGGCCGCCGCTTACAGCGACGCGCTGCTGGTCCGGCTGCGGGAGCGGTCCATCCAGCTGGTGGTGCTGGCGGGCTTTCTGTCCATCCTGGAGGGGGAGCTGCTCACCGCCTACGATCGGCGCATCATCAATGTGCACCCCTCGCTGATCCCGGCATTCTGCGGGCCGGGACACTACGGGCTCAGGGTGCACGAAGCCGCGTTGAACCGCGGCGTAAAGGTAACGGGCGCCACGGTGCACTTTGTTGACGGCGTGGTGGACGGTGGGAAGATCCTGCTGCAAAAGGCGGTGGAGGTGGAGCCGGACGACACCCCGGAGACCCTGCAGCGCCGCGTGATGGAGCAGGTGGAGTGGGAGCTGCTGCCCAAGGCGGTGGAAATGTTTTGCAAGGGCGAATTGTAGAGCGACAGATGAATCAGATGGAGGTATGGTCATGGCAAAAAAACGCGCGCTGCTGAGCGTATCGGATAAGACCGGCATTGTGGAGTTCGCGAAAGGCCTCGTCGGGCTGGGTTTCGAGGTGGTTTCCACCGGGGGGACCGCGGGGGCGCTGAAAGACGCGGGGGTGCCGGTCACCGGCGTTTCCGAGATCACCGGTTTCCCCGAGTGTCTGGACGGGCGGGTCAAGACACTGCACCCGGCGCTGCACGCGGGCATTCTGGCCATGCGGGGCAACCCCGACCACATGCGGCAGCTCCAGGAGCTGGGGATCACCCCCATCGACGTGGTCGCGATCAACCTGTACCCTTTCAAGGCCACCATCCTGAAAGCCGGCGTGACCCGGGAGGAGGCCATCGAGAACATCGACATCGGTGGGCCCACCATGATCCGCGCCGCGGCCAAGAATTGGCAGGATGTGGCTGTGGTGGTGGACCCGGCGGACTACCCTGAAATTCTTGCGCAGCTGGGGGCCGGGGGGCTGTCCCCGGAGAAGAAGTTTGCGCTTTCGGGCAAGGTATTTGAGCACACCGCCGCCTACGATGCGCTGATCGCCGCCTACATGCGGGGCCAGTGCGGCGCGGGCCTGCTGCCCGACGCCTACACCGCCACTTACGAAAAGGTGCAGGAGATGCGCTATGGCGAGAATCCCCACCAGAAAGCCGCCTTTTACCGCGAGGTGGCCAGGTACGACAACGTGCTCTCGGCCGCGCGGCAGCTCCACGGCAAGGAGCTGAGCTACAACAACATCAACGACGCCAACGGTGCGCTGGATACGCTCAAGGAGTTCGGCTCGGAGATGCCCTGCGCGGTGGGAGTCAAGCACGCCAACCCCTGCGGCGTGGGCGTGGGCGACACACTGCTGGAGGCGTACCAGAACGCCTACGAGGCCGACCCGGTGTCTATCTACGGCGGCATCGTGGCGCTGAACCGGCCAGTGGACGCGGCCACCGCCAGGAAGATGGCCAATATCTTCCTGGAGATCATCCTGGCGCCTTTCTTTGAGGCGGAGGCGCTGGAGGTGCTGACCCAAAAGAAAAACATCCGGCTACTGGAGCTGCCGGCCCTGGCCGCCCCCAACAGTCCAGGCATGCTGGACATGAAGAAAGTGGCCGGCGGCCTGTTGGTGCAGGAGCTGGACACCGCGCTGCTGGGGGAGGAGCTCAAAACCGTGACCGACCGCGCACCCACCGAGGACGAGCTGTGTCAGCTGTTGTTCGCCTGGAGAGTGTGCAAGCATACAAAGTCCAACGGTGTTGTACTGGCAAAGGGAAAGCGCACTGTGGGTGTGGGCCCGGGGCAAACCAATCGCATCACGGCGCTGGAACTGGCAATCAAATACGCCGGGGACCAGGTAAAGGGCAGTGTAATGGCCTCCGACGCCTACTTCCCTTTCTCCGACTGCGTGGAGGCCGCCCAGGCGGCGGGCATTACGGCGATCATCCAGCCGGGCGGCTCGGTGCGTGACCAGGACAGTATCGATGCTTGCAACAAGGCGGGTATCGCCATGGTGTTCACCGGCATGCGCCACTTTAAGCACTGACGAATTACAAGGAGGCACGGCGTAGATGAAAGTATTGGTTGTGGGCGGCGGCGGCAGGGAACACGCATTGGTGCGGGCTCTTCAGAAGAGCCCGCGCGTGAGCGAGCTGTATTGCGCGCCCGGCAACGCGGGCATCGCGGCCGGTGGCGTCAGGTGCGTGGATATCAAGGCCACCGACCTTGCGGGAATGGTGGACTTTGCGCACCGCACCGGCATTGAATTCGCGGTGGTGGCGCCGGACGACCCGCTGGCTATGGGCATGGTGGATGAGCTGAACCAAAAGGAAATCCCCACGTTCGGTCCCACAAGGGCCGCCGCGCGCATTGAGTCCAGTAAGGTGTTTTCCAAGGATCTGATGCGCAAATACGGTATTCCCACGGCGAATTACCAGGTCTTCACCGACCCGGCGGAGGCCTTTGCCCATGTGGGGGCCGCCCAAAGGCTGCCCATCGTGATCAAGGCGGATGGCTTGGCGCTGGGCAAGGGCGTCGTGATCGCCAAGAGCAAGGACGAGGCCAAGGAGGCCGTGCGCAGCATCATGGAGGATAAAGTGTTCGGGGACAGCGGCAACGAGATCGTCATTGAGGAGTTCCTGACCGGGCCCGAGGTGTCGGTGCTGGCTTTCTGCGACGGGGAAACGGTCTCGCCCATGGTATCTTCCATGGACCACAAGCGGGCTTACGACGGCGACAAGGGCCCCAACACCGGTGGAATGGGTACCATCGCGCCCAATCCCCACTACACGCCGCAGATTGCCGGGCAGTGCATGCGGGAGATATTCATTCCCACGCTGAAAGCCATGAAGAGCGAGGGCGCGCCTTTCAGTGGCTGCCTGTACTTCGGGCTGATGCTCACGCCGGACGGGCCAAAGGTGATCGAGTACAACTGCCGCTTCGGGGACCCGGAGGCCCAGGTGGTGCTGCCGTTGCTGGAGACCGACCTGCTGGAGATCATGCTGGCCATCTGGCACAAGCGGCTGGGCGGGCTGGAGATCAAATGGCGCGGGGGCGCGGCTGCCTGTGTGGTGCTGGCTAGCGGGGGCTATCCGCAGAGGTACGAGACCGGGCTGCCGATCCGGGGGCTGGACGAGGCCGGCCAGATCCCAGGAGGCACCGTGTACCACGCCGGTACCCGCCGCGAGCAAGGCGACTTCCTGACAGCGGGCGGGCGCGTGTTGGGGGTGAGCGCGGTATCGGAGGACCTGGCGGGCGCGCTGCGCAAGGCGTACAGGGCTGCCGGTAAGATCAGTTTTGCAGGCGTGCATTACCGCAGGGACATCGGCGCTCAATAAAACAGAAAGGGGGCTGCTTTTCAACTTTGCAGCCCCCCTTTTTCATTTTGCCGCCTGCCGTGGCGATTCTCTGCTCCCCATTCGGTGTGGGCATATACTCCATATAAGCAGGCCGCGACATAAAATGAACGGAGGCATGATATATGAAGACTAAAATCATATCCGCGGGGCTGGCGGCGCTGCTCCTGCTGCTGCCGGGGTGCACCGGGTCGAAGCCGGCCGCGCGGCAAAAAGACACCCGGGAAATTACCGCGTTGCTGGAGGAGCGCCGGCAAAATCTGGGCGAGCCGGTGCCGGTGGCGGAATTTGTGGAGTGCTACAACACGCTTAGAGGCAAGACCATGGCCGAGCTGGTGGTCCCGGGGAAAGTGGATTCCAACGTGGTGAACGTGCCGGTGGAGACCGACGACAAGCTGGACATTGCGCTGCGGCTGACACGGGATGGGGATGTCCACGCGTTTTCGGCCACGGTGAACATGATCCAGTACGACCTGCCCGACGACCCGGCCCCGGTGTGGGAGGAGATGCTGCCCTCGCTGCTCACGGCCATGGAGGTGTTCGGTGTGGACAAAGGCGCCTGGAGCGAGATGGAGAGCATGGAGTTCACCGAGTACCAGAACGGCATGGAGCTGCGCAGAGAGTACACGGGGGGCCGCTTCGGCCTGTTCCAGCTTATCGCCTACACCGACTGGGAGGACGGCAGGACCGTGCCGCTGGCTCTGCGCCTGGAGGTCTACGTGTAAACGCTCATCAAGGCTGTGGGCCTGACCCCGGGGCCTTGCGGTAGCCGGTGGCCGTCATCCGCGCCACCGGCGCTTCCCGTTCATCCCACACCGTGATCTCGTATATGCTGACCGACCTGCCCTGGTGCGTGCGCCGCGCACCAGCTGTTAGCCGGCCGCCGCTGTGGGCGCGCAGGAAGTGCACCGTGCTGTTCAGCGTGACAGTGCCGAGCTCGCGGGAGTTGGCCGCCACCGCAAAGGCAAAGTCGGCCAGGGTGAAGATCAGGCCACCCTGGGTATGGCCCATGACATTTCTGTGCTGCTCGCCCAGCTCCACGCTGCACACGGCCAGGCCGTCTTCGGCGCTGTCAATGGCGATGCCCGCCAGGGCGGCAAACCGGTCACCGGCAAAGAAGCTGCGTATTTCATTCAGTGTATCCATATAAGCCCCCAGTAATGATCAGGCCGTCTGCCGCGGATCCCCCGGCAGACGGCCTTTATTGCCTGTTGTCAGCCCTCTAAAAGCTCGCCCACGAGATAGGTCAGTGTCATCAGGCTGTCGCTTAGGTAGACGTTTTCCACGATCACCTTGTCCTTGTGTAACAGCGAAAGGTCGTGGTGCGTGAAGTTCCAGAACGCCTTTACTCCGCAGCGAACCAGGGTTTCAAACACCCCAAGGGCGGCGCTGTCCGGCACACACAGGATCGCCGCGACAGGGCAACTGGCTCCGCAGAAGCTTTCGAGGTCGTCGGCGCTGCACACGGTCCAGTGGCGGATGGTTTTGCCGATCACCGCCGGGCTGTTATCAAAGATGCCGGTGAGCCGGAACCCCTGCTGCTCGAAGCCTAGGTGATTGATCAGCGCGGCACCCAGGTTGCCCGCGCCGATCAGCACGGCTGGGAACTGGCTGTCCACCGACAGGATGCGCCCAATCTCCATGTGCAGCGCAATGATGTTGTAGCCGTACCCCTGCTGGCCAAACCCGCCGAAGCAGTTCAGGTCCTGCCGGATCTGGGAGGCAGTAAAGCCTATAATCTGCGCGAATTCACGGGAGGAAATACGCTCTTTCCCCTGCTCCATAAGATCGCTCAGACATCTGTAATACCGCGGAAGACGCCGCGTGACTGACATTGAAACTCCAGGATACTTGGCCATGTTTTACACCTGTTTCCAAGGTATTGATCCTGCCGCCCGATTTATGGCAGCACTTTTCCGTTTAAGAAACCGTTTAAAATATGTGATACATATTTTACATGAATTGCAGCCTCTTGTCAATTCGGACGGCGCAGAGCGGCAAAACCGTGATATTGATACCTTGAATAAAAGAGCATACGGCCAAAAACAAGCGAAAACAGAAGATTGTGGAATGTAAATGAAATTATGCTTGACAAAGTGCCGCAGGGCGGGTATACTATAGCTTGTTGATCTATGTAGAATGCCGTTTTCGGACGGCGGTCAGAAAGGCAGGAGGTTTTTAAAATGTCCACAACTATGCCAAAATCCGGCGCAATCAGCCGCAAATGGTATATTCTGGATGCTGCGGACAAGCCCATGGGCCGCACCGCCGCAACCGCCGCGCACATTTTGCGCGGCAAGCACAAGCCGGATTTTACCCCCCACGTTGACTGCGGTGATCATGTGATCATCGTGAACGCGGAAAAGGCCGTGCTTACTGGCAACAAGCTCCAGCAGAAGTACTACCGGCACCATACCGGCTGGGTGGGCGGTCTCAAGGAGATCCGCTACGACGCCCTGATGAAGCAGAAGCCCGAAAAAGCCATGATGCTCGCCGTAAAAGGCATGCTGCCCGACACCACTGTGGGCCGCAAATCGCTCACGCGTTGCCGCATTTACCGCGGCGACGACCACGACAATCAAGCCCAGAAGCCCGAAGCCTGGACACTGTAGAAAGGGGGATACCAGAGATGTACGATACAAAACAATACTTTTATGGCACCGGCAGAAGAAAGCAATCCGTTGCCCGTGTGCGGCTTTATCCCGGCAGCGGCAGCATCACGATCAATGACCGCGCCATTGACGACTACTTCGGACTGGACACCCTCAAGCTGATTGTGCGCCAGCCCCTGGAACTGACCCAGACCACCGACCGCTTTGACATTGTTGTGCGCGTAAACGGCGGCGGTGTGACCGGCCAAGCCGGCGCGATCCGCCACGGCATTTCGAGAGCGCTGCTGGTCTACAACGCGGAGCTTCGTCCGGCACTGAAAAAGGCCGGCTTCCTGACCCGTGACCCCCGCATGAAAGAGCGCAAGAAGTACGGTCTCAAAGCTGCGCGCCGCGCGCCGCAGTTCTCAAAACGATAATTATACACGAAAATCCCCAACACCATGCGGTTTTGGGGATTTTTATTTTGAAAAATTCTGACAAAATATGATAATGTCAAGCTAAGAAAAACAAGGAATTATGGGGTTAATTTTGAGGTTATTTTGTTGTTTGCGGTTAAAAATGAGGTTAAAATAGAGAAGGAGCCAAGGCAATGTGAACCTTGGCTCCTTTGTCTTTTTTGGCGTTCATTCCCTCGCTCTAACCATATACGTGAAAATATAACATTTCCCCCCGCAGTAATAATAATCGTGGTAAATTGTACGTAAAGGAGCAATGCGTATGATTCGGATTTTACTGTCCACACGGCTTGGCGAGCTGAGGTGGACGCAGGCTGATCTTGCCCATAAGACGGGCATCAGGCCAACTACCATCAATAAACTATATCACGATTGCGCAGACCGGGTGAATCTGGAGCACCTTGACCTGATCTGTGAGACCCTAGGGTGTGAACTCTCTGATTTGATCGTGAGAGTACCGGGCAATGAGCCGCGCAACAAAAGAAGCCGCTCGGGGGAACCGGCACATAATGATTGATGGTATGCTCTTTGAAACCATGGCACCGGATGACGCCCGGTGCCATGGTTTTTATTTTACTATTTCGCAGCTCATGTATTCGAGCTTGTCGGGCACAAATGCTTCGTCCTGTTTAATCAGTTCATTCCGCGCCCATTCATTAAGGTCAAATCCGGGAGAATTTAGAAGCTTTTTAGTTATGTCAGCCTCGTATGTGGCTACTGCTTTAATTAGTACAGTCATTTTACCAAATCTCCTTTGCCTGTTTATATTTCCGTTCCATCGGGAAAGCGGAACGCGCAGACAAACTCCGCGCCGAGCACCGTCGCCATACCATCAAGCTCCTCGGATGTGAATTTACCGGTCCGCACTCTTTTGTTAAATGCCTGCGGTGTTGATCCGAGGCGGCGCGCTAATTCTGCTTCACTCATGTTTGCAAACGCTAAGGCCATCTTGATCTTTTTCTTGATGTCAATCATGCATATCACCTCTTTTCTTTACTATAAACCATATTGGATACTATGTCAATAAAAATTTTTATAAAATATCAAAAAAAGTTTATAAAAGGGGTTGACAATATATCCTAAATCGTTTATAATATAAACTGTAAGGACGAGGCAACAGAAATTGATTACAGGAGGACGCGACAATGACAAACAAAGAAGCCTACGAGATAGACCTAAACGAATCTATTGAGGCAATCCGTACAATTATCGCGGCGGTGCCGCAGGCGAAGAACAAGAAGCAGGAAGCCGAGCGGAAAAAGATAGAGTTTACGGCCTCCCAAGTCATAGCAAATCTTGAATGCATGAGCAACGACTACATCGTAAAAGAAATCGAGGAACTGCAAATTGTTGATAAACTCACAGTACAGATTATCGGGGCAGCGGGGCGCGTCAACGATTATGCGCAGCAGAAAGACATCAATCGAAATCATACAAACTACGGCAATGTCTCTGGCGTTGCAACTGCTCTAAGGTTACTCGGACACGACGTTGACTATTCCAACTGGGAGGATAATGGCTATCTGAAAATTGGATATTTGAAAATCGACGACAAGAAAATCAACTTCTAAGTCGAAACGCCCTACAGGGCGTCCACTGCGGACTGACCGCCCGGTGCTGATGAGACAGGTCGAGGGAAGCAGATAATAGAACCGTAATGTTGGCCCCGTTCAAGAGGGCAAAATAAGAAAGGAGCGGCGCAAGTGCTGTACATAGAGCTTTTATCCCTTACAGACGATAAGGCCACCTACGAGCAATTCCTCGACATTGAGTCGGTTTATAAGAGCAAAGAGGAAATGACGAAACAGCAAGCCGCCCGCCTTTGGAAGCGGCGTTACGGCGAAAAGGTAGAGAAACCCCGCCCGGAGGAAATGCGCCGGATTAAAGAAGCGATACGCGACTTTAAGGGTGAGCGGGAATGGGCGAAAGTGCTGGAAAGCCGGATTATTGAAACCCACGATGAAAAAGTCAAAAACTACATTGCCGAATGCGGCGCGGAGTTGGACGAAAACGGATATTGCAAAGATTATTGGGCGCGGCAGACCATAGAGCGTTGGGAAAAAGAGCTTCCCAAAACTATTTACCAGATGTACGAGGGAATGGGAAACGACACGACAATTTACATCATCTATAAAGACGGAAGCACCTTGTATGTGTCGGGATCGGAAATCGTGGGCGGTGATGTTACCCCGAAAATGCAAAACATAGCTTATGCCCATTATCAAGACGGTTGGGAAGAATTTGACACCTTGATTGGAAATTTTGATGATACTTTCCCTTATTCATTAGATTTTACAGATGCGGAAGAAAACGAACATTGGGAAAAGGTTGAAACCTATAAAAGCAGCGTTGAAATCAAGTTTGGAACCGACTGGGGCAAAAAGCATCAGATTGCTTAATATAGAGGCCGATCCCGGCGGCCATTCCGGGCAGAAAGGATGGCGTAACCATGACACATACAACTTTTGACGAAATCCAAACCCGGCTTACATTAAACCTTAGACAGCAGCGCGACACCCTTAAACAGCAGTTTGATTTTGCTAAATCTCAATATACCATTGCTTGCGAAAACTACGGTAATTGCAGTAAGCAGGCGGGCAGTTACGATAAAATCGTTTGCGCCCTACAGACCGCCATAGAAGCGCTAGCCGAAGTAACCGCAACGAAAGACAACGCCCCGTTAAGGGAAGTTTACGTACCCATGGACGCTGAATTAGTAAACGGTGTACCCGCTTCCTTTATCGAATTTACGGAGTTTTGGGACACCCATACCACAGACGACGGCTTCGTCTTAGTATACCTTGACACTAACAATCATTTTGTGAATTGAGAAAGGACGATAAAAGCCATGACAAAACTTACAAACCCCGTAGCTATCCTCTCTCGCTCCAACGGAGCCGCCCAGCTTATCGCCATCGACACGGAGGCCAAAACCTGCACCATCTACAACGGCAAAGAAAAGATCATCAAGTGGAGCAGCGCCGCGGAATATAAGCTGGACGCTGGCACCGAAAAGAAGCGCACACTCACGCCGAAGCTCTTGACCGCCCTCCATGACGCCGAATCCGTTCACTACGCGGAAGATACAGCCGCCGATCCCGAAGCCGTCCGGGAGCCTGTCAACGAACCGGCCGGCAAACCGCAGGGAGTCACCCAAGACGCAGCGCCGGAGGAATCAACGCCGGCCGCAAGTGACACACAGGAGGCTGCAGGGCTGCCAAAGGCCAAGCGCCAGCGTACCCCGAAAGGCACGATCAACGATAAAGAGAAGGCATTCCTCTCGATGATTCCCTCTCACCCTGAGTTCAAAGGCGTTGATTCGGTCATGGGCGCCAGGGTACTCATAAAAAAGGCGCAGGAAGTTCACGGCTTACCCATACCCAACGGCCGCGCGGTATTCCAGTCACTGAAAGCCAAGGGGTATTACAGCACTAAGGGCAAGGAATCCGGGCAGAATTTGACTACATTCCAGCTCTTGAACCTTGGCATCCAATACCTCACTGAAAACAGCTTGATTGCCGCAGATAGTGTAGAAGGAAAGGAAGGAGCCTAAGCAATGTTAAAGGTTATCAGAGAAGCAAACAAAATCATCAAGCCCAGAGTGAACGCCAAAATGCTCGTTGAGGAAAGCAGCACCGGCTACAACTATACGTTCGAGTTTGAGCACTTCACGCTCAACGTGACGGTAGGCGACAAAGAGGAGGACGGGCGAGAATGGATAGATAGCCGCATTGCCCGGTATGTACTGAATAACCTTGAATGGCAAATCAGTTGCATCTACCTCGACAACACCAATTTTTGTGATGGTTTCGGTAACTACAAACCCGGCAAGTTTGACAAATCCCCCGCCTGACGATGGCTGTCCGGTCAGCAGCCGAAACGCCTGAACGGGCGTCGCGGGAGACCCGCTGGGATATGGGGAAACATACCCGCCCCTTTTATAATAGATTGCACCTTGACAATATAAATGGTCTCTACGCCAGTTGCAACAGGTTTTAGGCGCGTTTTGGCGGCCTAGCCTAATACCTTGTTGAAATCCATGCCCCTGCTGTGTTTAGGGGGTTTAAGCCGCCTGATGGGCAAAGTAAGCGGCGACACTCCGCAAAAAGAGTGCCGCCGTCTTTTCCCACATAAAGCCCCAACAGTCATTGGTTACGCGAGCGGCTTACCGCTTTTGGACTTTACGCGGGGATGCTCGTTTTCCTCACGCTTTAGGATATCGGTCACCTCACACCCCAGGGCCTCGCAGATCAGGTCAAGATGATCTAAATTGATGCGCTCGGACAACTCGTTATACAGCTCTCCGATGGTGGTTGGACGGATACCTGTCGCGCGGGAAAGGTCTGCTTGTGTCCAGCGTTTTTCGCCCAGACGCGTGGACAATAACACCCGAATCGCCATAACATTCGCTCCTTTAAGTATAACCTAACATATTTTGTAAAATAAAGGGGCTTTTTGTGAGATAATCACAGTTTACGTTATAGGCGTGGGATGTGTTCAGTTACGATACGAACCGGTTATATTCATAGCGCACGGTTGACTGGCTGACAGAAGCGTAAATTTGAGTGGAAGCGATCTCCGAATGGCCGAGCAACGCCTGGATAACTGTAATGTCCATACCGGCATTCAATGCGGATGTGGCAAACGTGTGCCTTAATAAATGGGGATGCAGGCGGCGCGGCAAGTTCGCCCTTTCGCCCAGCTTTTGAATCAAATACTGGATAGACCGAGAATTGATCCGGCCATAAGGCTGACGGGAGGCCAAAAAGAGCGATCCAGCTTTCGGGCAGCTTTTCAGGTACTCCGTTAACATCAGTTTTGCCCTGACGGAAAAATAAACCGTTCGCTCCTTATCCCCTTTTCCGCATACCTTTACAGACCTTTCAAGGAAATTCACATCTTCTAAATTGATCCCTACCACTTCCGACAACCGGCATCCAGTCGAATATAAAAACTCGACAAGTGCTTTTTCCCTGTAAGTTTCACAGGCATCCCGCAATTGCTCTATCTCTTCCGTTGACAGAGCTTGACGAAGGCGTTTTTTATCTATTTTCTGCGATCTGATTTTCAGCATGGGATTCTTCCGGATCGCCCCTTCCACCAGAAGCCAGCTAAAAAACGATCTGAGTGTGTTTGTATGCGTTTGGATACTTCCTTCTTTTAGGTGGCGCTGATCCGTAAGATACACGATGTAAAACCGTATATCATCGGCGTTTATTTGCGTGACGCTTTTTTGGATTTGTTTTTCAAACGAGCCGAGCATCTGCCTGTAATTTTCAATGGTTTTGGGAGATAAGCCGTCCACTTTTTTAGCGGCTAGAAAATGTGTAATGTGTTTTTGCACATCGGGGAGCTTCTTGTTTTCTTTTTTTCCAATAGAGTAATTATTCAGAACAACATTTACTTGCAGTTGGATATCCGCTCTTTGAGCCTCATCCACGAAATTCAGCATAATTTCACATATTTCATATGATAATTCCTGTCTCTCGTTCATTTCTAACCCCTCCGGTTAGATAATAACATGCTTTATTCAATTATGGGGTTTTTGTTATATAATCACGAAATGCGTTATGATCGTGTATTTGGCAAATAGGCAAATAAGGTGAATATTGAGAGGAGCCATGTATTTAGCTTAGCGCTTACATCCGGTCTTGAGGTAATGGCGGGGCGAATAAGCCGATATAGCATAAATCAGTTTAATGAAGTAATTGTTGATTTTGGCGTTCAATTGCCCGGAGGGTCCATATTCCCCAGTGGAGAAACAGTTATCGCAATACTACCGACTGGGTTTAGACCACCAGCTTCTATGTCTTTTGCTGCTACAGGATATAACCCGAGCACTAATGCGGTTTCTGCTGTCCACGGAGTTCTTGCTTGGAGTTCCGGAGAGTTAAGGGTGCATTTGCAAGCACCTGTAAGCGCAAATACAATTAGTGGAAGCCTTTCATTTGTGGCACAATAGCATGCTGCAGCAGCGTCATAGGGCCCTATTATGCCATAGCATGCGGCAAATAAGGTGAAAAAGAATAATTAAAAAACATCTCCGTTTACATGTACTTCTTTTTGTTTCTGCAATTCTAATTCGGATTTACGTGCAGCAATCAACTCGGGTGTCCACAATGCTTTTACTTTGGCGTAATCCCCAGCAGATAACAACTCCTGCGCCCTTTCAAAATCGCCCGTTTCGATGTACGGTGCGCCTCCGTTTTCGTCAACAATCCGCAAACATCCATTCGGCAATGTTTCTATGATAGTATGCATACCTTTTATCTCCTCCTATTATTTGTACCTGTAAGTAATCTGGCCAAGTATTTCTATAGCATTGGATGTAATCATGGACGCCGTAAGCACTTGGCGGGAAACTGTCACTACTGAAATTTCTGTGCCCGGCGTTCTCAATGCAAATCCTGATATATCTCCCGAAACAGAAGTTGTTGCCCTTATGGTAATGTTATTAAAGAATAATCCGACAGCCGGGGCAGGAAAAGTAATACATAGATTTCCAGATATTCCTGACGTAAGAAAATTGGTAGCAACCAAATTGAATGAGTAGACAATTGTATCATCCAATACCTTGTACTGCCCGCTTCTACTCGAGTACGTAAAAGCTCCTGCGATTTCGCTTCCATACAGATCAGGAATAAATGTTATCCACGGTTCTATATTCGCCTTATTTGCCGAATGTTCGTAGAACTACGCATGACAAATCAAAAGAAAGGTGTATTTTATGAAGATTTTTGAGCTTATGGAGTTTAGCCTCATGATGATTAAAATAGCCACATTATATTTCTGGATTATGGTATTGGTAACGATTGCGGTTTGCTATGCCATTTATAAGAATCGCAAAGAAGGCGATGCCGATTTGAAAGCGCTTGAGAGGTGTTATTTTACCTTTCTCGCTCTGCTAGCGCTTCAAATTCCGATATTATCCATGATAAATATTGTTACTAATGCAACATGGATAGTAACCATAATTATGCCGTTTTATATAACCACAATATTAAGCATAGCCGCAGTCAGGATTTACTGGATAAATTACAGGATGAGAAAAGGAGTTGAACCCAATGATCAATAACCCCCACCGTTGCGTCGTTGACAGTAACGGTATCTATGTGACTTTTGTGCTGCTTATGGAACAACCTGACGGCAGCAAGGCCCCATATTCCTACTCACTCAAGTCCGGGGAATCCCTCCTTGATGCCTCCCCGCCGTCCAACATGATCACCCCGCGCTGGATCAGCACGGCCTGGGAAGAAACCGCCTCCCCGGAAGAAATTGCAGCCGCCGAAGCTATCAAAGCACAGGAGGCAGGAACGGTCAGCGAGGGTGCGGCCTTACCCTCTCTTGCAGAACGTGTGGAGGCCGTGGAGGACGCGCTGCTGGCGCTTGCGCTGGGAGGTGGCATAGGTGTATAGCTTTGTGCTGACAATGTTCCGCATGAGCCGGATCGGTGGGGTCGAGGTCGCGGCTTTCGTGGAAAGAGGGCATATTTCCGAGGATGAAGCAAAGAAAATTCTAAGCACTTCCGAGGAATGAGCAGACGGGCCGGGGAAACCCGGCCCAATCCTCCGAACCTTCGGCAAATAATAAACGGAAAACGCCCTCAAATATCGAGGGCGTTCGTTGGGGTGGTCTCTCCGGTTTTCGGATCAATGAAGTGCCAGTCGCCTTTCATGCTCTTGATTATCTCCGGTATATCGCAGTCAAGAGCTTCACAGATAGCGTCCAGTTCTTTCAGGCTAAAATCGATCAGGCTGCCGTCACACATGGACGCTATCGTTTCCAGGGATACCCCCGTTACCTCGGACAATTTCTCCGGAGTCATCCCTTTTTCCTTTAGTACAGGCTCTAATACAAATCGTAACGCCATATTTTAACCCGCCCCCTTTCTCCAACATTGTACAAGAAAAATGGCAGCTTGTAAACATTAGGCATCAATAATGAGCGGGCAGGGCCAGAATTTCCTGGTGTATTTTTTTGTTAAGGTGGTGGTAAACGGTGTACAGAATTTTAACTTGGCTGGCCGATAAGTTGATTGGAAACCAAATTGACCGTCTGGTCCGAGCCGCGGGAGGCGATCCGTACGAATGAAGTTAAATGGCTGATTGTCAGCTCCATTGTAGGAGGATGTTTGGGTGGAAGTGGCATTGCAGGACTGTTCTTTTACTTTTTGAAGCGGTATATCGAGAAAAAGCTTCAGAAAGTGGAAGACGATGCGGACAGCCGCCTCCGGACACGGATAGCCCGCATGAAGATAGACGACGAATTGCATCATGCATACGGGCGTCTATTTTTTTGGCTCTATAAGGCCGTCATTACACAGAAGCACAACGGGGAGCTTGAAAAGGCTTTCCTTACACTACAGGGGGTGGAGGAAAAGAAAAAAGACCTTGACCGGCAGATCATCGCACAGGCAGAAAATGAACAAAGCTAAAGGAGGATTACACATGTTTGATTTCGCAGCCATTCCCGCCATTGTCGCCATTTGCTACTTTACCGCGGAGGTCTACAAGGTTTTCGCAGCCGAGGACAAGTACAAACACATCCCCGTGTTGTGCGCCGCACTTGGGGGCATCCTGGGCGCTATATGCTTTGTTGCCATTACCGACTTCATCCCGGCAGACAACATCGTGAACGCCGTCGCCATTGGCCTTGCCAGTGGATGGGCCGCCACCGGCGTCAATCAGACCATTAAGCAGGAAAAGGAGGAATAAGTTATGGTAAGAGTATTCATCGGCGTAGGCCACGGCGGCTCTGATCCTGGAGCGGTGGCTAACGGCCTGCGGGAAAGTGACGTTAACCTGGTTATGGCATGCGCCATGAAAGTTGAGTTGGAGCGCCACGGGATTACCGTCGGCATTTCCCGATTGAAAGATGAAAACGACCCGCTGTCCGAGGAAATTGCGGAGGCCAACGCTTTTAAGCCCGACATTGCCGTCGAGGTGCACAACAACGCCGGGGGCGGGGACGGATTCGAGGTATACCACCAGACAAACGGCTACGCCACCAAATCATACAATCTTGCTTGCGCCATTGAAAAGCGGGTAATTGCCATCGGCCAGAATAGCCGGGGTGTGAAAATCCGTAAAAACGGAAGCGTGGATTACTTCGGCTGGCTGAGACAGCTCACATGTCCCGCCGTATTATGCGAGGGGGCGTTCCTCGACAACAAAACGGACGTACGGATCATCGACACCATCCCCAAACAGGAGGCCTTTGGCGTGGCTTACGCAAAAGGTGTGCTGGATTACCTTGGCATCACCTGGAAACCCGCACAGAACGAACAGGAGGCCGCTGGCATTATGCATGGAGTGATGAAGCAGGTCATTGCCCTCAGCGACCCGGAGTCGGCCAGGAAATACGCCGAGGCCATGCAGAAGCAGGAGCCGGGTGCTTACTGGTTTGTCATGGAGAAAAACAAATAGAAGATTACTCAAACAATCATCCCCGCTTCTCGCTGTCAAAATGGCAGGAGAGGCGGGGGTTTTTTTTGTCCTTGTCTAGAATTGTACAGCATGATATAATAATCATGAGAACAGGGCGCGGTAATGGGCGTGTCGGCCACTCCTAAAATCCACTCTTCCATCAAGTTTTGATGAAAAAGCGGAAGGAGTGGGATTTATGGATTACGAGTATGTGATACTGCTTCTATCTGTGATAGTTGCTATAGTAAAGCTGCTTCAATACATAAACAAATGACACCGCCCATCTCGCTAAAGTCGGCAGTGTCATTGTGACGTTGTAGGCTGACCGCTTTTTACGCGGTGCCCTGTTCTCTTTTATTATATCCCTGCATCTCCAAAATGTCAACGCCCATCGTTTACAAAGAAATGGGCGCTATTTTTTTGCCCTTTTTAGTAGCCTTGGAGTATATAACGAATCAAGCATCTTGTTTAATATCTATAGTGTTTAACACCTCATCTTTTTAAACTCTGCCTTGCAAGTCGCTTTTAGAAATATTATCAGCTGCTGTGGGGTTATACTTTTTCAAAAGCAGACTAACTATTTCCTCATCTATATCATTTGTTTTTGGTCCTAATTGTATTTCCATTGTTTCTAATGCTTCATCTTTCAACGTTAAAAAATAATCAGTTAATGGTTTGCCTTCTGAATGCAAATCTTCCAATTTTTGTATTCTATTGAGCTCATTCAAGTATCTTTCTTTATCATTCATTGCATCGGGATCAAGGGGATAAATAAGTAAAATATATCTCCATTCTTGCTGAAATTTCCAGAAATTATTCTTTACCTTTCCGAGCAAATTGCCATTTAGACTTATTATTCCATTATCGAATTTTTCTAAAATAGAGCTTTGTTTAAACTGCTCTAAATATGTTAAATCATTGTATTCTACCTTATATAAGAGTCTTGAATTATCTCTCAAATAGAACATATAATTTGAGTTATACAATTCTTCTAATAATACTAATGATTTGATCTTTCCCGACTCACCTATTCGTCCACCAGCAAAAAGACGATTATTTCCAATATCTTGAGCATCTATTTCGTGCTCCACAAATGGATGCGAACGCATTTTAATACATACACCTTTCATATCGTCCGAATACATTTTCCACATGGATATATTGTCTTCTCTTTTGTCAGTCCAACTACTTATAAAACAATACTTTCCATAGTTACCTCCACTCTGCCGCCGTTCATCTAAATCATCAAGAGCAGTTAGATTGTTAAATCTAATATTTCTATTTTTTAAGATAAGCCCCAATGTGTTAATTGAAGTATAATGATATAAATAATCAGGACAGTGTGTCATTTTTATCCTCCCTATTTTCTTTATTTACATAGATTATAATCTCCAAATCCCCATATAGCAAGAATGTTTTACCAACACATAGCTTTTTTGACAACTAAACAGATCGGAAATTCTCCGGCCGTCCTACGCATATTCGGCAAATAAGGTGAACAAGCAAGACGAAGTTAAGTGGTTCAATTTAGTATTAGTGGGTGGCTTCCAAAGTCTTTATGAAACCCGATATATGAAAGATAATTTGGGGTGGGTTCAAGTCATCGGAACCATTAGAAAGGAGACCCCGCCGGTACCATCAGAACGATTCGCCCAGCTGCCTGAAGGCTTTGCACCGGAAATTATGACACCTTTCCTTTTATCTCAAGGCGTCTCATCTAATGGAAACTCTTGGAGTACATACGGATATATACATACAGATGGTTCTATAGCTTTTCACGGCGGCGCGCAACCGAACAGCTTCAACAACAATCAAGGCCTTGCATTTAATGTAATTTTTATAGCAGCACAATAGCAAGCTACGGCGTAATTGGGCCCTAAGGCGCGACGCTGAAGCTGCATGTTATACTTGCTCCGCGCTCGGCAAATAGAGTGGGGTCGGATGCTGCTATAAATCGAAATGTACCGTCAGCACCAATTCTTGCCAATGCTAGCGGAACATTTTGCGTGCTGTTGCTGGCGGCATCCAGCAAAGCTGTGATAGTCTGATTTGGACGATACCCAATAGGCAAAATAAAGGCATCAACGCTAAGTGACGCCACAATCCATCCTTGTAAATGCACCAATCCATATGCCTTTCTGTATCGAGATGGGTTTGAGGCTGTCGCGCCATTTATCAATGGGATATCAGTCCACGCAACTGGTTCTCTATTCACCTTATTTGCCGAATGTTCGCAGGACGGGGGCCGGATAATCTCCGGCCCCCGTCTGTTGAGCGAGGATAATGTGAAAATATAGTTGAGATGTTACTCCTCCTTGGGCTCTGAATTTATGAGATAGCCTTGTAAATTATTCTTATATACTACATCAAAGCATTGTACATATTTAGTATTACAAACATCTGAAAACATTATAATGAATTTAATGTTTTTATTAATATATTTATAATTACTCATATCATACAACGGATAATAAAGCAGTTCATCCCCCGGCGCAAATGTGCATAATCGATGTAATAGATGTTCTGTTCCGTCTATTTCCACTATAAACCGTACACTATGGGCGAAACCTACACCGACATTCTTAATAATTAAACTTCCAGTTATCTGTTGAGATATTAGGCCAATATATTCACCTACATTCCCAATCCAAGTATCTTGTTGAAAATCAAATGAAATGCCATTACACATTTTTATATTTTGCCCATCTCTTATATCATCGGTTGTTTTTATAATAAAATTATCTTGATTATCCATCGATTTTATAGCAAAGAACGGTCTATTTCTTAACTTCTCAACTTCTTCGTTCCTCTTATGCAAACTAAGATTTTGCCATACAGCAACAACGGCTAGAATTAGTGTACCTACACCGGCAAAAGCTGTCCACCAAATAGATAAATCAAATTGACCATTTGTATTGTGAAATGGTCTAATAAGCCATATATATATCTTTTCGCCATAATAAAATCCGATTATGAAACCCAGTATCAATGTAGCAAGTAACGCTACCAGTTGCTTCCAATGTTTTTTCACACCTCAACACCTCTATCAATTTCTTAATATCCCCGATTATAATCCCATAAGCTCCATATATCAAGAATATTTTACCAAGCAGGACGGGGCCGGAGATTATCCGGCCCCGTCCTCCGAACATTTGACAAAAATGATCCACTTTAATTCTTCCGTCTCAAATTAAGAGGGGTGAAAAGTATTGAGCAGAAGTGTTTCTATTCTGGATAGAATGATATCTCATGTAGCACCGGGGCTGGCTTTAAAGCGAGAGGTAGCAAAACAAAGGCTTGAATTCCTCAACTCCGGCTACTCGCACCACGGCGCGAACACGAGCAAAAAATCCATGCTGGATTGGGATAGCGAAAGCCGGTCACCGAAGGAAGATATCAACGACAACTTATCCCTGCTCCGTCAACGCTCACGGGATTTATACATGGGCGGCGCCAACATCGCCACCGGTGCGGTACGCACAAAGAGAACCAACGTAGTAGGATCGGGGCTTGTGTTGAAACCGTCCATTGACAGCGACTTTCTGAAAATGAGCGATAAAGAGGCGGACGAATGGAAGCGTACCGTCTTGCGGGAGTTTGAGTTTTACGCCTCTTCCATCAACTGCGACAGCTTACGGCTCAACAATTTTTATGAGCTTCAACAGTTGGCGTTTATCAGCAAGCTCGTATCGGGAGATACGTTCGCCCTGCTTCCGTATAAAAAGCGGGCTGGTTTCCCGTATGACCTGCGGATTCAGCTTTTGGAGGCAGACAGGATCGGCACACCGGCTGAGAAGCTTGGGGATGCCAGAATAAGCCAGGGCGTTGAAGTGAAAAACGGGGAGATCACCGCCTATTATATCTTCAACCAGCACCCCGGGGCGAGTAACTTTGACTACACCTACAAACGGGTTGAGGCATTCGGCGCGCAGACCGGGCGGTGCAACATTATCCATATTATGGAAGCGGAGCGCCCGGAGCAGACGCGGGGCATCCCCGTGCTGGCGCCGGTTATCGAAAGCTTGCGGCAACTCGGGAAGTACACAAATGCAGAATTGACAGCCGCTGTTGTAGGCGGTCTTTTTTCTGTTTTTGTGCAATCCCTTACACCAGAAGCCGGTATGGGCGAGGCTATCTCGGAGCAAGACAAGATTACCGATGATGATTATTCCTATGAGCTTGGCTACGGTTCGATTGTTCATCTGGATAAGGATGAGGATATAAAAATTGCGGCTCCTGGCAGACCCAACACGGCGTTTGATGGCTTTGTGAACGCTATTCTGCGACAGATCGGCGCTGCGCTTGAAATCCCCTATGAATTGCTCATAAAGCACTTTAGCGCATCGTACAGCGCAAGCAGGGCCGCAATCCTGGAGGCTTGGAAGATGTTCCGAATGAGCCGAAAGGGGTTCGCGGACGATTTTTGCCAGCCAATATATGAAGAATGGCTATCCGAGGCGGTAGCAAAAGGTCGGGTCTACGCACCCGGCTTTTTTGATGACCCGATTATAAAAGCTGCCTACTGTAAAGCCGAATGGCACGGCCCGTCTCCCGGGCAGATCGACCCGCTCAAAGAGGTCAATGCCGCCGTTATACGGATAAGGGAAGAACTGAGCACCAGGGAACGCGAGGCAGCGGAGCTCACGGGAACGGACTACACCGTCAACCACAGGCAGCGGATAAGGGAGGAAATCATGCACAATGAACTGCTCGACCTGTCAAACGCCATACAGAGCAATTTGGCGGCGAAAGGGGGTGAAACGCAAAATGAAGAATGAGTTTTTGAGGGTTTACGCCTCCACCGCGCAAGCTCCCCCGGACGCAAAGCAGTATTGGCGCTTTGAGAACAGCGCCGATGCCGACGAGGCAACCCTGTATGTGTATGGCGATATTGTTACATACGACCTGGAGGACTGGAACTGGCCCGACGACGTTGTTCCCAATAAGTTTAAGAACGAGCTGAACGAGCTGGGCGACGTCAAGACCATCCATGTTCGTATCAACAGCAACGGCGGCAGCGTTTTCGCGGCTTATGCGATTATGAACCTGCTGAAAAGCCACAAAGCACAGATCATCGTCCACAATGACGGGATTGCGGCCAGCGCGGCCACGATCGTCGCTATGGCTGGCGATAAAATCTTTACCGCGCTGGGAAGCGTCTGGATGTTCCATCTGCCTTTACTCAGCTTGTGGGGTATGTACAATCTGAACGATCTCAACCGCATGGGGAGCGCGTTGACGACTATCGCCGAAAGCATGCTTGATATTTACAACGCGAGAACCGGCATTGAAAGGGCCGAGCTTGAAAAGATGCTCAATGAAGAAACATGGTTGACCGGGACGCAAGCCAAAGAAAAGGGGTTCGCGGATGAGGTCACGGACATGGAAGTGGCCGCCTATGTCGCCTCGGACAAGCACACGGCGGTTTTTAACGGCCTGAGCGTGAACATTTCCAAGGTCCGCAACAAAGACAAGCTGTTGAGCATGCTCAAAGAGCAACCCGCCCCGGTTAACACGCCACAGGCAAAACCTGCGGAGGCTGCGGCTGCACCAACGCCGCCGCCGCAGGCAGCACCCATAAATCAAAACGAAGAACAGGAGGAAAACATTATGACATTGGAGGAATTAAAGGCAAAGTACCCCGACATTTACACAGCCGCCGTCAATGAGGGCGTGGCTCAGGGTACGCAGGCCGAGCGCAATCGTATCCAGGAGATTGACAACATGGCCCTGCCCGGAATGGACGCGCTGACAAACAAGGCGAAGTACGAAACGGGCGTCACCGCCGGGGAGTTCGCCGTTGAGTTGATCAAGGCGCAGAAGCAGAAGGGCGTCAATTATCTCAATAAGGCTCAGGAAGACGCAGCCCCGTTGAGCACCGTCCCGGCCGCGACCGCGCCGCAGAGTGACGACGCGCAGGAAGAACAGGCCCTTTTAGCCAAGACCGGCGAAAGAGCCAATACATTGAGATAGGAGGATCATCATGGCTGAGTTAGGAAAAGTGGTTCGTGACGGGCTGATTGCCGGTGATTACCCGACGAAAGCGGAGGAAATCACCATTACGGGGCCTGCGGAGTTTCTGCGCGGTGATGTTGTCGGCATGACAAGCGCCGGTGGATATGCCCTGGTCGATTCCGCACAATCGGACGGATCGCAGAATCCGGTAGGCATCATCTGCGACGGCATTAAGGTGGAGAATGGCGAAACGGCCGTGTCCACCATGTACGTCAAGGGCGAGTTCGGTCGCCGCTTCCTGCGGGTTGGCGGGACCGATACCATTGACACGCACAAGCGCCGCATGACGGAAATCGGCTTGCTTGTGAAAGAAACGAAAGCTGAAGGAGGCGCTTACTAATGGCAGTTGACATCTACACCCCAAGGTTCATGATCGAGATGGTTAAGCAAATTCCGCCACTCCGAACCTTTTTGAAAGACACGTTTTTCAAGCAGATCAAGACTTTTCCCACGGAGTCGGTTGACTTCGACGTGAAAAAGGGCGGCATGGCCATGGCTCCCTTCGTGCATCCGCGTATCGGAAGCACAGTGTTGGACAGGCAGGGCTACCGCACCGAGACGTACAAGCCGCCCCTGGTAGCGCCGAAGAGGGTGCTGACCACCGACGACCTTGACGTCCGGCTGCCCGGTGAAGCCCTGTACAACGGCTATCACCCGGACCGGCGCAAGGCCGAGCTTTTGCAGGACGACCTTGTGGAACTCGATAACTCCATCACCCGCCGCGAGGAGTGGATGTGCGCAAGGGTTCTGTTCGACGCTGAGATTCCTATTATCGGAGAGGGCGTGAACGATGTTATTTTGTTCGACTTCGATAACAAAATCGTTGTGGACGCCGGCAAGGTTTGGTCGGATTTCGTAAACGCAAAGCCCATCGACGACCTGAACAATGCCTCCGATGTTGTTGCGCGTTCCGGCTACTCCGCGAATATCGCTATCGGCGACAGCGAATCCATGAGGGCGCTTATCAGAAACAAGGAAGTCAAAGAGCTTCTTGACATCAAGAATTTCCAGATGGGCGTTATCGAGCCGAAAGTTCTGGAAAACGGCACGACATACTACGGGTTCCTGCCCGAGAGCAACCTGTATCTCTACGCCTACAACGCCACCTTTGCGGACAACGACAACGAAAATCCCGATCGTCCTGGCGTGAAGCCGGGCGACAAAGGCTTTATCCCCAAGGTATACCCGATGGTTCCCCGCGGGAAAGTGTTTGTAGGCCCGACCAAGTTGCCAGCAAAATTGCTGTATGGCGTGATCAAGGATCTCCAGATCGGCAGCCACATGGAGCCGCGCGTGCCGAAGCAGTGGGATCAGCAGGAGCCGTCCGAGAAGTACGTCAAGATTTCGTCCCGGCCTCTGCCCTGTCCGCAGGATTTAGACACATGGGCCGTGCTGGACGTCCTGTAAGGAGGACATGCAGATGAAGCATTATGTTATTACCGAAAAGGTTACCCTGCAGGCGGGTGCAAAGGAATACCGAAAGGGCCAGACCATCACCGCCACTGATGTGGGTCAGGCGAACATCGACCGTTATCTCAAAAAGGGATACATCAAGCTCCTGGGTGATGATCTCGCAACGCAGCCTGGCGGCGGCAACGACAATCCCCCGGGTGATAATCTCGCAAAGCAGCCCGCCGGATCAGACGGCGGAAACGGCGATCCCCCGTTCTACATGACAGCCGAGGACTTCCTGACGCCCGAACAGGTTGACAAGCTCACGAAGCCGCAGCTTATCGAGTATGCCGGGCGCATTGGTTACAGCGGGTACAAGCCCAATATCAGCGCGGCCGACCTGAAAATCCAGATTAACCAGTTCATCGAGGAAGCCACGGAGGACGACGACCTCGAGGACGACGAATCCGACGGTGATGGATCTCCAACCTCAGAGGCTGAGGATCAGGTAACGTGAGCGGCTTCAAGGACATGGTAGCCGCCGACATCCATAACGTATTTCTCAACCCGTCGGAGTTCGCGGAGCTGCGCACCGTCAAATATGACGGCGAGACATACACGGATATTCCGATTGTGCTCTCCGGCCTTGAGGAAAAAGACAGAGATAGGCGCACCCTTACACACGACCACGCGCAGGGGCTATATCAGGTAACGGGCGTACTGCTTTGCGCCGCCTCTGACCTCGGAGGAAATAAACCGGAGAAAGGGCAGCGTATCAAAATCAACGACGAAGAAGGCGGCGGCGGATTCTTTTATGAGTTCTACGTCGCCACCTCCGTTTGCGAAATGGGTATGCTGCGCGTGGGGTTGGGGGCGATCGACGAATGAGCGTTGTCCGCGTTGAAGAAGTCGGTAGTATGAAGCTGGACAGGCTGAACAAACTGCTCGCCGGTATTCCCGGGGGAATATGGAAAGCCTCGTACAGCGCGCTCAAACGCGCCGGAGACACGGCCAAGTCCCGTGCCGGGCAGTTTGCCGCCGACGAGTACACCATATCCAAAGGCGACTTCATGAAAAACGTCACTATGAAGACGGACATATCAAGCGATTCGGGAAGCGTCGTTTCTATGAACATCCGATACGCCGGGAACGTGCTTCCTCTGCTGGCGTTCAACACACGCTATTCCCGCGACGGCCTTATAACGACACAGGTTAAGCGAAACGGAGGCGCGGCGACCCTGCAGCACGCATTTGCCGAGCGCGTATTCGGTCCTATCGCCGTTTTCGAGCGCGTTGGAGCTCCGCGCTTCCCGGTAGAGCAGAAATTCGGTCCGTCGACCGCCCACATGATGGGCAATGAGCAGGTGATCGAGCGGATGGACGAGACGATCCGAGAGACGTATGATAAGCGCATCGAGCATGAGATTATGCGCGTGATGAATGGATGGGGAGGTAAAGCATGACAAAGGTTGTTTTGCTCGAATGCCTGAGGGAGTTTACCGAGGCGTCGACTAGGGACATCATCCTGCCCGTGCGCCAGCAAAAGGAGGATAAATCGCCTCCCGATCCGCGTGCCGCGAAAGTCTACCTCATGCGTCTCGAAAAGAGCACCGCCGCCCAGAAGGTGGCGCCGTACATCCTGCATCAGATTACTACCGGCAAGGATGTAAAGCCGGCGGGAGAGCCGGAAAGCGCGCGCGCTTTCGTGCGCTCGATTTTCAGCCTCTATAACGAAAACGAGCAGGAAGGCGGCCTCATGCTGCTGGGCCTTATGGAACGGCTGCGGATTGACCTGCTCAAACAGGTCGTAATCGGGAAGCAATTTCAACTCGACCGGGAGGTCGGGATCGAAATGCTGATTTACCCGGACGACACGGCGCCTTATTATGTTGGGGAGATGGTAAGTACATGGATTCTTCCGGGAATTGAAAGAGAGGTAAGACTTTATGGCTAATAAAACCACAAAGGTTGAAACGCCGGCCGACGCGGAGATCACGGAGGGTATCGCCGAAGATACCGCCGCAGCGCCCCCGCCCGGTGAAATAGAGAAACCCAGCGCAAAAGACACGGAGCCTACAGAGAAAACCGCCGAGGAAAAAGGCGGTTTTTGTGTTTATCTTGGGCCGTCGATCCATGGCGTTATCCTGGGCGGCACGGTATTCGGCGCGGACAAAAAGGCCACGCTCGCGGAGATCGAAAGCACCGTGAAAGCGTACCCGCTTGTCGCTGCGCTGATCGCTCCCGGGGACACGCTCCCCGAGAGCCGAATCAAAGTCAAAACCCCCGGCAATCTGCTGTATGAGAATTACAGGAAGCTTGCCGGGCGGATCACAACAAAGTAAGGAGGATCCGAAATGTCCAATCATGGTGTATATGTATTCGAGCGGGCTACGAGCGTCAGCATTCCGCTTGTGGCACAGGTCGGCATTCCGTTTTTTATCGGGATAGCACCTATTCAGAGTGCGGAATCGCCACTGCCCGCCGGTGAGCCCGTCCTGTGCACTAGTTGGGAGGAAGCCGTCGAAAAGCTCGGATATTCCGAGAAGAAGAATGAAGACGGCACTTACAAGTATAACTTGAGCGAGTGTATGTATTCGCACTTCACCCTCTACGGATGCCAGCCGGCCATTCTCTGCAATATGCTCGATCCGGAGAGCATGACTTCCGCCGTCGCCGCATCCGACATACCTGTCGACGACCGCAAAGCGAAACTGCCTATTGAGGCGGTCGACGACGATACGCTAGTTGTCAAGGTGACCGGGGGCGGCGCCGCGCTCGTCAAAGGCACGGACTACGGCGTGTACTATTCGGGCGAAAGCCTTGTGATCGAGCTGCTGCCCGATGGAACGGCCTACGGCGCGTCCGAACTCAACATAGGGTACAAGACCGTCACGCCCGCTTCCGTCACGCCCGAGGTCGTTGCAACGGGCTTGCAGAACATCGAGAAGTGCCTGACCTCTGTTGGCGTCGTTCCCGACCTGATTTGCGCGCCTGGATATTCCGAAAATCCGACGGTCGCGGCGGTCATGGCGACTAAGACGAGTGTCAACGGTATCTTCCGCGCAAAGGCACTTATCGACATCAGTTCTGCCGATACCGGCGGCGCGAAGACATACACGGAAGCGATCGCGCTCAAGGGGACGAACAACCTTGTCGATGAGAACCAGATCCTATGCTGGCCCATGCTCAAGCTCGACAGCCGCGTATTCCACATGAGTACACAGCTCGCCGGGCTGATCGCCACGGTGGACAGCGGCAACGATGGCTGCCCCTATGAATCCCCCTCGAACAAGGCGCTCAAGGCCAACGCCATGGTGCTGGCCTCCGGCAAGGAACTGAACCTGACGCACGCACAGGCGAACATCCTCAACGCGCAGGGTATCGTGACCGCGCTCAACTTCATGGGCGGCTGGGTGGCCTGGGGCAATTATACCGCCTGCTATCCCGTCAACACCGACGTTAAGGATATGTTTATCCCCGTTTCGCGCATGTTCGACTGGGTGGGCAACACCGTCGTCAAGACTTTCTGGGGCAAGCTCGACAAGCCCATGAATACCCGCCTTCGCGACAACATCGTGGACACCTGCAATATCTGGCTCAACGGTGTTGTCGGCTCCGGCTATCTCCTGGGGGCGCGCATCGAGGTCAAGGAAAGTGAAAACCCGCTTACCGACCTCATGGCCGGCATCATCCGCGTGCATATCTACATCACGCCGCCCAGCCCCGCGCAGGAGATCGACTTTATCCTCGAGTACGACGTCAACTACGTTGAGTCGGCGCTCGCATCGTAAGAAAGGAGGGCCAATGAAATGTTTGAAGTCGGAACGATTGATTTTGCGGTGTACGAAGATGCCGATGAATTTGTGGGGATGGCTTCGGTGAAGCTGCCCGACAAAAATCAAAAGGTGATCACCATGAACGGCGCCGGGATCGGCGGCGACGTGGAGGTTCCTGTCAACGGACACTACGACGCCATGACGCTGGAAATGACTTTCCGCAACTACTCTCCCCGTGTCGCCCGCCTGCGCGAGCACCGTCGCCACAATATTGAGCTTCGTGTCGCACAGCAGAACGAGGATCGCGTGGCCGGTCAGATCGTGACGGACGCCGTGAAGCATGTGTTTGTCGTCATCCCCAAAAGCGCGACCGGTGGCACCGTCGCCCCCGCCACGGCCGGGGATATGACGATCGCATCCTCCGTGCGCTACTGGGCCACGTTTGTCAACGGCAAAAAGGTCGACGAGCTTGATCAGCTAAACCGTGTCGATATCGTCAACGGTATCGACTATGACGCGCCCGTGAGAAAGGCGCTCGGTAAATAAACCAACGCCGGAAACGGCGCGAATATGAAAGGAGCTTCCCCATGAATAACGATGGATCCAGCAACTTCCCCGCAGGCATTGATGCCGACGAGTTTTCAGTGGCCAAAAAGGAAGCGGAAAGCACTGCAGGTACCTTTACGCACACTTTCAGAAAACCCTTTGCCTATATGGGCAAGACATATACTGAGCTGCGTTTCGACTGGGAAAGTCTGACCGGACGGGACAGCCTCGCAATCGAAGCGGAACTGCAGGCGCTCGGTACACCGGTGATTGTGCCGACCTTTTCGGGCGCATACCTGATCCGCATGGCGGCGAAAGCGTGCACGGAGAAAATCGGCGCCGACGCCTTTGAGTTGATGCCGCTTTCCGATTACAACAAAATCAGGAGCGCGGCCCGCTCTTTTTTGCTGGCGGCGGAGTAGTCGGCGGCGACGGCGGCACATGGCTCCGGCGGCAATGCCTTATACTGGCACAAACAAACAATACTCCGGTATCATTTTGGCTGTCCCTGCCCCTCTCGCAGTTATGCGGGTGGATCAGGGACAGCAATTTTATTCAAAAGTCCATCAAGGCGCAAATGAAAAACCATGGAAATAAATGATTGCTCGAAGGGAGGGCACGCATGGCCAGCAGGAAAGAGTATGAGATGCTATTCAAGCTGAACGCACAGCTTGGAAGCAGCTACACGGGAACGTTTACCAAGGCACAGCAACAGCTTATTGGCATGCAGAAAGAGATTGAAGCCCTTTCTAAACGGCAATCTGATATCACGGCATATCAAAAGCAGCAGTCGGCGGTTGAGGCTACTCAAAAGAAGCTGGAGGTCCTTCAGCAGCAGTACGACAATATCCAGAAAGAGATGAGCGAGACAGGGAATTACTCCTCTGACCTCGCTAACAAGATGCTCGCCAAGCAGCAGCAAATCGACAAAACAAACGATTCGCTCACAACCCAGGAACAGAAGCTCGGACAGATGAGTGCCGCGCTGCGAGATGCGGGCGTGGACACGGGCAATCTCGGCAAGGCGAGCGCGGATCTTTCTTCCGAAATTGAAAAACTCAAACAGAATCAGGAAGCCGCGGCGGAAAAGGCCAATAATTTCGGTGCTTCCTCTGTTCAGGCATTTCAGGCAATTCAACAGGCCATTGTCGCCGCCGGTATCGCAAAGGCGCTCAAAGAGATTTATGAATGGTTTGCCGACTGCGCCGGCGCCGCTATGGATTATGAGCAGGTAATGGCAGGCGTCCGCCGCACCGTCGGCGGCACCGATCAGGTGCTGGCCGCGATTTCCGCTGAGTTCAAGGAAATGTCCGTAGAAATGCCGATTACGACATCGGAACTCGGGAAGATCGCGGAAACGGCCGGACAGCTTGGTATCGCGCAGGCTTATGTGACTGAGTTTACCGAAGTAATGGCAATGCTCGGCACTACCACAGACTTGACCGCCGACAACGCCGCTACCATGCTCGCGCAGTTTGCCAACATCACCGGGCTTAACCCGAAAGATTACGCCCGGCTCGGCGCCACCGTCGCTGACCTCGGCGACGCGACAGCCACCACTGCGTCAAAGGTCGTCGATATGTCTCAGGGCCTCGCGGCAGCGGCGTCAATCGCCGGCATGAGCGAAACAGACATACTCGGCATATCCGCCGCGGTCGGCTCTCTTGGTATCGAAGCGCAGGCCGGCAGCACCGCCATGTCCACCCTTATCCAGACGCTTTACAAGGCTGTCGAAACCGGCAAGGGCCTCGAGGACTTCGCGGCAGTATCGAACATGAGCGCACGAGAATTCAAGACTGCGTGGGGAGAAGATGCGGTTGGCGCGATGGACGCTTTTATTCAGGGTCTTAACGATACCGAGCGCAACGGCCGCAGCGCCGTTGTCATTCTTGACGAGCTCGGAATCACGAATGTTCGGCAGACAAAGGCGATTCTCGGTCTTGCGCAAGCGGGCGACCTGCTCTCAAATACGGTTCGACAGGGCAACAAAGCGTGGGAGGAAAACACCGCGCTCCAGGCGAAAGCCGACATCATGTACAGCACTACGCAAAGCCAGCTCGTCATGATGCAGAATGCTTATAACAACCTCAAGGTCGCTATCGGCGACAACTATACCCCTGAGTTGCAGAAGCTCTACAGTATTGGAACGGGCGTACTCAAAGGCGTCACTGAATTTGTCGAGAAGAATCCCGCGCTCGTTAAGTCTGTAACCGCTGCCGCTGGGGTATTCATCGTTGCGACTACTGCTGTAATAGGCCTAAATGCCGCAGTGAAAGTTTTTAACGCGCTTAAGATGGCATCGTTACTGCCTGCTGGTCCTATTATGGCTGCGATTACAGGTGTGGCGTTGCTTACCGCCGGCATTGTGGCGCTCACGTCCGCCTCAAACGAGGCGGTGCCATCTGTTGCCGAGCTTACGGAAGCGGCCCGCGGAATGTCAAAGGCAATGGATGAGGCCACCGCCACCTATGATAAAACCATTTCCTCTACGTTGGCTGCCGCGAACGTCGCGGAAACGTATATCGGAAAGCTTGAAGCGATGGAAGCGGCCGGGATCACGACGGATGAGCAAGCGCAGCAGTATCACAATACGCTTGCCCTGTTGTGCCAAGTAGTTCCGGAGCTGGCCGACCACATTGACCTTGAAACCGACACCATCAACGGGGGAACTGCAGCCCTTCTTGCCAATACCGAAGCATGGAAAGAAAATGCCAAGCAGCAGGCGTATCAGGAACAGTTGAATTCCCTGTACGCAAGCTATTCCGCCGTCCTCATTGAAGCTGAGAAAAACAGCATCGAGTTGACTGAGGCGCAGTACGCGCTAGAACAGGCCGAGCAGAATCATAGTGACGCGCTCGCGCGCATGACCGGGCTCTGGGAAGAGGCACGACAGACGGCGGGTGCGTTTGCCAAAGAGAATGGCTTTGCGGCGGATACCACAGCATACCTGTCCCAAGAGTATTACGACCTGCAAAATTCTATCTCAACCCTCAATGATGAAGTATGGGTAGCGTACCGTACCGTAGATACATATACCAAAGCCATCGAGGAAGGTGGCGAGGCCACCGCTGAGGCCGAGGAGAAAATCGCTCTGACTGAGAAAGCCGTTAAAAATCTGATGGGGGCCACCGAAGAGGAAACAGAAGCGGCAAAAGAGGCAGCCAGGGTTCAACGGGAACTGCAGTCTGAAATTGGCAATGTGACTATCCAGGTAGAGGAGCTTGCCGCCGCCTACAAAGAGGCGTACGAAGCTGCGTTTAGCAGCGTGCAAGGACAGTATGCCCTTTGGGATCAGGCCGCCTCGGTCGTTGCAACAAGCGCCTCGTCGATCAATTCCGCCCTTGAAAGCCAGATCGGTTACTGGCAGGACTATAACGCAAATCTCTCCGGTCTGACGGAGCGCAGCGCCGACATCGAGGGTCTGAGCGAAATGATTGCCAGCTTCGCGGACGGAAGCAAGGACAGCGTGAACGCCGTTGCCGGGATGGCGAGCGCCACTGATGAACAACTTGCCGCGATGGTCGCCAACTGGCAGGCGCTCCAACAGGAGCAGGAACTTGTCGCCGGCAGCCTTGCGGATCTCGAGACGGACTTCACGGCTACCATGGACGCCCTGCAGCATGAGCTTGAGACCTCGATCGCCGAAATGAATCTCAATGAGGAGGCGGCTGAAAGCGGCAGGGACACAATACAAGGCTTTATCGACAGCGCGGAGGATATGCTTCCCGCGGTGCAGGCGGCATATGCCCGCGTCGGCCAGGCCGCCATGGACGCGATCGACGCAAAGCTTGATATCCATAGCCCGTCACGGGAGATGGAATGGCGCGCGGAAATGACTTGGGCAGGTTATATCAACAAGACCAAGGCCATGGAGCCGGAGGTTGCGGCGGCTATGGCAGAAGCGGCGAACACCGGCACGGATGCCTTTGCCGCCGAAGAAGCGCAGTTTGTCATGTTCACCCCTCAGTTCATGGCAGCACTTTCGGCTATGAGCGCCGGGACAAACGCGGTCGCCGCAGAGAGTTATGGTGGCGGGCCTGGAATCTACATCACAATCGCCTCGGAATACCAGATATCGGGATCGGAGACCCCCGCGCAGCTTGAAGCCATATTCAGCGCGAATAATGAAAACCTACGCGAACTGATAATTGACGTCTTGGAAAGCGAGGGAGTCGACGTGGCAAGGAGGGCCTACAGATGATCCGGACATATACAACCGCGCAGGGAGATATGTGGGATTCGATCGCGTTCTCCCAGCTCGGTTCCGTTTCTCACACCGACAAGCTCATAAACCTCAATCGACAGTACCGGGAATATTATATCTTCCCGGCGGGGATCGTCCTTGCCCTGCCTGAGATAGAGCCTGGCGCGACCGACAACCTCCCGCCTTGGAAGCAGGTGGCGGTATGAGCAGTCCAGGAACGGCGAGAAAGACGCTGGCGCAGGTCGCCTTTGATGGTGCGGACATTACGCCGTCGCTGAGGAAGTACCTCACATCAATTACCTACACAGACAACGAGGAAGATGAAACCGACGATCTCCAAATCAAAATGCAAGACCGGGAGGACGTGTGGCTCACCAAATGGCTAAAAGAAGCCATTGAAGCGGCGGCCTCCAAGCCTGCCGCCGCCCCCGCCGCGGCAAGTCCGGCGCAATCCGGCGGCTGGGCAATCGGCGACAAGGCTATCGCCAACGGTAGGCCCCAGTACACAAGCTACGGCGGGAATCCGGGCGCGAACGTCTCAAATTATAGCGGGAGCGTGACGTACCTAAATCTCAAAAGCGGCGTCCCCTATCCCATCCATGTGGATCATCTCGGATGGTTTGCGGAAAGCCAGGTTACCAAAGGGGACGCCAAAAAGGAGGAAGCCCCGCCCGATCCCGGCTTTATGATCGAGGCCGTTTTCGTGCGCGAAAACTGGGACAGTAGCGGCAACGACAAGCTGCTCGACTGCGGGCAGTTTGAACTTGACGCTGTGACTGCGGAGGGGCCGCCCTCGACCGTCACGATCAAGGCGACGTCGCTGCCTTACGGTACAAGGATCCGTCAGACGAAAAAGAGCAAGGCGTGGGAGGCGTTCACCCTCTCCGGGATCGCAAAAGAAATTGCGGCCGCCGGAGGCATGACCTTACTTTATGAATCCGACAACGATCCTTTTTACGCGAGGGTGGAACAGGTCAAGACGAGCGATATAAAATTCCTTTCGAAGCTTTGCCACGACGCAGGTATCTCGCTGAAAGTGACGAACAAAATCATTGTTCTTTTCGATCAGGCCAAGTATGAGGCAAAGCCCTCCGTGCTCACCATCCAGCACGGTCGCGGTGGAGGATACATCAAATATCGGCTCATGACAGGTGAGGCGAATACCAAGTACACGTCCTGCCGGGTGAGATATACATCTCCGACCACCGGCCGCAAGATAGAGGGCATCGCCTATGTCGAGGATTACAAGGCGGACGGAAAAAACAATCAGCAGCTTGAGGTCACGGCAAAGGTCGGTAGCGCCGCGGAAGCGGAAACACTCGCGGCTAAGCGGCTGCGTCTCGCTAATAAATTCGGCCTGACCGCGAGATTCACATTTCCCGGAAATCCCGGACTTGTTGCCGGCCTCACCGTTATGCTGACAGGTTGGGGCCTGTGGAGCGGGAAATACATTATCAGCCAGGCGCAGCACACGGTAACTGGCACAGGAGGGTACACGACGCAAATCACTCTCCGGCGCGTATTGGAGGGATATTGATGGAAAATGATTTTGAAATGGAGAACATAGTCCGCGTCGGGGTTGTGAGCGCGGTCGACGCCGCAAGCAGAAAGGCGCGCGTCATGTTTGACGATGATGGCATGACCTCGGGGTGGCTGTTCTGCATTCAGCACTTTGCCGCTGGTATCCACGTCGAACCGGATAACAAGCACGCACATGAGGGATCAGTCCCAGAGGAACCGGTACATAACCATCCAAAGACACACCTTACCTATTGGATGCCAAGTGTGGGCGAGCGCGTCGTGGTCCTTTACATTCCTGTTTTCAACGCGGATGGATTTATACTGGGGGGGTTGTAATGCCGCAAATTGGTTGCCTTGGGGATATTCCCTTTATAGTATCCTCCAACAAAACGAAAACGCCGAATAACATCCAGTGGTCGGGATCAGCGCGATACGGCGAACACCAGCGCCATTTGAGCACCACCCTCACCGAGTTTACCGGGATCGACCCCGACAAGATGTCGTTCGATATCATGCTGTCCTCGGAGCTTGGCGTCAAGGTTATGTCGGAAATTGAAAAGATCGCAAGCTACAAGGACAGAGGGAAGACACTGCCGCTTGTCTTGGGGAGTTCGTCCATAGGTCGGTATCGTTGGACGATAAAAAACTTCAAGGTCAGTATGAAGTATTTTGATCCCGGCGGGAATCTGTCGACCGCGGTTGTATCCCTTAGTCTGCAAGAATACACGCGAACGTGAGGTGTGGCTATGAGCTATAGAGTGAGTCCGCAGGATCTCAAACGGATCAGGCTGAACGAGGCCGACACCGTGTCCTCCGTCCTGCAAAACATAGCAATCATCTTGACGACCCGGCAGCAGTCCGTCCCTTTATACCGGTACTTCGGACTGCCGATGCAATTCGTCGACAAGCCGATGGAAGTCGCCAAAACCATGATGATCGCAGAGATCACGGACGCCATCAGAGAATTCGAGCCTCGGGCAAGGGTTGTTGGGATAACCTTTACGACCGATGAGTCCAATCCCGGGAGATTGATCCCGATTGTGGAGGTGGAAATTACAAATGAGCAGGAATCCTGAGTATCAATTCGTCGACACGAATACGGACGTCATTGTCTCAACGCTGATTTCCGCCTACGAAAAAATAACAGGCAGGAGCGTGACACCCGCCAGCCCCGATAAACTCTTTATCCAATGGGTGGCGGACGTCGTAATTCAAGAGCGCATACACAATAACTACACCGGAAACCAAAACCTCCCAAGCCGCGCGGAAGGGGAAAACCTCAATTCGCTCGGTGAGCTTTTTTTAGAGCAAACGCGCCCGGAGGCACAGCCTGCGGTCTGCACCGAGCGATTCCATATTTCGGCGGTGCAGGAAACCTCGATCCTCATACCCGGGGGCACAAAGGTAACGGATTCCAGCGGCGCTCTGAAATGGGAAACGACAGCCGACGCATATATCCCGATCGGCAGCCTGTACGCCGACGTCGCCATACGGTGCCTCACGGCGGGCGTCGTCGGGAACGGTTACGCACTGGGGCAGATAAACTCGCTCGTCGACGTGGACAATATTGCCTTCTACGACCACTGCGAGAATATTACCGTCAGCGACAAGGGCGCGGATCGGGCCTCAGATGAAGAATACTATAACCTGATGCGCGGAAGCGAGGACGCTTACAGCACCGCAGGAACTAGAGGCGGGTATGCTTATTACGCGAAAAAGGTGTCAACCGAAATCAGCGACGTTGTAGCAAATAACCCGCGCGACGGGCAGGTCAGTATTTACGTCCTGATGAAAGACGGCACCATTGCCGGGGATGAAATCAAAAACGCTGTTTATGACGCCTGCAATCCGGATAGCGTAAGGCCCCTCACGGATTATGTTGTTGTCGACGATCCCGAAACGGTGAGCTACGACATTGCTTTTACCTACTACATACCGAATGCCTTGCAGAAAAGCTCCGTGGATATAGAGGCCGCGGTACAGGCGACCGTCTATGAGTATGTGGGATGGCAGTCCGGAAAGCTCGGGCGTGACATCAACCCTGACGAGCTGCGGCAGCGGGTAAAGGAAACCGGCATTAAGCGCATCGTCCTGACAAGCCCGTCGTTTACCGCTCTCCGAGACGGAAAGGATGATACCGTACCGCAGGTTGCCAGATTGGGCGCAGTGGACATCATAAACGGGGGGTACGAGGATGAATAGCGAATACGGGCTTACCGCCGAAAACATCTTGAGGACGCTTCCGGACGTACTGAAAAACGACGAGGACATGCTTGCCATTGCGATGTCCGTGGCCGATGTTCTAGCGGCGCGTACGGAAGAAATCGAACACCTCAGAATCTACACGCGGATCAAGGAACTCCCGGAGGATTTGCTTGACATTTTGGCCTACGATTTCAAGGTCGACTGGTGGGACGCGGATTACACGCTGGACCAGAAACGGCAGACGCTGGAAGACAGCTGGAGCGTCCACCGCAAGCTCGGGACAAAGGCCGCCGTCGAGCGCGCCATATCCGCAATTTACAAAGACACGCAAGTCAGCGAGTGGTTTGAGTACGAGGGCGTCCCGTTCCACTTCAAGCTGCTGATCGATGCGACATACGAGCACGCCGACCCGGTGAAACACCAAAGGGTGCTTGACCGGGTAAGCTATTATAAGAATCTGCGTTCGCGGCTCGACGGGGTGGAGTACACTGCAAACCCGCAAGGGAACTGTACGAGCTATGCCGCCGTCGCCGCCGCAGGCGTGGCAATAGAATTGACCGTGGAGGTGCATGCATATGGCTTGGGATAATGCTGTAATCACGAACGCCGGAGTCGCTCTGCTTAAACAACTATTCCCCGGACAGGCGCCGCACTGGGACGGGGCGGCGGGAGGTACCGGCACCGTCAGCCCCGCGTCTCTTATGGCGCAGACCTCGCTGAAGGATCAGAAGCAACTCTTTCCGATTGTCGGCTCAACTGATGTCACCAACGGAAAGAAGGTCAATATCCAGATAACAAATAAGGGCCTCGCCTCCGGCTACCCTATGCAGCAAGTCGGAATTTGGGCGCATGCCGGAAGCGAGCCGTCCGTCCTCTTTGCAATACTCCAGGACAACACGGGGTTCCCTATACCGTCCACGACGGATCTACCGGACTTCGCCATGAATTTCTACGCGATTATTGACTTCTCCAATGTAGCGGAGTTCAGCGTGACCGTTGATCCATCCGCTTTGGTAACTCTCGGCACAATGAACGCGGCCATCACTGCGGCTGTTGCCACGAAACAGGATTGCATTACCGCGCTCGGGCTGCTGAAAAATGACGGCATCGGAAACGTCAGCGCGGCGCAGGCGGGCGTCGATTATGGATACCCGTTAAAAAGCGGGGCCGGTGATCCAACATCCTCAACTGTCGGCAAAGTCGGCGAGCACTATCTCAATACGACGACCGGGAAAGAATTTGTCTGCATAAAGGTTGCCGGAAATGTTTACACATGGAAGCTTGTCGGTACCGATGACGCTTCAGACATAGCGTACCTAAATTCCGCTATGCCCTCGGTGACGAACGTCAAGGCGGCGCTTGACGCACATGAGGTAGATTTGGCAAATAAGGTGAACATTGGAGCGCCACAGGAGTACGATATACCATTTGCCTCTATAGCTCAAAATCAGCCAGGAGGGCGATCAGTATATTGGAAAAATCAACTTTGTGAAGTAGGAGTAAGGCTGTTTGTTTCTCCTGTTTCCGGACAGGAAATTAGCGATTTAAGCATTATAGCTACCCTGCCCGTTGGCTTTAGACCAACTTCCACCATGGTTATGTCGTTGTCTGTTGCCGCAGGAGTTACAGGGACATATATTGGTGGTGCACTTGTTTTGAATCCAAATGGGACGATTCAGTATAGAGGAACCGCCATGACAATAACAGGAGGGCACAATGCGTTTGGATTTATCATGTTTGTAGTACAATAGCAAGCTATTGTGCTGCTGGGAAAGAAATGTGAAAGGATATGCTGGTTATTCCTGAACTGTCGTGCCGTGCTCGTAACTGTCCATTACTGCTGATCTGAACAAAACCAAGTGTAAACGGTGTACGAAGTACTGCTGGACGTTCGATTGTGGCAATTAATGATGGCCTGTACCCCAAAGGCAGGGTTGCTAAAATATCAAGGTTCGCTATACCCGTAGATTTATCCATATGTGCGTCAACAGTTACGATACCATCTTGTGTTTTCCAGTATCGGCAACCATTTGTATGTGCAGGCGTAAAACCAGTTGCAAGGGGCAAGGCTAAGATGTCCGGTTGCTCGGCGGTGGCTAGGCGCTTCCATAAATGCCACGGTGGAGAATTTGCCCGTATAAACATTGCCGGGCTTCCTGCACTATTTATATGCTCAATGAGTATTTGAGCGACGCCAGAGCTATCCCACCATACTTTGTAAACCTGCAAGCTAAAGGCATTGTTTACACCTTCTGGCCGATTGGCTATCGTTGGCGTATCGCCTGCACTCACGCAAAAATATGTCCCCGGTTCGGTTATATCATTAAGATCGGTATCAGGTAAAATTTTTATTGCCCTATTCACCTTATTTGCCGTTACGCAATCTCATAGTGCGTAGGCAAATAAGGTGAGTTAGATACCCGCAGCTTCAAGACGTGTTTCCAGCGATGCAATCCGTTCTTCATGGTTTTGTGAGACATTGATTAGCAATGCGATGAATTCGCTATAGCGTAGCCCATAAACAACCTCTCCGGTATCATTTCCCCCATCATCCAGTACCGGCGATTTAATAAAACCGGCGAAATCATCAATACCGCAATCCTTCATGGCTTGTTCTACTTCTTGCGCGATAAGGCCATAATGGGGCCGCTGTCCATCAATAAAATTGTACTGGACGGGATTCAATGCTTTGAGAAACACAAGCATCATATTGCTGTCAAGAGGTATGATATTTTCTTTTGTGCGCCCATCGCTTTGTTGTATCGCGGAGTTAACTGCATATATATCGTTCCATCGTGCTGTTGGCCTTCCAAGGGTCAGCTTAGTGTCAGGGTTTGGAAAAACACTACCTTCTCCTAGAATTAAATCATTATAGCTTCCATCATCTAAATGTAAGCGAAATCTGATAGTATTTGTTATAGGCTCACTGATAAGTCGCGATAAGATTACTCCAGCAGTCGATGCAAAAACAACAAATGTAGTACCGTCGTTTACAATTCTTATAACTGGCGCACTCAAGGCACCTGTCATTGGAGTGCTACCGTCCACATTCACCTTATTTGCCGAATATAATCTTCTTTGAAAATCTCGTATAATTTACTGTCGTAATATTTTCCGTCCATCAATTTACAATGATCTTTATATGTTCCAACGATTCTACCACCATATCTCTGAACAAGCCTGTCATAAGAACGCTCTATTGGGTTGCCTACAACAACACTGAAAAGT
>Ga0153950_1000057_pt1 | contig 48063 bp, 56 predicted proteins | sample TSNJ034MetaG_FD_104737 | JGI IMG/M metagenome (GOLD analysis project Ga0153950, IMG submission 104737) | Attine ant fungus gardens microbial communities from New Jersey, USA - TSNJ034 MetaG | ecosystem: Host-associated > Fungi > Mycelium > Unclassified | place: USA: New Jersey, Wharton State...
GTGATCGACTCTGCTGCATTGACCTCCAGGATTCGACTTCCCGATATGTCCAAACCCTACTGTCTCATCACAGGCGCTTGAGAGCACTCATTCTCTTCAACACACTAACGGTGAGCCTTGGAAGATACTCTGTTTTCGAGCACGGAATCTAAGGTTTCGGGATTGTTTAAATCTAAATATATACCACCTTGTCATGACCGTAGTCGAAGTTGCGTTAGATATGTCTATGTCGTGTGCAGTCGTGCGGGTATGCAGACTCTGTTGAGATAGAAAAGAGGGGACGAGTGAGGATTCGCTGCGAACGCGCAACGAGTTGTATTTATCTCTATCCACACCATCATTAAATAAAACATTTGATCATCAGGAGAAACCCAACTTGTTTTTAGTGTAGCACCGGTCGATGGGTCGATGCTGGATCCCCCAGTCATGCTACTTGTTACTGTGGGAATCTCAAAAGTTCCTTCTAAATCACATGACGTTCACGACACGATTGCATTTCTCATTCTCATCTGTTATTAGCGATTTCTGAATTTCACATCTTCTTGGTAATATGACTCTGAAGGCGGTAAGAAATTCCTGCCTACCATACAGAATCATTGAAATAATTTTCTTCACAGACCGTCAAGTGTAGATATCTATTTTGTAGTTGCTGGTAATCACATCCTGATTTCTTATTCTCAGCTGTTATTTCCGGCGACACCTTAGTTCTCAGAAGTCGTCCTGGTCCACAAGGACAACCACCTAAAGAGCGGTGAGCACCATTCTCGGAGAGTCTAGACCATCGCGATAACTGAGGTTACTTGAGCATCCTGCACTTGGCAGATCTGAACGCTCCCCGGCTTGGGACTCAATCCCGAGAGGATGAGGTAAGTCGTGATTGTAGTCTCGACACATGTTATACTAATCCTCGGGATAGCTCTGGGCATTCCAGTCACGCGAGTTCCTGAGAGCCTTTGTTGTTGGCAAAGAAATTAGCTTTGCCTCAATCCACTCTCTTCCATCTAACGATGATGTGCCTCGTGACATTGGTACCGCTGAGTCTAATGGCATTGACCTCGTCTCAGAAATTTTGAAAAATGGATGGGGCAAGTCAAAGGAAAATAAAAGGGAGCCGACTCCAGAAGACCTGAGGCGCAAAAAGCTTGAGGACGAAGCCAGAGAAGCGGGGAAGGGCATTTGGAAAACAGATGCTCCCGTTGTCAGTTTTGACAGCATAGACATCCATGAAATGTACTTATCTGTACTGCCAGATCTATCAAGTCCACCACACAATGCCAGAGGACCCTCAGACCTTCTTATCGGAATGGAAGGGCAAGTCAATTGAAGGTGGGATTTGTTCTTGATCTGCACCTTTCTTCGGTTCCTCACGCGAAAAACCTTAGCCATCGTTGAGCAGGTCCGAGATGGAAACAACCTCCGAGTCCGACTTCTATTACCCAATAATACTCACCAGTTTATCAACATCTGCTTAGCGGGTGTTCGGTGTCCTCGTGCATCGACGAAACAAGGGGAGTCGTCTGAGCAATATGGTGAAGAGGTATGTCATGTCATGCGGACGGCCAATTAGCCGAGGTCCTCCCATATTGACTGTCCCGTCTCTAGGCAAAATTCTTCACTGAATCTCGTCTCCTCCAAAGGGCAGTTCATGTACAGATTCTGTCTGTCCTCACACCCAGCCCTGCCCCTTTCCAAGCCAGTACCAATCTTACTGCCCCCGCAACTCTCTTTATCGGAAACGGTTCGTCTTGCAAAGCTAAGCTCATCAACATGCGACATCCACTAACTGTGATCTTTTCTAGTCCTTCACCCGGCTGGTAACATCTCAGAACATCTGGTTTTGACAGGCCTAGCACGCATTGTTGACTGGCATGCTGGTATCCTCGCTGCCAGTGGGGGCATGCAACGACTTAGAGAAGCGGAGAAAACAGCAAAGGAGAGACGTGCCTATCTTTACGCCAATGTCTCTGACCTTGCAGTATCAAGGACCGGATCGGCAGCAGGTGGTTCTAGGAAAGCTTTTGATGCCACAGTCATACGTGTTTGGAGTGGGGATCAAATCTCTGTTGTGGACAAGGATGGAAAGGAACATCGTTTACAGCTGAGTTCCACCCGTGGGCCAAAGTGAAGATGATCAAACAGTCACTGGTCAAATCATTCACTGACAAACTGGACTCTACTAGACTTTCGGACACACGGCAAGCCTTCTATGCAAAAGAAGCTAGGGAATTTCTTCGGAAGAAGTTGATTGGAAAGAATGTGAAGGTTACTGTTGACTTCATCCGTCCGCGTGAAGGTGATTTTGATGAACGTCAATGTGCTACTATTCGCTATGGGGGGCATAACGCGTAAGTACGTATTATGGACCCTATATGACAGCTATTGAGTCGGAGATAACTGGTTAAGGAACGTTGCTGAGCAACTGATCGAGAAGGGGCTAGCTGGGGTGGTTCGCCATAAGCGTGATGATGAAGATAGGTCGTTGGAATACGACAAGCTGATGGCTGCTGAACAAGCGTAAGAAGACTCATCTTCTTGCCAAAAAAACATGTCTGCCTGGTGTTCATAAACTTGCAGCGCAATGAATCATGCCCGTGGAATCCACTCGGGAAAGGATATTCCTGCCCCTAAACCACCCTTAAATATCTCCGAGGTATGTATTGTTTATCTGGGGCGTCTTCTGTCACTGTACACGAGGGCTCTCAGACAAGTAATCGGGCTACCACTTTTGTAAATGGATTCAAACGTCTCGGCCGTACACCAGCCATCGTGGATCATGTTGCGGCGGGATCGCGCTTCAAGTACGTTACTCACCAAAGAATGTTTTCTTTTGGAATATTAATCGTATACAGGTTATTCCTTCCAAAGGACAACCAAGTTCTGACGTTAGTGCTTGGGGGTGAGTGATTATCTCGAAATATCCATCTTGAAAAGGACATATCCATAAAAAGGCATCCGCGCTCCTCGAACTGCCCGAAATCCATCCGAAAAATCTGAACCTTACGGAGTCGAATCGCTAGAGTTTGCATCACGGCGATACATGCAGCGAGAGGTCGAGTTTGAGGTGGAGACGACTGACAAGTCTGGTGGGTTTATTGGTGTCCTGTACCTGAATAAAACGGAGAATGTCGCTGTGGAGTTGGTCCGTGCAGGATTGGCTACTGTACATGCCTTCTCTGCAGATAATCTTTCTTGGGCGCGTCAGTTGTATGATGCTGAGGTTAGTATTTGTACACTGCTACAAGCTACGGAAAACGCCATGAGTAACTTTTTTTTTGTGTATCACATAGGTCGAAGCCAAGAAGGAAAAGCGCCAGGTAAGACACTCCTCCATAGACGCATGTTCCTCCTCTCTCTCGACTCACACGTATAATATACTAGATCTGGACTGATTACGACGAAGGGGCGGAAATCGAGGCAGAAGCTCGACGAGAGAATGACGATGCGCCGCTCAAATCAGAATATCTGGATATCATCATCAGCGATGTACGGACTAAAAACGGGCTCAATTTCTCTGTCCAGATCCTCAATACCGAAGGTGAGTTTTCGTCGTTCGTATATTTTTTTTGTTATACACAAGACCCTTCAGATCTGTGACGTTGACACTCTTTTTTTTTCTTTTTTTTTCAACGCTGATAGGCATTGCTTCTCTGGAAAAGCTAATGAAAGAATTTAGCTGCCATCATCAAGATCCTGTGACGGTTCCAGCTGGGTTCGTACCGAAAGGAGGTGATTTTGTATCTGCGAAATTTTCGGATGGGGCGTGGTACCGAGCCAAGATTCGGCGAGCTTCTCCAGTGAAAAAGGAGGCTGAGGTGACGTTTATTGATTATGGGAATCAGGATGTGGTGTCGTTTTCGAATATTCGACCGTTGGACCCTCGATTTCGTGCGTTACCGGGACAAGCGCAGGATGCTCGTTTGAGGTACGTTTTTTTTTTCTTTCAAGGATTGATTTCCTTTTTTTAAATTGCAAAAAAAAAGTTTTGTTAAACTCGTGGGCGAGGAGAGTGAATACCGTGCCGAAGCTATTGATCGTTTTAGATCATTATGTGAAGGACGCAAGCTCATTGCCAACATCGATCATAAAGAAGGACCCTTGCTCCATCTTCGGTTGATAGATCCCTCTGAGGCAGCAGCGACAGGAAACGCATCCTTGTCGTGTATCAACGTCACTTTGGTTCGGGAAGGTCTGGCGTCTGTTGATCGTAAAGGGTGCCATAACTATATCCGGTCGTACCCGTCCGTGGTTGATGAGCTCAAGGAAGCTGTTGCAGAGGCGAAGCGGGATCGGGCTGGTATGTTTGAGTTGGGAGATGTTGAAGAGGATGATGAGTAGAATAGATTTTAACGCCTGCCCTTGGGAGGAACGTTTGACATACCGTCTACGCTGTGAGAATGACACCTGTTTGGTTTGGGAATCGCCAAACCAAGCTTCGTGAGATGTCTTGTAGGTTAATGATGTCGAACGTCGACTTGAGTTAAAAAGAAGGGAAGGAAGTTGGGAAGTAGGGTGCCAGTGCGTGTGTGTGTGTGTGTAGATGATGAGGCCCAAAAAAGAAATATCTATGGAGTCTGATACGCAGACAATGAGAGAGTTCGAGTTATTACATTGGTAATCTAAAGCCTTGAACGGTTGGAGATCGTGTGGCACGTTGATATATATATATATATACTGCCAAATTGAGTTTGACTTCCAGAAACCGTTTTTTTAATATAGAATTCGGCAATCACAACACTTTCGGTCAACCATTGCGCAAAAATGGCCATTCGGGAGGGACTCATGGACGCAAACGAGTTGATGTTAGTTTGAACGACTTTGCATGACACAAGTGGAGTTATCCCTCAATGGGTGGAAGGGATAAATTATTCTAATAGAGGAACCGGGTGAGTTGGATTATGTTTACACGCTCAGTGATTTCCGCGGGGCTTCAGAAGCGGGCTCTTTTGCGGCAGAAAGGTGCAAGGCAGGGGAGGGAACAGGCAGACGAAGGACTTGACGAGTCCTATTGAGAACGAATCAAGGCCAGCAATAGTGATAGTTAATTAGACGGTGTAATAATAGGACACCAATCATTTGGTGTACTTGTGTAAGTCGATGTCTACAAGGTTTGGCGAAAGTATAGCGTTGTGGGCTTGCCGTGCAACGTCTTCAACTTTTTCTGCGAGCTTCAGAGTAGTGCAGCGCAGCACGCGAGGGTCCCGGCGCATATAGTTGTTGAGAGAACGAAGCGATTGAGGACTGGCGTCACAATGAAGTGTCCAGTAACTGGATCAGGCATGAAGGAGTGCCAGAACCGATGGAAGGGGAACAGCTCACTCTCCGACATATTCGTATGCGTTTGTGCGCTTCTTCTTCATGCGCTGGGGGAGTTGCATCGTTCCCCAGGACTCTATTCTGCGGACGACGCCGCCATTGTTCATGATGAGCTTTGCTGACTGGCTGACGAGGGTTTTTATGTGTTCCTGGGGAGATGTGGGGGACGGAGGGAGGGTGAGCTGGAGGGAGGACGTACAAATTCGGGGAAGTGGACGGCTATGCAGACCATCTGATAGAGGGGCATGTTGGAGAAGGGGAGGGTCACGTGGTTGACGCGGTGTTGGACGTGGGAAATGGCAAGGCCTCGGACAGAGAGATAATTTGGACAGAAGGTGATGGCATTTTGAAGGCTATCAAGACTCGAGACGGGTGTGCCACTAGGCTAATTCCAGGGTAGCAATCTCGGGACGGTGTGCGAATTACAGGACAGCAGACGAGACTGGAGACGATGCTACTCTGCAGGCTGCGTGTGGCGTCGGAAACAAGAAACATCTGGCAACGGACTTGTGTTGGGGCAAAGATGCAACAACTTGAGCGGCTGTCTTTGTGGGTTGGCAACGCAGAGGAGGAGAAGACTGAGGAGAGATCCGCGCATGTCGTCGGGCATCCGGGGACTTTCCTTTTTGATTCCCTGGGATTGACGTCAATTGAAGAGTCAATTAAGCAGAGCCATTCTATCCTCGTTTCTGCTCTGTCCTCCTCTTTATTCCTATAAGTCTGTCACCTATCCCATCTTCTCCTTTTTCACAATGCACTCTCCCCCTCTTCAATCGCGATCCAGCTTCGATCTACCTCTCTCCATCCCCCACTCATCACGTTTCTCAAAGCGCACCGAACTATCTGCACCACGTCTCCATCACTCTCCATCACTACCCAACATCCGGTACGTCTTTGCCACACTCTACTCTACCTCTCTCACTTTTCCTCATCAGCTTTCCTCCACATTCACGTCAATCCATGTCTGCCTTGCCTCCAGACAGCACCCAGTCCCCTGACACCCCTCAACCGCCACCCAAAATCCCCCATGAAAAATATACTCTCAATGACATGGCCTCCACCCTGGACAAGCTTTCTTTCAAAGCCAGCGAGCCCCGCCACACTCACATGATAACATCCCACTCCTACACGCGTAGACGTCAGCGCAGGGATCGTGATACATCCCAGCATCTCCTCACGCCCCCCCTCACCCCATCATCCAGCATCAGGACATCCGCAAGCACCGATTCGGCCGATCCAAAACCCGACGATAAGGTTCAAGCTTTACACGAATTACAAGAACCTCAGGCCACACGCTTTCTCTACGTGATTACCCTAATTATTCCTTCTTCAAGAACCCATATTGACTTTATTTCCACAGGTGGAAAATGTATCCCGCACAGTCGCCCCCAACACTTTGCAATCAGCTATAACAGCCGTCCTCGACCACCTCACCCACCGTCGAGCGCCCAATGTCCTGCCACCGGCTGATCAATCCCAAGTTTCTGTCACCGACAGCAGCTGCATCAAAGGCTTTTTTATGAGGCACACCAAAACTACAGGTTCCCTTTTTCTGGCTTTTTATGATGTTTGAGATGCCATTGCTGCCCACGCCATCTTATCCCAGAGAACGGACGGTGCATTGGCTGAATGTCTCGGCCAAGACAACTTGATAGATGGAGCCCAGCCATGGTTCCGGTGCCGCTTCATCGCCGCGGAGGAATTGGTCACGGTAACTACACTTTTCCTACATGTCAATTAAACCCGTTTATCTATGTGATAGACTATTGGGAACTCCAACTTTCTTGCTACAACTGATGGAGCGTTCCTACTTTCGGTTGGGGTCGCTGCCCACACAGGCGCGGACGGTCAAGCGGCCGAATCAAATTGTCCTCGCGATGTACACACCCTGGTCAAGTTGTTGGAGTCCTATGGCAATCTTCGCCTTTTCAAGCCCCAACTTGAGACCGGCGAAACTCAAGTTGGTTCTCCTCGTTCACTGCGCCTAAAATTCTACTGACGATTGCTAGAATTACCTGGTTGAATTCTTTGATGTGCGAGATGCCAGCGAGGCCTATGCTGCCCTCAATGACCTGTCTATGTTTGGCATGAAGTTTTCTACTTCTGGGCGCGTGCCATCGGACCCGTCGGAAGCAAACGGCGCACTTGAATCTCCCCATAATCAGGACCATGATAGACCTGATACCCCACTGTCTAGCCACCAACCATCTGCAAGTGAATCCCACGTTCCAAAGTTGAGACCTTTGATTGGCCCTCCAGGCGAGGCTTCCCATATGAGAGGTAGATTCATCAGTGACACTACCCGATCTCGACCCCGCGCTGCAAGCGTTGGCAACAATGACACGTCTCCAAACTCGCCTCCTCGACCTTCCGAACACCAACCCAAGGCATCCTCGCCCACCATCTTCTACACTTCCTTTGGGCTCAATGATTCTTTCCCTGCTGTTCCTCGTTCTGCTGAAGAAAAGCTGGAGGAGCAAACTATTCAACAGGATGACCATTATCCCGAGGCCGATTCAGTATCCGAACAACAGATGCTACTACAACAGGCTTGTTCTAGTCCCGAATGCCGCTACTGCCCATCTAGGGGACATGACTCCAACAACGTCACTGCGCAGCCCTTCAATCATCATCAGATAAATGCTCCATTTATTCATCCACTTTCATTTCCTGCACAATCGCCCCCTCACGTTTTTGTTGCTCCAGAGTATGAGGGCCTTCGAGCATTCCCTCAGCCTACGGGCTGGTCTTTTGATCCTCACATGATCGCACCAGCCCCTGCAAGCAACGTTGACATGTTCACTCCGGCGTTTATCCCCACTATCCCCGTCGTCCCGATCGAGCATCGGTTCCCTCCCGAATCAAGCCCCAACTCTGCCTTTATCCAGAATAACAGGCTTGTCTTTCCGACTATCAGCTCTGCCCTTCACGTCGTCCCTCCTGTTCCTGCTCCTGTTCCTGCTCCTCCTCCTTTTGTCTGTGAATCGCCCTCGTCCTTGAACGCTCGTCATACCATTTTCGTCACGCACGAACCGATCTCGCAACCAGCTGATGTCGATCTCAAACTTGCCACCTCGACCGCTTCGAATGTCCATGACCGCAATTTCTTGAATACGGCTCGTATTGAAGAAGGTCTCGATACGCGTACGACGGTGATGATTAAGAATATACCTAACAAGATGACGGCGAAAGATCTGATTCAGTATATCAATGACGTCTGTCCGCGCAAGATTGACTTTTTATACCTCCGGATGGATTTCAAAAACGGTATGTGTGGGAGTTTGACTTGTTCTGCTCTTTTTGCTCACGTACGATGCACATGATCAGGGTGTAATGTTGGTTATGCGTTTGTTAATTTTATTCGTGTTCAAGATATGTTGAGGTTTGCCAAAAAGCGCCTTGGGATCAAATGGTAATGTGGTCTTTTTTGAATCTACTTATGAGCACGCTCTCATCTATTTCAGGAATTTGTTTTCGAGTGAGAAAGTTTTGCAGATGAGTTATGCGAATTATCAGTGAGTTTCTGATTTTTTCTATATATATATATATATATATCTCAATTTGGTGTCAGAGGCAAGGAGGCGTTGGTCGAAAAATTCAAAAATTCGTGCATTATGGATGAACGAGAAGAATGGCGGCCCAAAATCTTTTATTCGAGCGGGCCGGAACAAGGTCTACCCGAGCCATTTCCGGCGCCTACGCATTTGAGGAGAAAGGAGCGGAGTTCGCATAATAGGGGAGCGCTTTACGTTCCGGGTACGCCCACGCATGTCGGATGTTCTGCTGCTGCTGCTGCGGGTGGTGTGAGCAATGGGTATTTGGGTCATCATGGTTCTTTGCGTCGGCAAGATTTTTATGCTGCTTCGTCGGGGTCTGGTAGGTACCTTGAACATCGGACTAGAAGTGTGGATAGGTGAATGATCCCACGGATATCTACATCTGGCGATCCAAAATTTCTTTGAGACGCCGGGTTTGGAGACCGAAGCCGAGGCCGAAGCCGGAATGTTTCATTGAAAAATCCTCTATCTGTGTCCGAAAAAATCGTTCTTTTTTTTTTTCTCTTACTCTCTCAGGGAACTATCATTCCTTTTTTCTTCTTCTATCATTCATATGACTTTTTTTTCCTTCAGAGAGAGAGAGAGGCGCATGTATATCATCATTCGTTTATCAAAATTTGTGTAGCTTGCTGTGTTGCTTTCGTGTTGCTGCATATGATTTTATTATTGAAAAAAAATGCTCTGTATATACTTTTTTTTTCTTTCAATTTACTTACCTTACCTTACCTTACTTCCCTCTGCGTGCAATACATAAAATTTGGGAGGATTGTAGTGGATGTTTAAGCTGTAGAGTTGGGTTCCTGGATTTGTGAGTTGTTGCGGAATTAATAACCCCTTCCCGTTCGCCAATCATTTCATCATCAAGTTTATTTATATGTATGAAAACTCAATCCGTATGGGGCCATTCACTCTTTTTTTCTTCCATATCCAGATTCCCGTTTGTTGTTTGTTTTTGGATGTGCCTTCTTACATCTATTTGCTCGGTTACATAGCTTTTTCTGATCTCTGTCTACCGTGAGTACCAGGTTATCAATTTGAGAAGGAGGAGAAAAAAAAGCTCTTCGGAGAGCCCCCCTCTTTCATAATGGGAAGGGAAACCATCTCCACAAATATGATGTCTGTAGCTTGAAACGGAGATATATACACGACATCGCAGAGCATATGGTAAGACCCTTAGTAATTCATGTCCGGCATTTCGGCATAGATCATTCTCTCATGTCCACAAGTCAAGTTGGAGCATGCGTGCTTTTTGAATGATCAATGTCCTCCTATTTTTAGGTGTTCATTAATCAAGTCTGGGGTTGCCGGTGTCTTGTATGTGTATATTGATATTTAACACGTTCGACTCGAGATTTTTTGTGTTGTTGTTTGATTTTTATGAAGCCATGATTCTGACTCTTTCACTTTTCTTTTCGGCAGCCCTTAGATGTGCATGATTTCTTCTTATTCTTTCAAAAAAAAAACAGGACATGGTTTCTGGGGATGTCCACGCACACATACTCTCTCTCCGCAAAACTTTACCCCCATTCAGGTTCCTTAAAAGTACTCGTGAGTTGATTGGTCTGATGATTCGAGTTTTTTCCGTATTCAGTTAGCTTGCTCCTTCCTCTCCGCGACAGGATCCAACATGTGACACCTTGGAGAATGAATGGGCTTAGCCGGTCAGTATATAATGAAGGCGTGGTGCTCAAATTTCACTTGTTAAGGTGCAGAATCCCACCTCCTCCCTCCTCTACCCGCTTCTCCCTGACTTTAATTACCTCATCCATTTTTCCACAACTTGACAAACGCGATGGTTTCCGAGCCCTCAACCTTGAAGCCCCACCAAACTGCGCAACGCATGGTCGAGCACGCTGTTCAGAAGCATCGTGACAGATACGAGTCTTGTTTCTGGAAAGCGGTAGGCACAGCTACTCAAAGAAGTCGTTTATGATAATAATCATAAACCATACTACTCTCCCTCTCAAGTTCGCCGCAGGAGCGATGTTGTCTTTTGGAAACTTGCTGTCGTCCATTGTTTCGGGAGGTGCAACAAGCCTGAACGAATCCAACCCCGGCTTAGTAAAGCTCCTCGGAGGCGCCGTATTCCCAGTTGGTTTAATTATGTAGGTCTCGAGTGGTACCCATCATCCTTTTTCTAAAATAGTGCCATCATCCAGGATCACACTCCAAAACCAGGAACTCCTCACGAGTAATATGCTGGTGAGGTGTTTTATTTCCCCCTTGCTTTTGCGTCTCTCTTACACACCGCGAAATGACTTGCTTTTGAATTCCTTTAGTACTTCCCTATGGCTGTCCTTACGCGATCCGTGCCACTTTGGGGTTTATGTTTGAATTGGCTCATTGGTTTGTTGTCTTAATTTGCTTTTGGGAGCATTGAGAGTTGAGAATTCTTCCTTGCTCTCTCCCCTCTCACTTTTAGTCTTTTTTGGAAACCTCACTGGCAGTCTATTTTTCGCTGCAATCCTTGTTCGATGTGGGTCATTCTTTTTCACACTTGTTTCTCTCATAGGTCATCTGACACGTCTATCAGACAGTGGCATCGTTTCCGGTCCCCCTTACCACGATTATATACAAGCTTTTGCCATGTGAGCCATTTGTTGGGGTTGCAAGGAGAAGGTAAATTCAAGTCGCATTTTATTTTTTCAGACATAAAGCGGCGGACCCACAATGGCATCAGATCTTCCTCAGGGGAATCGGTTGTAATTGGCTCGTTTGCGTCGCTGTTTGGGTACGTTTTTAGTCCTGTTTTCTGTTTTTTTTTTGTACAGAGAGCGATCTTCTAATCACAAACATCATCTTGGCAGCAAGGTACTGCAGCTAAAGATACACTTTCGAAGGTGTGTACTTTAAGAATAACGCAATGGCCTTTCACCTCCTGAGAAAACCGTCATATAGATCGTTGCTGTATGGTTCCCAATCATGGTGCGTTGACGTCGGGGGAAATTTCCTTCACTCAAAAACTCATGGACTGAAATGATTGATCCGTATAGATTTTCGTGGCATGCAGTTACGACCATGGTGAGTGACTCCTACGATACCCCACATCTTGTTTTTCGGAGAACTAAATTTATTCATTAGTCATTGCCAATATGTATTCCGTACCCTTGGGTATCATGTTTGGAGCTGACGTGAGTTACTTTATTCTTATCATCTCAGCTTGACGTGCTGGTATATCCTGTTTACAGCTTACACCGGCACAATATATTCGCAAGTGAACAACCCCTTTTTTCCCCTCGTGACTTGCGAGAGACTGATTCGAGTATTAGGTCTCTTCTTGCTTCTTTTTTCGGGAATATCGTCGGAGCTTTGTTCGTCGCTTTGCCTGCGACATACATGTACCTCAGTGACTTTGGTGCTGGGGGATACGGGAAAGCGGAAAATGGGGAAGCTGGTTCGAGCGGCTGTGTTTCAGAGACGAGAAGCGATGAACCTGCAAAAACCCACTAGCTTTTTTATAGCAAATTCTCTTCAATAATGTTATGATATATAGTGATCAGCAGATGTGACCAGATACAACGTCCATTTTTAGCGTTACTCATCAGCATCAATCCATTCTGAAATGGCAAGAAGGGTATTCTTCGCTTCCGGCTGGTGCCAGGGAAATATAAGGAAATCATGGATGGCATCTGGTGCTTCGAAATAGCGGACTTTCCCTTCACCATTGGACAAACCATTCCCTTCACCCAGGTCCTTGAACATCTTGTCCCTCAGAGTGCGAATCTGGTCAAGAAGCATTTCTGCATCCCCCGAAACGATGAACGTTCTTGGAAAGTTCTTGAAGTCTATGACGAGACCGGGGTTGAGAGAAGCAGGGGAGATATATGGGTTGGTTTCAGCGGCCTCGGGGCCGTGTGGACCGATGAAAGCGACCACAGGGTATGCGAAACCTGATTCACTGGGAAGGTAATCAGATGACCTGCAGGTTACGGCGGATCCATTGGGTAATTTAGAGTGGCTTCTTCCAAGATCGACCCAAGGAGAGAGGAGGAGAAGAGCACCAGGAGCATCGGGTAACCGAGGTGTGTCATGGTATTCGGTGAGGTAGCGAGTAAGAGCAAGGGCGAGGTTGCCGCCGGCTGAATCGCCGTCAATAATGATATCAGAGGGGGCAAAGCCGACTTCATGAACTAGGTATATGTAACCAGCCAATGCGTCTAGCAAGGCGGCAGGGAAGGGGTTTGCCACCTGAAACGGTTTGTGGGAAGAAAGACGGTACTCGACTGAAAGCACACGTCGAACGCTGTCCACACTTTTGAGCAGGCCGCGCGCAATTTCGGCAGTTGGGTCACTTGGGTGGGCCGAAAGACGGATATAAGCACCGCCATGAAGAACAAGGATTACTTTCTCTCCGGGTTGAGGTGCAGCACCCGTTGCCAGATCCATCCCTTTCTTGTTCATCCAGTACCCCGGAATGCGGACAGGGGAAACACCGGCATATTCTGCCCATTGAGCAAGTTTTCCGACGACGAGGTCATTGGGCGCCGGTGGAATCCAGATCCCGTTAACATCAGGACCTGACTTTATAGCCCTGTGGTCGGGGGATGCAACTAAAGGTCCTGACCTGGAAGTGGTAGTCGGTCATATATCACAGCGTCGTTTCATTCAGTTTGCTTACTGGCCTATTAACCCAAAACCGTAGCGGATTACATTGACCATCACCGTCCGCTTCAGATCCCAAGATTTCCTGGGCCGGAGAGACCTGTATTAGAACAATTTAATAAGAACGTATAAGGACGTAATCGGGCAGATGGAACCTGCCTCGGGATGCCAAGAAACACCCAGAGAGGGAAGCGGACGAATAAGGTAGACAAAAGCTGGTAGACGATGAATAGCGTTTTCAAAGGCTGTTTTGTATACTGGTTTGCCATGAAAGATGGGGGATCACTTTGGTTGAAAAATCATATGCTTTAAATGTTGGCTTATTCATGTGACAGAGGTTATTAGCCGAATAATCCGCAAATATATCCATCACGTGCATTGCGGCAACAAAGGGACAGTATTGTAATGTCCAACCTGGACTATCAGACGGTCTTCAAACAGGAACAAGAACGTCTATGCCGTCTTCACCCAGGCCCCAGTGATATTCCTGGTTGTTTCAGCCTTTTCAATGACTATGTCTCCTGTGGTGGTATGTTCTTGAATTTTTATCCCCGATCCTATGTGCGCACTCACAGACCTAGTCATTCGCTCGCAGATCAAAGCAATCTATAGATATGGCGAACGGCCCAAATGCTCACCCAAATTTGAAGACTTCAAGTTCTGTGTGACTCTGAAGTCAATGCATCCTGAGGAGCGCCGCGAAGCCTGGATTAATCGACGTGCAGAATGGTGGACACATAGACGTCGCAACAAGAGTAGTGAAGATGTATGGGATATCAGAGAGTAAGGAACTTTGCCACTTGGAACTAGACCATGATGTTTACAGTTGCAGGGAGCATTTACAAAATTTCCCTCAGCCTATTACAGAAGAGATGTTGAAGACCATGAACCAGGTTGATTAATCCGTCAATGTGTGCTTTTTTCCATGGAGTAGAATGGTCTGTACCACAGTTGAATGTTTTGAATCGTTCTGGGTTTGCAATACACGATCGGGAAGTATCTGTACGCTGCTGGTGTTACTCCTTCGCGTCAGATACTCAGCAACGGGGTCTCTACCTCCTCTCCTCGTGTTTCTTGTCAAACTCTGTAATGATGTCTAAATCTATTCTCTTAAGTTTCAATTTTCAGTTGAATGTATGTAATCTTCGGAGTTTCAAGTAAAATGAGAGTAACGCGTCGCGTCTCTGAAGTCGTGACTGATCTACTACACTTTGACCATATCTGATGGTGAGAAGTTTGGCTCCATGTTTTCGAAAGTGATATTTAGAGGGACTATAGCCTCCAAAGCGTCCTCGCCCTACCTCCCCAGTACCTCAGTCTTCACCTCAAAGACCAGCGCAGGCACGACGCGACTCCGATGGTGTTCTTCCACCTTCATCTCCACCTCAACTTTTCTCAGACACGGATGACTCTGTGGATGATCGCGATCCTGTAAGAGATATCGAAGAAGGTGATGAAGATGCAGAGGGAGAAGACCTCTTCAACGAAAATCTGGGGCGGTAAGCGTCAAATCTTTTTATTGCAAAACTTCAAGTTTCCAATTATTCAAGTGATTACGCTCCAAACGAGCTTTTAGATCGTTATTCTGACGCAGACATCGATGATGATGAAAATGTGGCAGAACTTTCCACTGCGGGGCGATGGGCTGCTGAAGCTGAGATGGCGCGTCGGGATCGTCTAGAGCGTACTGGTGGAGGCAGACGAGCAGCCCGGCGAAGTCGTGCCCCAGCCTTTTTGGATAGTGATGATGCCGCTGTTGAGGATTTGGACGATGTTGAACTTGCACGAATGAGAAGACGAACGAGAAGGCAGTATGACGAGAGACGGGATGTTGATGATATGGACGGAATCGAAGACGTGAGTAGATTACAACCGTTGCATAGCTTGATCGGTTTTCATGAGCTCTATAGGAGCTGCCCCTAGAACAGCTGAGCGACATCAAGGCCAAGTCTATTGTTGAATGGATTGCTGTCGATCGTGTTCGTCGGTCGATTGTGCGGCACTTCCGCCAATTTTTGATGACTTATATTGATGATAATGGTTCATCAGTTTATGGACAACGCATTCGTAATCTAGGTGAAAGTAAGTGCAATGATCTTGATGCTCGACATACTCAAAGGTAATGACGACACTTCAAAGCCAACTCTGAGTCTCTTGAAGTATCATATGCACATCTTGCCTCATCTAAACCAATCTTGGCCTATTTCCTCACCAACTCTCCTGCTGCCATGCTCGAAATCTTTGACGAAGTTGCTCTAAGTGCCATTCTTGTTTACTTCCCTGGATATACCCGCATTCACTCCGAGATCCACGTTCGCATCTCTGATCTTCCTCTCACGTCTACTCTTCGTGACCTTCGACGCTCCCATCTCAACAACCTTGTTCGTGTTTCTGGTGTTGTGACACGTCGAAGTGGCGTCTTTCCGCAACTGAAATATGTGAAATTTGATTGTGCAAAATGTAATGCTACGCTCGGCCCATTCTATCAGGATGCGACCAGAGAACTCAAGATTAGCTATTGTCCTAATTGCGAGAGCAAAGGGCCATTTCCATTGAATTCTGAACAGGTGAAAATGGGTGTTATATGAGCGAATATGAGCTCACAAGAAAGCAACAGACTGTGTATCGCAACTATCAGAAAATGACTCTTCAGGAATCTCCAGGCTCTGTACCAGCTGGACGCCTCCCTCGCCACCGAGAAGTTATCCTGTTGTGGGATCTTATTGACAATGCTAAACCCGGCGAAGAAATTGTGCGCCTCCCTTTTCACTCAAACTCATTTGATTCTGAATTCCTCACGAGGAAGTGACGGGTGTTTACCGTAATAACTTCGATGCAGCTCTCAACGCAAAGAATGGTTTCCCGGTTTTCTCGACTGTTATTGAAGCCAATCATATCAACAAGAAAGAAGACCTTTTCGCTGCATTCAGATTAACTGAGGAGGACGAACGGGAGATACGTAATCTCGCTCGTGACGAGAGGATTCGGAAGCGCATCATCAAGTCGATCGCTCCCTCAATCTATGGACATGAGGACATTAAAACCGCCATTGCTTTGTCGCTATTTGGTGGCGTACCCAAAGACATTAACCACAAGCATCGTATCCGTGGGGATATCAACGTTCTTTTACTTGGAGATCCCGGTACCGCCAAGTCGCAGTTCCTCAAGTACGTAGAGAAAACTGCCCATCGTTCTGTTTTCGCTACTGGTCAAGGTGCCTCTGCTGTTGGTCTGACAGCTAGTGTTCGCAAGGACCCAGTGACACGCGAATGGACACTGGAGGGTGGCGCCTTGGTGCTGGCCGATAAAGGAACTTGCATGATCGACGAGTTTGACAAGATGAATGACGCAGACCGGACATCTATACATGAAGCTATGGAACAACAGTCCATCTCAATATCTAAAGCTGGTATAATCACCACCTTACAGGCTCGTTGCGCCATCATTGCTGCAGCCAACCCGATCCATGGACGATATAATCCGACTATTCCATTCCAGCAGAATGTTGAATTAACAGAACCTATTCTATCTCGATTCGATGTCCTCTGTGTAGTGAAGGATACAGTGGATCCTGTTATGGACGAATTGCTTGCCCGATTTGTTGTTGGAAGTCATCTGAGGAGTCATCCCAAATTCGATCCGGACACGGAAGAAATAGATGTCGGAACAACCTTGGACATAGATGTAAGTATGTCCATCTTCTCCCTTCATGAATAACGACTTGACCATGCTTCAGGCCATTCCTCAGGACCTCTTGCGCAAATACATCATGTATGCGCGAGAAAAGGTCAAGCCGAAGCTCTATGACATGGATCAGGAGAAGCTATCAAAGCTCTTTGCTGATCTCCGCCGTGAATCCATGGTCACAGGCTCATATCCCATTACTGTTCGTCACCTGGAGAGTATGATTCGTATGGCAGAAGCAAGTGCGAAGATGGCATTGCGTGAATACGTTCGATCCGACGATATTGACCTTGCTATCGAAGTTGCTGTTGGTAGCTTTGTAAGTGCTCAAAAGATGAGCATCAAGAAGACACTCCAGAGGGTGCATTCCTTTTAGTATGTCGCCTGATTGCAGATAATGACATTTGATGCAGGGCTTCCGCAAATACCTCACACAATCAAAAGACCACGATGAGCTGTTGGCGTTCCTACTTGGCAATATCATCAAAGATAGGGCAAGATACCTCCAACTCTCTAGACACACGCAACCAGAGCTTGTCACCATTAAAATATCTGAACTAGAGGAAAGAGTACGTGACACATGTTGGCTCCGCGAATATCATCTAACCGTGGGATGCAGGCCAAAGAGCATGATATCTACGATGTTGCTCCGTTTACACGTTCCAAGGTCTTCACCAACAATGGTTACAAAGTCAGAGACGGTGCCATTGAAAAGCGCTTCCTGGTCAACCCCGAGACAGCTTGAAAGTTGACTTGTCTATTCCGTTTGTTTCTGTTTTGTAATTTCCTCAAACCATAACCAATGTAGTCCGGAATCTGCATGTAATGTTACTGCTCACATAAAGAATTAGCCATTGTTAGTGATTTCTATGAGGTATGGCAATAAAGATATGACAGCAGTGGATAGATTACAGTCTATGATGCATGGAGGACCTGATAAGTCGCCTATGGCGAAGCTTCAAGTATGACTAGTATGAGGTATTAGGTTCTGTTGATGTTGTAGGTGTGTCTTGAGGTGTTGATGGCCCTGTTATTGGAGATGAAGTACTTTCTTCTGCGTCAGCTTCGTCTACGGCTTTAGCTGCTTCCTCTTCATCGTCAATCTCTGATATTGGTTGAGTAAAATCTAACCTCATCAGAATCATCTATCTTACCGTCACGATACACTTCTGGGTGTTGCCTGAAGCACTCCTGCATTGCCTGAAATTTCTCAACGCAGTCAATACCCTTGGGTTCCTGCTCAGAAAAGACGAAGCAGGAAAATGCCTCCCGAAACTCGGGGCCACACGGACCATAAGCCATACCCCCAAGGCAAGGGCAATCCCAGTTGATTTCACCGGTCTCAGGATTAAACGCTCCGCCTGACGCAGATTTTGAGTCCTCTCCCTCCTCTTCTGGTTGTTCGCTGGTTTCCTCCTCTGATTTGTCACTAGTTTCTTGCTCAGGAGATTGAGATGATACAGAGCTTTCTGGCGGTGACTGAGGATCGGGAAGAGGCAAATTTTCTGGTGCAGGGCCTGATGATGATGTCACAGTAGCCTTCGAGGGAGGTTTAGATGATATCGTCGGTTCTCGGAAAGCTAAAAGTGGAAAGTTAAAGTCCAATGAGATATGTGTATGGTCTAGGTTGAAACACACACGACATGGTTGTATGACTGTCCAAGGCAATGGGTGCTGAAAGTAGACGCCAGGTGATGTAAGTAGCAGTGACTCCCGATACTCCAAGAGCTATTGGGATGAACCTGAAGGTTTTGGGGTGAGGTATCTTGGTGTAAAGGCATCTACGGAGAGGAAGGCGCATGAAACGAGCGAGCATCCTGTGTTTTGTAGTTCAAGTCAGAATGACCTGCAACAAAATTCTAAGGCCAAAGGCGTCAGGAAATAACATGAACAACCTGTGTCATGACTAAGGGTATACGTCACAAAATCTTCCTAGTAATACAATTTTTGTAAGTACTTCTGTCTAGACAGCAACACTGTAAGTAGATCACCAATGTCATATTCCGGTGATTTCTGGAAACGGATTGGATATCGACCGTAACGCTGAAACGGTCTTCACGACTGCCAGTATCGACATTCAATACAGCTCGATTGTTTGTTGGAGACATTCACTTACCAGTGTCTTCTCCTTTGACATCAAGTCATTCAGGCAACGAGAAATAATTCCAACGCCCTCCTCCACAGCCTTTTTGTCTTCATCTCTTATCCTGCCCATGAGCTTGCGGAATCGATCTGGATGCCACCGCAGTTGTGCACTACGAAGTCGCTCCTTGCGCGTCTGTTTCTGAGAGTGAAAAGGCGAAAGAAGGAGTGTAACAATGGTGCTGGGTGTGATATCGGAAATCGTAGTGGGAATCGACTTGGTCGGCCAGGGGATGTCTTCAAATCCCAGAGGGGCAGCAGATCTCGCAATTGCTTCCCAGCCGTTCTCGTATCTGCTCCATGCGTCTGTGACCGTCTTTTGCGCATTTTCCCGTTCCTTGAGATCCCTTTCGCGAGCTTCCAGCTGCATTCGAAGTTTCTCATCAATCATCTTCTGCCTTTCTATCTCTCGCCTGGCTCGTATCTGATCTTCCAGCCGCTTCAACTCTTTCTGAACATACCGCGCTTTTGTTCTTTCTCTTTCAGCGGCAATGCGTCTCACCTCTTCCTCCTGCCTCCGCCATCTGTCGGCTTCTAATTCATATGAATACACCAGCTCTGCCCACATATGATCCCGCGTCTTTTCTTCCCATGCCGGTGGTAGATCGTCCTTGTTATGCAACGTCTCTCCAGGAAAGAGCGTCCTTTGTTCAAAGACCCACTGCTGAGTCTTTTTAGTTTGTTTCATCCTTTCTCTGCGTAAACAGTCTTGCTCAAGAACCCAGGAATGAGTGCTCGACATCTCACAATGCGGTCGTGGTCCATCAGCCAGACCAAACCGCTGGCTATGGATATACGAGGAAATCCCTGATTTTCCTCGGACCGTTGGAGCAGGTGTTCCAGCGCGAGGGAAAGGTGAACGCTGCTGCGCTTCATGTTCATAACGATCTGGCGCTGGGGCTGAAGCACGATAATGATATGTTCGGTATTGGCCCGTGGATGTAGTTGGCATGTATGAAGCGTGAGAGGTCATGGTGATTTGAAATGCTCAGAAAAATGCAGAAAAGCCTAAGCTCAGCAAAGATAATGCAAGGGGAGGAAAATATAGTCAGTTTATCGCCAGGGCGTTTTGTGGATGATGCCCCAGTGCTAAAGGGGTTAGAAGTATATGTATTCGTTCTCTTGTCCATGTGAAGCCGGGTTAACCGCATTGTGGCAACGTGTTTTTGACACGCGCCCGCGGCACGTACATATTAGAACGACCCTGAAGTCTGCTCAGGATGAATAACAGCTATTGCCAGAGCCGTTCCACCATGCATTATCAGTCTTTCATACTATTTATGTCTGCCATTCCGCAACATTAAAAAGCCCAGACCCTCTCGACTTCCAACTTCATCTATCGATGGTCGAATTTTTGATCGGTAAGGCAACGATGTAACAGTTTGATAGTCGTATCAGGCATATCGTTAGCTACATCGTAGATATATTTTACTTAAGCTCATGTTTCCATGATGTTGGTCAAGGGAAAGATTGATTATCGGATAACGGCACACTCCAACACTCCAACTACAGTTTGTCTATGCATGGTTTCATTCAATACAAAAGCAACGTGAAGGATCAGTCAAAGAAGAACTTTAGGGCTTATCTGCCTCCTGTTTTGCTTCATTGCCCTGCAGCCGTCATGATCAAGCCCTGCGTCGCACTAACATCTCCCATTGTCCTTCTCTGAGGCGCCAAGTTTGTTTGACATCGAATGATAGTATCGCGGATGCAGGCGCAGGCAGCCCGGCGTCAATGGGGCTCAGCACCAGTCAACCCTTCCCAGAGGACATCCTGGTTCATCACAGACAACCAGACATCTGTGCTCACTACATAGTTCCAGGAATCCCTAGATCCAAATCCCTGACCATCTCTGTCCCTTATATCTCTTCACCTTCGAACACTGTCAATGAAGATCTTACTACGAGTTGATAACCAAGACATCCATCCTATGACCTGATTCATTATACTTTGATGCAAAGCATTCATTAACATAAAAACCATAAAACGTGAGATGAAGTAACCTGGTACGCCATAACAAAACGACTAAAACAAATCATTGTAATACATATTAAGAACATGGATAAAAAAACTAGAGTCAAGTAAACTTATATAGAGAGAATCCTTGAGATAGCATATGTATAGCGACTGAGATGATGAGATGCGAATAATTGCTTGAGAAAAAAGATCGAGAGACGATTGAAAAAACAAGAGATGCAATTACTGGAGAGCAGGTCAGCCAGCGTCCTTGTAGGTCAAAGGCATTAAACGCACCGAGATGCTTCGAGGGCCCAAAAACTACGAAGAGTTGTCGGCTTCCTTGCCCAAAACCCCCACTTTAAGAAGAGACAGCACAAAAGGTATCGCACTGTTCTGCTGGCACAGATTCACAAGCTCTTCACCTGACCACACCGGTCCAGACTGCTCCTCACTCCCCTCGTCATTTACATCACTCAAATCGCTGTCCCTGAACTCATTATAACTCGACGAATCATAACTGAGATCAAACTCATTCTGACCAGCATTATGGCGATAAAGCTGACTTCGAGATTTTGACCGAACATGCTTGGTGCAGCGCAAGTTCGATTTGCCGTTCATTGATTTAACAGGCGACGTTTGGCCATCTTGGACGGGCGGGCTTCGGGCAAATTCGGGACCATCAATCAGTGTCCGCTGTAGTACGCTGAACGCCACTTGTTCCGCGACTTTGAAGAACTTCGAGTTCTCACCAGATACAGGAGTCGAACTAGGCACAGAAGAGGCTTGTTCGATGGAGGTGCGCACATGTAATGCCCATACAGAATCCGCAACACTGAACATATACCGCCGCTTCACATCCCGATGATCAGTAAACGCGATTTGGAATGTATTGCGCATGAAGGCACGCTCCACCACCAATGTGTTACTCAGAGGAAGGCCCGTATATTTGAGTGCATTAGGTCCCGAGCGGCACATGATCATAGTCTTTAGTCCCAGTTCATTACCGACGATACGGAAGGAAGCTTCTGATGACCTGACGAAATTGAGAACAGGCGGGTCGAACTGGAGATCTTGACCATCTAAGTGGATTGAAAGATCAGGATCGGGGGCAGGAATTCGGAGGATGATGGGGTCAGATTGGGATTTGTACGTCAACCGCAATGGAACCGGTTTACGGATGGTAATAAGTTGGACAGGTGGACCTCCAGTGCTTGGGCAACGTGCTTGACATAATTTCTCTTGACGGATCGAGTCATAAAGATCCTCCAAGAGCTCAGGGGATAATGGTTGCCGAGGATCAGCACGTCGTATGAGCTCAATCCAGTCCCGGACAGAAAAATCCTCCTTTGGATATCCCGTCGGTCCAGGTTTCTCTGCAAGGTCGCCATGCAGCCACAAATTCAGTCTAACAAGCGCACGCGCAAGCCGCAGTGCAGTATTCTTGTCAAAGGCAATAAACCTCGCGTTGGCATCATACCATCTACCCGCAAATGCATCGAGTAATGTATCAAGCGCCGAAGAATTCTGTATCGGAACATTCACCGACAGCAAAAACGCCCGCAACGCCTTGTCCATCCGCACACCCACAAAACCAAAGCAATTCAAGTAAGCATCTAATTCCGGCTTATGCGTCTTCTTCGCCAAAAACTCTCCAACCCGCGCCCTATCTAACTCACTAGTCTGAAATATGAGCTGCCCAAGCTTTCTAGAATCTTCTAGCACTGGATGCTTTATCATTAGAGCTCTCACCGCGCCCTCTGGATCGATCGCGAACTGGGTGATAAACCCCTTGATTGCCATGTTTCTGGAGGGTAATTGGTCCCTTTGAGAAGGACTTTTGGAAATGGGATCCGTCCGTCCAGGTGTAAAACGAATATCTTTAAGCAACACCACATTCTTGACAGTAAACCGTCGATCGGCAGGAGTAGCCTTGAATTCGACAAGGTTCTCGTCAGGTGAAAGTTTTGGTTTAGCGACGACCAGTAAATCATTGAACAGAAACAAAAAGCGGTCTTTCACGGTTTTCTGGTTGACGACTTGGTAAACTGGCCATGTGAACACCGATTTCCGTGGAGGTTCATCTACAATTGAAGCCAAGAAAGGCGGACCCTTGGAACCTCTAACAAGATTCTCATCTATCCGATCAAAGATCGTGGAGCTCCCTAGTGCAACCGAATATCGCGAATAATCAGAAGATGATTGTGACGTCGATCGCGGGGGGTAATCGCTGAGCGAAGATGTAGGGTCGGGTGTTGGGGAAAGTAGAGGATTGGAGCGTGAGAGAAGATGAGACAACGTCGACAAAGAAGAGGAGTCATCTATGTGAGGGTATGCTGGTTTATGGAAGTCGAGAGAAGTGATTTTGTGCGCCTTTGGTGTTTTCTCTGTATCCGTATGCAAAATTGACGGTGATCTAGTCAATTGCTCATTTGGAAGTACTTTTTCATTAGAGTCTGACGAAGAGGATGATGGGACCGCTTTCGCTGGAATACTCGGTTGAGGAGACGAAGATGGAAGAGAGAAATTGCTATCCATGACGTGTGTTGAACTAACCTCTTCCCAATCTCCAGTGACATCAGCGCTCCCTCGTTTTCTCAATAGATCTGACAACGAGGTCTTCTTATTCCCATTCTTACTGCCCACTGGTTCTGATCCAACACTGCTGATTGTCGTTGGTTGAGAAACCTGTGCGTTCGATGATGACGACGAAAAAAGCTTCTTATTATGCAACCATTGCTTCACTCCTGGCAAAGTCATAGGCAACTTGGATATCTTCCCGTTGTGCGAAGACGCAGGAGAAGCTGCAACATCAATGTACTCTCCCTGGGAATTTGAAGGCGTCAAGAGCGATGGACTAGGAATATCGTGCAGAATGCCATTTGACTTTGCAGTCAATCGGGAATCAGATACGGGATGCGACAATTTCCTCTCTCTCGAAGATTCAGGTGTTAACACAGGAGTGTAAAAATAGGGTTGCGCTGAAAGTGGAGGCTGGTCCTCATCAACAACAGTAGTTGAAACATCAGGCGATGAGTGCGATGCTTGTCCGGCAGCTCTCACCCTGTTCCTCTGTTCTTCCAACTTTTGAATACCCGGGAATGGAAATAGTTTTGCGTGTTGGTACTTGGCAAAATCAGCAGTAGTTGCAGGTGGAATCGGTGAGGTACCACCGCGTGTAACGACATGTGCTTGAGGTGAGAGTGAAAGAATCGAGGCAGAAGCTGAGGGTGTCTGCATCACCGGAAGTGCCTGCAGTTGTTGTCCACCGCTTTCACTGGCTTTATCGTTCTTCGCGCTTGTCAGGCTCGCACCACTTTCTCGGTTGATGCTCGAATCAACATTGTCTCGTCGTTCCCTTGTCGCAAAGCTATTTGAACGTGAACGGCGTCCAGTAGATCCCCTCGTGAAGGCGCCCTTGAGCTTATTCCAGGTGCTCGGTGAAGCGTGTTCACCATTGCGCTTGATGAATGTCGACTGCTCGTCCCATTCGTCTCCTGGTAAAGGTGACTTGTCACTACCTGCTGGCGTCCTTGGATGGATTGACAGGCGCGCCAGGAATGGCTGTGGTGAAATCCTCGACCCGTCAGTGGAATGTGAAGCAGAAACGGGAGAAAGGGAGGAAGGCAGAGTTGAGACTTCTGGAGGACGATCCGACTCAGCATGAGCACTTTGGGAAGAAGGTTGAGGGGAGAACGACCCATCCTTCTGAGGCGCGTCGGATGAAGTCGGTGATAAGGGCTCTTCGAAGGCCCCGTCTTCCTCCACAAGCTCTTCAGTGGAGGGTGGTGGCATATCATCGTCCTCCGCATTTTTATCTTCATCATCTTGGTCATCCTCGTCTGAGTCATCCTCAACCATAATGGGAACTAGACGAACATGAAGGACACATCAAAACAAAGAAGTCGAAGCACATACCAGGATCCCCTACCCAGCTGATTTCTCTGCCATGTCCATCGGTATGTATATCAGCGAAGGATGTTCTTGGACGAAAAGTACTGTGATAGTACAAAACTCGCTCCTCCTCTTCTTCTGAGGGTCTTTCTTTCAATGGGGAATTAAATGGGCTCCTAGGAAACACGTCATTTCGAGAGGAGCTGCGTTGATTGTAGATAAGTGGCACCGACTCAACCGAACCTCGAGAGGGTGAGTCCGACGAAAGCAGCTCGCGAGGAAGGGACGGACGTGGTGACATACGGGGAGGTGTCGTTGGTGACATTGGGTATCTAAACAGGGGTGGAGGTGGAGGTGGTGATGGTGATGGTTCCTCTTCCTCCCTCACTTCTCCGTTCAAAGTTTCTCCAATGTGTTCATCCTCATCCTCCTCTACCAAGATACTGCGCCGTCGCGTTTGCCCTACCGGACTTAAAGCAACGCCCTCAATTGTAGCGGGGAGCGATTCTGCCATAAAATCGGAATTGAGATCTTGACTTGTAGATGTTTGCATAGGTGTTGATGACTGAGCACGCAGCTCTAGGATATGATTAGAAGGATAGGTATTCGACGGCTGAGGGGGTATAGGTGCGTCCACAAGCTGGGCGCCATCCTCGGCGTCTGGCGTCCCAGTAGCATTAAGAACACGGATTGAGTTACCTCTCGACCGCCGCCTGCGCTTTTTGGGCATTGGTGACGGTGTACCCCTGTCCTCAGAGCCACTCGCTTCTGTTTCTGCCTCTTTCGCAAGACGGCCATTCAAGCGGCTAAGCATCAGTTGACGAGCAGCTATTCTCTCACCCCCTGCCACAGTGTTATTGCGTGAAAGGCCACCATTTCCAAATGAGGGGGTCGGTGACGCCAAAGGGGAGGGTTCATAAACGTCAACGCCGCCTGTGAGTTTGGCTAAAGCTTGTCTCCGGCCCGCAGCCGCACTGCTTGCGCTGTTGGAGCGAAATAGACCCCGTCGCAGAGCCTCGAGGGTCGGAAGAGGTACTGGTGTAGAAGGAGGTATACCGGGATAGAACATGGATGGATCCGGGGTAGGGGAGCGTAAGAAGTTCGGAAAGGGCGAGAGAGGATCGGACATGGAAGAGGGAACGGGGGAGGCAAGGTTTATAGATGGAAGCGGTAGTCGGAGTTCTTCGTCGTCCTGGGAGGAGTCACCTGCTAGAGGCAAGGGAGACTGGACGTTACGAGCTTTGTTCTTGAAGTCTCTAGAGCCTCTAGAGCGAGACCGGGACCGTGAGCGGCGTCTTGACCGACCAGCCGGGCTTGGAGAAACGGTGCGGTCGTCAATATCCTGGTCAAGCTCTGTATCTGCAGGACCTTGCTCTTGTTCTGGCTCAAGAACAGGCTCTTGAGGGGGTGATTGAGGAGGCGACTTCTTTTCATCCGGAATATCTGGGGAAGGCTTCTCCCCTTCGCTAACAGCTTCTACGTGCATTGGTGGCCGCCGCCCGTCCTTCATTCGCGGTAAGGAGGCCGCTCGTCTGAGCTTTTCAACCGCGAGCTGCCGCTGCTCAGCCTTGGAAGGCTGAGTGTCATGCTCGGCCATGATGTGGTAGATGAAAAGAGTGGTAGCTCAGAGCTGCTGAGTCAAAGTCAGTCAAAGTCCCCAGCAGTTTATGAACACAAACAATGGTTGTTACAAGGAATAAAGGAAGATGTTTCAAAGGCAGGACATAGAACAAAGGGTAGAACCAAATACGTGGCTGTGTCTCTTCCTCTTACGGAAATACCTCGTTCCTTGAATCGATAATCGTTCTCTGGTTGGCAAATCCTTGCTTTCCCCGTAGACATGTGGAAAACACGCTCTACGTGCCCAGAACATCCTGTTGTGATGATTCATTAGATTTCAATCAGCGGTGGCCGCGCGTATATGATGTCAAACCCAACTCTCTCTCCCAAATGGGAAATGAAGGCCATTTTGCATCTAGCCTATTTTCCTAGTAGCTATCGTCCCGAGCTTATCTGAGACCATTGACGAATTGTGGCTGCTTTTTTTTTCTATATCCACACAAATCCCCTTGGTCACTTTCCATGATGCGTTCTCGGAGATCGAGACCTTCCGCCGGCCATCCATAATTCAGACTTCCAAACTATGCAATTGGTCTCAGCTTCCACAAGTCCAGCGTTAACAGTTCTTTCTGAGACATGCTTCACGAACGTGGACCTACTTAATCAATCCCAGGACAAACAAGGCGAATCCGGTGTATTTTGGTACGAGGACAACAGATCATGGCCCTTGCTATCGTTGATTTGAATGTTCTTACCTCACATTCAGTATCCACTTCTACGATCGGTGACGAGGACCTACAATAAATCTATTCGGAGATAAGCGATCTATGTTTAGAACAACCCGAGTTTTAGGTGCAATGACGGTTTTATCCAAATAGCTTCATTTTAGCTGGTGATTCCACCGAAATCGAAGTCACGGCTCCAATAAATGTTTCACTGACAATGTTCCCTCTCAACTCTGTAGAATATTTATCCGAGCAACTTCCGAGTCTCAGTAGGAACAAACCCGATGACGGAGGTAGGCTATGGAGCTATTTTATGCCCAACTCACTTGTGAGGCACAAGCCGGAGAGCAAGTGAAGTGCTGGAGGTCCCCAAACGATGACCAAGATCAACAGCTGGTTCTCTCAGACGTCTCGTGGGTTCAAATATGTGATCTCAGGTGCGTCTGCGACCCGGATATGCATCCCACGTCGACTGTTATCACTCCAGTAGACGGTATCGCAGTAGTGTATCTAGCGCTTATGACAGAGCACAAATTGACAGTCTGCGTCATGATGCAAGCTGAAAATGGTCTTATCTCTGACATAATTCTCATCATGTCCTGATAAAGCTCGATTCGGATTGATATCGTAGAGTATATCTAAGTTATTCCAGGTCCAGGGCAAGGACCAATGTCTATCATCAGTCGCGACACACATCCCTCGACGACCTACCAAGGTCACTACAGTTGGCACCTGAACCTACAGGGTATATTCTATGGTCCTGGATGCATCAAAACAGCCTTACCGCAACTGTTGGACGATCTTGGGATCAAAAGGGCGATGCTCTTGACGAGTAAAAGTGTGCTCAATAAGGTGTCTTTCTTCCTGGACTCTTTCCCCACCAGCTAAATGATAACGGACCGGACTTAGACCGATTCAGCAAAGAAAGTGGGGGATATACTTCAGGAACGCGATGCCCTTGGTACAACATTCCATCAGATTGAACAACACTCTCCGATCGCCGGGATCAGAGCTGCTATCAATGCCTTTGAAAGCAATGGGTGTGATGGTATCGTGTCTGTTGGTGGAGGTTCATGTATCGATGCTGCCAAGACGCTCCTATATTTCTACCAGCAAGATAAGGGGGGTCGTACTCCATATCAGATTGCTATCCCTACCACACTCAGTGCTGCAGAATACCAAGTAAATCTATCTACGCTTCTAATATCTATCGTTTATCTCATGTCTCCAGATCGGTGCAGGCTATACAAACGACCAGGGCATTAAGGTTGCTGTCAATTCTCACGAGATAATTCCTGCAGGAATCATCCTTGATGCAGAACTGACCCTGGCTACACCTGAACGCCTATGGTGCGCTCCTTCCAAGCTGGGTTAAGAATCATGGGACTCATGAAGAACATGTGAGAAGGTTATCTACCGGGATTAAGTCCTTAGATCACGCAGTAGGTGAGTGGCCAGGAACATGGTCGGTCTCAAACAACGATTGTTCATTCCATTCCAATAAAAAGAGAACCTCACTCGAGATCAAGTCACCCCTCCGGTCAAAGTTCTCGGATATCAAGCTATTGCTGATCTTTTCAGATACCTCCCATTGTCAAAGGACAATCCAGACTCTGTCGAAATCAGGCAAAAGCTTCAGCTGGCATCCTGGATGAGTTTATGGCCAATGAAACTGAAATACAGGTAGACCCATCTCTATCTCCGATCCGCGTATACGTATACCCTTCCTGTCTGATCATCCTGAAACAGTGCTCTGGGAATCTCCCATAGTGTTGGGCACAAGATAGGCTCGAGATACGGCATCCCACATGGAATCACTTCTGCATGTCTGTTCCTGAAAAATGACCGACAATCCGGCTAAATGATAGTGTTTGTCAGTGTTTGACTCTGCCCTCTGCAATCGCTCTCCAAGCCCAAGTTGGCACACAGGAAAACAAGGAATTCGTGGCTGCAGCGCTGAAACACATTGGAGAGCCTTCCACAGACACAGTGGATGGTGACATTTTGAATTTTTCGAATCGTGTCAAGCAGTGAGTTTCCCCAAAAGTCGGCGTGTCACTGGTTTTAATAATCACCAATCAGGCTAATCCAAGAACTGGGGTTATCTTCGAAGCTGTCTGATTACGATGTCCCACGAGGTGACTTACGTGAAATAGCAGCCCAATCTCTGGGGCAAGTGGATCACCCTTGGCTAGAAAGTGTAGTTCATATATTGGAAGACATGTACTAGTAAATTTGTTTTGCGACAATGGAAGGTTGGATGGCATGGCGAGGAGATACGTCATTCTGACGGAGCCAAAAGAATATATATACCACTGCGCCTAGGACTATCCTTAGAAAAAAACATATGAAGCGACATACCGCCCCCCATATCCCATTGTTCTCTGTCCATATGAGGCCCTACTGCCCCGCGCGATTCTGTCGCGTCTCCAACTTGTCTAGTTTTGCGGCCCTGAGAACTGTAGACAGCTCCGACTATAACTACTTAGCCCGGTTTCCCAACAAAATCAGCAATCCTCCACGCCGGCGTTCGCTCGACCCTGCAACATCTCTTCGGTTGTCGTTTTATCCTGTAATTCCAATGACGCAGCGCCGCATGCACAATTCACAATCAGAAGCACCAAAGGAGAAAGAAAACCAAATCGCGCCCACCCAAGACAACCACTCTCATAGAGATCACTCACACTCGATATTCGGCCATTCACATTCACACAACGGAGATGCTGGGCATTCACATGGTACAGAGCACATTGTAGCAGCCTTGCGAGGAGACAAACGTGCGTTTACTGCCTCTGACTTCAACATCATTTGCCCCCAACATCCGGCATAGGTGATCGGGGCAATTATATCACATTGGTTGGACTGTTTGCGAATATAATTCTAACAGCGACGAAGGGTGCTGCTGGCTGGTTCCTCCATTCTGCATCGCTCCTCGCAGATGCTGGACACTCACTTAGTGGTATGATAGTCGATTTCTCCTCAACCGGACAAAATTCAGACTCATCGAACGATCGTTCTTTTTCACGTCCAGATCTCCTCGGAGACTTTGTCGTCCTCTTCTGCTGGAACCTTTCACGCAAACCACCAACTGAACGATACCCATACGGGTTCGCCAAGTTCGAGACTCTAGGGACGACGACTATTTCACTCCTTTTGATCGGCGGTGCACTTGGAATTGGCGTACACTCATATCACCTACTCCTGGCAACGCTATCGGAGACATTGCCCAACATCCCTCCGGGAGCACTACACAATCTCGTGGAGAACGTGACATTGATCGCACCCGAACTCTTCGTTCACGAGCACTCACACGTACATTCAGTAGACGTCAACGCAGCTTGGTTTGCGGGCGTTGGGGCTGTGGCAAAAGAGTGGTTATACTGGATAACAAAGCGTGTCGCTGATCAGGAAAACAGTCCCGTCCTATTTGCCAATGCTATTCACCATCGCAGTGACGCATACTCGAGTCTAGTTGCGTTATTCGCCATCCTTGGGACTTGGTATTTCCCTGCCGTGCCTTTGGACCCGATTGGAGGTAAGGGCACCTATATGCCCATTTCAAAAGTGTTTTTTTGACGTCGTCATAAGGTCTTGTTGTGTCCTTGGTTATCCTCAAACAGGGATTCGACCTATTAAGAAGCGCATGGGGTGACCTGACAGATGCAGGCATTTCCAAGCGTAGACAGGAGGCATTGAAGCAGACGCTGATGCCTTTGATCAGGACCGGCGTATCAGATGAAACCCGAAATTTGATTCGAGTGGATGATTTAAGAGCACGAAGGGCAGGATCTATGCTCTTTGTCGATCTGACAGCCAAGGTCGATGCAAACCTGTCGGTGGTACAGACTAGGAAATTAGAGCGACAAATCACCCAGACGATGCAGCAGGCAAAGAGAGAGGTAGCCGAGGTGAGAGTGAGATTTGAACCGGTATCTGAACCATGATGCTTGTTCTTGGTGTATCTGAACTCGATTCTTGATTATTGCGTTCTCTTCGTGAAGCGATCATCCCGCTTCTCATGTCTCAATGTCGTAGGGGTTTCTGGATCTAGCGGTCCCTTTGCAATGTCTTATATCATTTCCTACGTTTCTCAGAAGTCAAGTGCATACTTTTTATGTCACCAACTCAATACTGGAAATGGCTTAAATTCAAGACAACTCTCCTTTTCCTCGTCATGTGCCATGAAACTCACTACAAATGAGATCTAGGTAGTTTCCGGAAGAAATGCCATCTTATTGAGCTATCGCCTACATTTACAGAGGATAATAATGTCCAAATGGGATTTAGGTAGTAAACAAAGAAACTACGACATTTTGCATCTTTCCATCTCGGATGGCCTGAAAAAAAGTCTGCAAATGATCATCCATGAAAGGCAATGAACAACTAACCTCATATATGATCGAAATGTTTTCTCCAATTGATAGTTCATCGGCACACAATCCACCGACAAAGCCAGTGTAATTCTCATAGCCGTGCATTTTGACGCCTAATGTCTTGCGAATGTACTCATACATCCCTTTTGTCTTGTTGAGGTATGGTGAAGCAGGGGCAGCACCTTTTACACCAGTTAGGTAATCCTTTGTGAGTTCATCATGAAGTCCCGCAGTATGAGTTGCAACCTGGGAGCAAAATTCGTTGATCGATTTGATATCACATTCAGTGGACTCCGCAAAGAAGTTCACAAGAGGAGAGGTTGTAGAGTTTGCTACCACGCGCATCCTATCTTCGTTGTCCATATTAGTTGACCTGTCAAGACTTTCCTGCATAGCTCGAACTAGAGAATTAACGAGGACAGCCTCTTTTGTGGGAGCGATACAAGGTCCGAAATGTATTTGAAGAGCGTTTTGAAGGAGACCCGGCACCTGCGCCATAAAATCAGCCTGCAAAGCGCGTAGATCCAGAGCTGAGAAGGTCTGTTAGCCTTTGACCTATGTGGTGGGATTTATCATTAACGTACCCTGACACAAGTTGTAAAGATAAGTAGCCATGAGCATAGACAAGACATCAATCGCATTGATGGTCGCACGTGCAGCTACAAGAGCCATCGAGCTAGGTCATCAATGTATGAGAAAAATAATCGTAGAAAAGTAGGCCGTGGCTTACTTAACAGCTTGATTATGCATCTCAGCGGATTGAATGTGGGTGGATACGGGACTAGCAAGATAGCCCAATTCTGCTGTATATGCTGCAGTGGCGATATCAGCGCCCTTGACATGATAGTTCAACGATGGATCAGATGCAGCGAGAGAAGGAGGGAGGCCGTTATTCATCATTGGGTTGACAAGCTCAGTGCTTTGAGCAAACATGATTTTTCCTATATGGTAAAGCGCGAGACGTGTCTTTTCCATAGCATTTGTCACAGCCATAGCTTGGAAATTACCGCCGTGGTGGATTTTGCCAGTATTCCCATCAATGAGAGGATTGTCGGTTGCTGGACGATGTCATGAATGACTAGCACAAGGGTATTGAGATCACTGTACTTACTAGAATTACATTCTTGAGATAGAGATGTCAAGGCGGCGAAAAGGTCTTCAATCTGAGGTCCGAGAAACTGGGGGGCAGTTCGTAAGGGGTATCTGTCTTGTCGAAGTGTATACTGGTCGTCCTGGAGAGTGACTTCTTGTTCATGTATGTGTGCAAATTTACTGCCGTCCAAAAGATCCCAAATATTTTTCGCACATTCAACCTAATTTTTCCGGAATGAGAATGATTACTTGAGAAAAGAGAAACAACTAACCTGACCGGGGTGTGGACGGGCAACGGCATGAATGAACGAATCAAAGGAACCTCTAGAACCAAGAATAGCTTCAGTGCCCATTGCTGTGCATACTTGAGCCAACAATGAGAGGTGAATTGCTTCATGGACTGCAAGAGCGCCAACCGAAGCCGAGAAAGCAGTACCGTTCAAAATTCCGAGATGCTCCTTGGAAGCGAGTGCCACAGGCTCGATCCCATGTTCGGAAAGAACATCAGAAGCGCGAGATATTTGGCGCACACCCAACTTGTGTGAACCGTGAAATACTCGGATAGCAGGGTTTCCAGCTGTCAAAGTTGATAGTCATTGATTTGTGACCATAATAGTTAACAAATAAAACATACAGATGGCCCCAGCAACATAGGACAAAGGAGACAGATCTGGGCGATGTCAGTAAGAGAAATGAACAGAGAACATGATCGTCCTCACCGCCAGAAGCTGAGATGCTTCCACGAAGCGGCACGCGGGGAACGAGATCGGCTTTCAGAAGCTGATGCATCTTGTCGATAATATCCCAGCTGAAATAGGGGATTGGTCCATAAAGAGAATTCAAAACGAATTTTGTGCGACTGACCGAACGCCTGAGTGCCCACGGATCAGAGAGTTCATGCGGACAAGAATTGCGCCACTAAATCGACCTGTCAAAGGATCGAGATTTCGAACAAACAACTAGACTTACCGAACCCAAGACTCCGGCATAGTGGTCGCCGTGCTCGGGTCAAGAAGTGGCAAAGTTAGGGGTGGCTCTTCTGAAGTTGGCAGGAGGCCAATAAATTGATGCTGCAATAAGGCATGTCCCAACAAGAGAGGCTTGTCAGTTCTAGTGTCCGCTAAAAAAACATTCTCGTGAGATTTGGCTCGTTGACTCGATGAACAACCTCACCGCTACCACCAAATCCAGTAGATAAGCCATATACGCTCGTACCGCTGTCAACCTTATTCTCAGTCACATGACGACTCTTTGCAATCGCCGATTTGATGGCGGGGGACTCGTCCAATACTGCGGAAGCATTGTAACGAGCTACGGCGACTACGCCTGCCAAGCTGAGGGTCTGACCGTCAACGCATACTGGAACCCCGTGTCTGAAATTCAAGATGTTTTCATCTTCAATGCCGACGGGGAAGACGTTAATTCATACCTGTAACTTTCAAGTTCTTGTTGGGACTTGAGGAATTGTGACAAAAGAGAAGGGACTGCTTGGCCGCTCTCATGGACGGTGTTGTCGATCTTTGAAGATGTTCCTTGGCGGGGAGAGGATCCGTTCAGCAGCACACCATTGCTGTTTAGTGTCATTGTTTAGGTACAGCTAGTGGTTTTTAGTGAGGGTGGAGTGATCGGCAAATTCATGTCACTTATAAACAAATCCGGATGAGATCCGCCATACGATTATTGGTCATCGGTGAATAGCGAAGATGAATGACATACTTTGTCCCGTAATGGGCAGAAATAGATGTGTGTAAATGGTCGCTGAAACTTCTCAGTTGGATATCGAACAAATATAATTCTGCGTATCAGCAATCATTTTTGTAATTCTTTTTATGGAAACTTGGGTATTTATAGATATACCGGCAATCGACTTTGATCCTATGTTCGAGGTAGGACAAGTAGACAAGTAGTCTCGTTGAAATAGGCGTTCCAATCACTAGAGCTCATCACAGACTTCACAACGCCTCTCTGTACGGTATATCACACATTACAGCATCTATGGTCGGGTTTCCACATGTCAAAAATTACAGGTTGTGCTGGTTCACACATCCGGATGGATCTTGCAAGGTCCATCCGAACATCAAACGAATTTCGCAGCATATCATCCACTAGAATTCATGCTTTGTGTATTCTCTCTTCTGATTTGAACGGAATTAGGGTCCTTATCTGCCGTTGCGCAATTACTTTCTTCCTGCTGCCTCCAGATGATGATACGTGTATGCAGTGACGCAAGAATTAGTTGTTCACCCGGTTACCAAAATTAACCCAATAGGAATATGACGGTCCTCTGCCTAGTGATAGGCAGAATATGGCGTGGGCCAACGAACTTCGAGCAGTACGAGATGTGAATTTCAGAACAGCCTAGCGCTCACCATCCAAGAAGGCCTCGGCATTAAAAACGAGGCTAACGAATGGCTTGATGGCTTAATAGGTCAGTCAAAATGCTGCCCAAGTCATGCTGCCAAAAAACATACCTGAGACCCCCAAGGAGGGTATTCATCATCAACATTTTTCAAACAACACAGAGCCTTCAGACCAGGTCACCCCAGACACTCTCCGTCCACCCAATTATTTTGGACAGCTGCGTGACAGCCTCTCCAATGACCTTCGATAATGTAGGATCTTCGAAGCCTTTGATCGGACATATGAAGCCCACGATGTTCGGAAACATGACCTCTCGCCTGTCCGCTATCTCCTTATCACTGATCATTAATCTCAATCTTTTTCTCGAGTGACTGTGAAGCCCTCGGCCTGCTTTCAGAAGCCCAGGTGTTTCTGCTGCTCTCTTTGACGGCGACTCTACCACAAGATTCAGCAGAGCATCCATCAACCGCTTCTGCAATAGGGAAAATACAGGATCGCTTGGTTTTAAAGTTCTCCTAACAGTTCGACGTAATCTCTGTTCTTCTGTAGAATCCAATGTCCCCACTACGAGCTTGCTAGTACGGACGAGTTCGTCTTCTAGGTTGATTAGTTTCAGGGGATTATCATCGGCGGCTCGGGGAACTGGTACAAACTCGGCTTCTAATAAAGCCCAGACACGCTGCATAAAGTCATGAACAGAAGCCTGCGTGGAAGAAGATGGTGCGGGTAAAAGTAATCGGATGAGTGAACGTAGAGTCGCAGCGATAATCACGGCTTGTAGATAGTCTTGCAGTCTATATAGCGAAGCAGAAGAAAAAAACAACTGCGGAGGTAACTCATTCTTTGCAATTAAAGTCGTATCATCACCATTGTGCATGAATTGAAGGGGGGGCGTGCAAGATACAGGATGGACTGCAAAGAGAGCTTGAAGCAGCCTCGATTTCCATCTGTGTTCCTCAGGAACGTCCCCTCCAGCTTTTTTGCACCAGGAACGCCAGGCATCCTGAATAGTATCCATTCCTCTCCTGCTGTCTTCAAGTTGGTTTGAAGGGAACCAAAGTTCAATTACAACAGCTCGTTCACGTAACTTGGCTTCTCGCATCACCAGAACTCCTAATTGCTCTTCATTCATAGACCCCAATACGAAGTCATGGAGATCGGATTTCATGTAATCAATAATAGTCATCAGAGCTTCGAGAGAATGGGTGATAAGAGTGGCAATTGCCGAAACTCTCCCACCAACATGAGAGAGCCTCGGTGGGAGAGTTTCGAGCTTTTCTAGTTGCCGATCAATTTCCCCATCTCGGAAAGGGGCGCAACGCTTGCGAAGGGCGACCAATACATCCTTCATGGTATAGACAAAGCTATATAAGGGAGCAGTAGAAGGAGGGGGTGGGAGGGAGAGACTGTAAAGAAGAGGGTCTTGAGAGGATAATAAAGGAGAAACGGCTTGATGGAGGTCGGCAAGAAGTCGGTGAAGGCAGACATTTTGTTCCGATGGACTAGGCGAACCAAGCTTTTCAGTAGTCTAGAAACATAAATTCAGCAAAATGTCGGCGCATTTGCTGGAGAAAAGTCTTACCACGTCCCAGAAGGCCCTTTGCACCACCTTTTTGACTTGTTTCCGAAGAGATGTGGCCTCGGTCTTCTCGCTATCTTCAGATTGACCAAGCTTTTCCTGGGTGATGACGGCAATCAGGGATTTCCCAGGGGGTAAAACTTTGTCAGGGTCCAGAGTGAGGAGGTGCAATAGATATGTCCGGTTCACTGCTTGAATTAGTTCCAGGGAAAGCTTCATTCCTGAATCTAGGCGAATAAGGACGGGTTTCTGAGGATCGTCCATGAGATTCTGTGCTTGAGTATGTCTTCCTAAGGTGAGTTCCTGTCGCTAGGAAGGTTGAAAGAGACAAACAATGATATACAAGGTTGGCTCGCGTCTAATCCTTACCTTCAACTACACACCCCTCTCATCTGACCCCAGTGAATACCTTGAAGAGCTTGATGATATGTGTCAATTTTTGCATCGGACTATTCAATTGCGAGGGAGATGAACGACTTGTTCTTGGCCAACCGTTTGCTAAGGTTCATCTCGGGGCTCTGTCTGCGTCTACAGTCGGCCGTATATTTGCGTATAAACTCGGATCTCGCGTACACCAATTCAATCATACCAGCTTCAGCCATTGACATCTCAGGATCTTTCAGTTGTGAGAGTATTGCTGCCATGTCTTTGACTTACCATTGTGCTGGTCGATACGGGAATCTCCACACCACGGAATGGATGGAGTTTTGAACGAACCCAAGTGATCACGAGAGATGAGCAACAAAGGGGAAAGGGTCACCAAATATCACAAGAGAGGATTAAGTTATGCGAAGAGGCTCAATAAGTATTGAGTCAATGTTATAAACAGGTACGAGGTATGCCGGTTCCTCAAGACAGTCTTGTGCGAACAAGTTATAGCGAACATTAAATGGACTATTTTCCGTTCAAATTCGGAGATATACCTCTGCAACAGAGGTCAAAAACAGTACCTCTTGCCAACATAAATTGGATTATCATCGTTTGATTGGTAATGCTGGGAATCTAGGCGAACGAGATTATTGGACAATTAGACATTTTTAGCCTGAGTACGGAGAATAATTAATCCATTGATATCATTATAGGACATGAAGTCATGCTAATTAGTTGACGTTGATGAGATGTATTCAGATCTGCCTCCCAACCTCTATCACAGACGTTCCAGCTCTACTTCTTGGTTGACCCTAAGTGGGTCCATGGATCGCCGAGCCGAACTCACGAAGTCAGCACCTTCACTTTGTCGGTTCTCCTCATCAGTTTGTTTAGCAGTTGTGCCTCTGTGTTCCAGTTGCTCTTGCTGATGAGATAGGTGCTGGTGATGATCCACATCGTCGTCTCCGCCTTCTATATCATCATCGCTGGCTTCGCCTAGAGCCCAAAGAACCTGAGTCTCGCCTTCTTGCTCCTCTTCCTCACCTGCAGCTTCAGCATGCTTCGCTTTACTGCCGCTAGTCTTTGTTTTGCGTCTGGGTAGCCTTGCTGATGATTTTTTCTTGCCAGTTGTAGATTCAGGTTTTTTATGCGTGAGCAATACGACCCCACAGATAAGCACCAGAATGGAAACACAAATTAGAAAGAGAGTCCATGATTGATATGCGTCAACTTCGTCATTGAATATCTTCAAGGAATATCAGCTTCAGAAGGAGATTAGAAGGATGAAGACTTACAAGAGCATTTAAAAAGCTGCATGGAAGAACAAGGTGTAACTTTGGCGAACCAAAATACTTTCTTTGTGGATCACTCACCCAGTAGCTGTATACACGCCATAAAACACGGGCACAACCAAGGTTGAATCGTAGACTTTGAGACCTTTATTCAGACAGATTATTTGCAAGATAGCCGTTATGGCGAGTAGAATAACTGTAAAAATAGGAGCAGCATGTCCAAATTGATTGCCAGGATTCTGATGCGACAACGATCCTGTGAGGAGTTTCACACTACACTGCACATTAGGGGAATAAAAGGAGTAAGGTGGGCGACGCACATGGCCTTTGCGAAGACCAGAGTACCGCCTGCGAGCCCTCCTCCACAGCAGGCCCAACCAATACCCAAAGTCCAAGCGACTTGTTTGTCATCCTTGGGTGCAGTCCATGTTTCAAGGAATTCCATAACCTTCCCAATGAGATTGTCCCATGTAATTCGCAACCATAGCAAGCCCTGTCCAACCTTCCCTAACTTCTTGAGCCAATCACCACTTTCTACGGTATTTTGACGGGAATTGATACCAGAGAATGGTAAAGCCTGGATATCAGCCCGAGCTACGAGGATTGCGTCGAGGCAACTTGTGAATATGAGAAGAAGTCCTAGGGCAAAACTCATCACGAAGAAATAACCAAGCCAACCACTTCGTTGCCACAGGTAAGTCATATGCACGACATCGGTTTCTGCAGCCAAGCCACTGTTGATAGATCCAAAGGCAACTATCCCAATGACACCAAGAATAACGACGATGGTTCCCTAATAAGGACTTTGAGCAGAAATCCGGCAGATGCAGGTAGTGAGCTCACATAAATATCGTTGCTAGTCACAGGTGTCCCCACAAGGAAGCGAGCGAAGAGGAAATTGAAGATTAGCGAGCTGGAGCCCAACGGTGCGACGTATTCTATTTGAGGCCCAAAGATCATGTATTCGTCATGGCATGAAGTTTGAGTGCATACCTGCTCGCATATACTCTAACGCAAGGGTGCTTCCGATTAGTTGTGAGAGTCTGGCTCATAATGTGAGTTACAAAATGCAGAGAACACACTACGATACGCTGAACATACATGTATAGCAACATTCCGAGAAGCCAGAGTGGTCGTAGCCAGTCTCTACGACGTTCAGCTTTTGGTATTGTACTTGTCCGAACCTGCGAAAGATACGTGAGCATTGAAGCAAAACAAGGTAATAGATACATGCATGATCAAGTTTTGTCAGGTTGAGGCCGGCAGCGTTCAGTATCGAAGCAAGTAAGATGATGGCGAGACCGATGATGAATGCGACAACTGGACTAGCGGTGCGTGCATCGACTGGGATTTCGTCCGGAAGAATTTCTGCGGCAGTGGAATTTCCCATGCAGAACACAGGGGCGGAGGAAAAAGATGGAGAGCAATTAGGAGCTATAGCTGTCGGGAGTATGGCCTCATTATGTCATACTCTTGATCAAATTAGATATTCCCGGCAAGACCAAACTTTGTCCTCATCTTCCCCATCTCACCGACACTTTCGGATCGTGGACTGCCTCGCTGTCGGGGTGAATGCAGGCTTATGCTCCTCCTGGATTGATATTTCTCCTTTTCTGTGTTTCTATGCTGCAAACGGAAGAGATCTCCGTGGTCGATTAGCCTTTGGATTTGCAGCAACATTCCAGTGCTAGGCTAAGCTTATTCCTGCAATTGGAATAGGCCTTGGAATCGCTAGCATGGCAAGTTTACATTTTTGAGACCACCAGCAAATTCACGGTCCTTTGAAACGGAGAAGCTGTTTTGCAGGGTTAATGTGAGGATTGCTCTGGAACTATGTATCAATAGACCTTGGCAAATGGGGGTGAAATGTATTTGCCAATACGACCACAGGGCATGATTATAGAGATTTGCTAATGCAGAAAGTTAATTACCACATCCCGGACAGCAATGTATGACTTCATGAACGAAGACATCGCAGTCCGAACAGAAGTCATGTTGGCAACCAGGACATCTATATCGACCCACTGCACTCATCCCTTCCCCAACTGTATTGGACGCTGTAACCGCCAGTGGTTTTGCACAACCATGGCACGTGTCCGAGGGCCAGGGTAGATTGTTCAGGTCCGGCCTATATCATTGAGAACCTATACCAACTTCATTACGGAAAGAAGTTATCAAACGTACACAGCTTTGTAGGGGTTTACAGGGAAAAGGTGGTGATAACTTCTTGCCAAATGGGGCGAGCTCACAATCATAAGGCCGCAAATATCACAGTCTGTTGGTACATCACAGACTTTCGCGAGGCAACGAGGGCACAAGAACCCCTGGCTTTTGAGCTCTGCATGACATACGCATAGAGTTGGCGCGGATGTTTCTGGGAGTCTTGTTGGAAAGCCCATCATCATCAAGTCGGCAGAAAGATTGGTCGCAGCTCCGCCTGCCACACGCGCCAATACCTTTTGAGCGGGTGGCGGGACTAGTTCGAAGAGAAGGTCTTTGAAATGCCCTTCATTCATTGCGACACCGAATTGGCCTGACCTTGGGGATGCTTTACTAAGTTCGTGGAATGGGTTAAACAAAAACCTCATACCGCCTGTTTTGTCGCACAACTCACGGCAGATCTTCATTTCTGCCGTCAGTGCGACTACAGAAATACGGATTTTGTTTTTGACACATGTTTCGAGTGTTTCGTGGATGTTACCAGGATCGCAAGTCGTCAGAGAGCCAAATATGACAATAATTTCACGTGAAGAATGAGTTGGGAGATGGCTAGGATTTTGAATAATGCAAACTCCCTCGGGGTTGAAGTCTCACCTCATGCCTGCTTTGGCCATTTCTATAGCATTTTGTAAACTTGGTTCCCCTGTAGGTTCTAGCTTGTGTCGCTCCTTTATATATCCTAGTACCTCTTGTGGGTTGCCTTAATAAAGTGAGTACAGGCATCCAACAACCTGAAAGCTGTACCTCACCTGCAAGATCCCCAATATGTTCACCTAGTCCTGCTCGCATCCCAATTATACCAATCTGTCCAAGCGGATTTTGGTCGAACCACTCCAGGATAAATTCGCGAGCATATTGAAGTGTGAGATCAAAGCGCGTTGGTCGCATGTCACGGTCCATCATAGCAGCTGAAAGGTCTATGAGCAAAATAACATGACGGATTATAGCTCTTCGAACAGCTGCCGCAGGAGCAAGGAGTCTATGCATGCATGTAAGAAATCTAGAGATTATATTGGGGCGAAGATACCTTTTCCGACGACCTCTGGCCATAAGCTCCTCAACGGACGTTTGGAGACTACCGGCCTCATCCTCCTGCACAGTCTCCCATGAGCGCGTATAGGAAGCTTCCCAGGTATACGCTTGCTGAGAAAAATTGAGCCATAGTTTTGAGCAGGTTCTCCTGTGCGCCTCACTGTATCCTTTGCTTTTCCTTTGCCCTTGTCTGCTTTCTTCTTGTCTGCCCGGCCTTTGCCCTTACCCTTACTTTTGTCCCGAGAGTCGTCATAATCATCATCCGGAAGTGAAATATCCGAGTCCGAGTCAGCAGCATCGATGACTAGATTCATTTCTCTTCTTGGGGCCATTTTGGACGGCGTTAGGAGCTTATTTGCAGACCGAAGAAGACAAAGCAAAGTATTGGTCCAATCAAATATCTGTACACAAACTTTATTATGTGCTCAGCAGGCGGCCTCTCTTCTCAGCCTGGTGCAACGTTGCATCAGCATTGTTTTAATTTATTCCCCCATGATAGTACGCAGCAATGCATGCTACTCTCCAGTTCTATCCATGATATTCTCCAAACGCTTTCTTCTATTCCTACCGCTCTTGGTTTGTTTGTACCCAGTCTTGAGCAGACTTTTGCCATTTTTGTTTTTCGGGAAGAGTTATTCTCAGGCACCTCCTCATGTTCAAGCTGTCATAGATAAATGTCTATCCTTGCAGCAGGAACCGGGTCCACCAGTAGATTTCTTGGGACGCTCTCACTCAGATCGATACGAGTCGGGTACCCGGCCAGTGCTCATCAAAGGAGGGAGAATATGGACAGGAAGGAACAACGGAACACAGGTCATTTACGGAGATATTCTGATGGATAAAGGAATCATCAAGCGCATTGGAAAGCTAGGCTGGATGAGCTCGAGGAGTGAGCTGCAAGTCATAGATGTGAAGGGTGCGTGGGTTACACCTGGCCTAGTCGACATTCACTCGCATATCGGAGACATTTCTCTCCCGAATCTCAAGGGCTCAGATGACGCAACTTCTTTGCATGGTATTGTTCAACCTTGGTTACGGACTTTGGATGGGCTGAACACTCATGATGAGACCTACCCCTTGGTATTAGCGGGGGGTGTCACAACTTCGCTCATCTTGCCTGGTTCTGCCGATGCTATAGGTGTGTATCCAGTTGTTTGATACAGAAAGCATCCTGAGGTCGTATCCAGGAGGACAAGCATTTGTAATTAAATTACGAGAGACATCAGAAAAGTCTCCGTCATCTATGCTAGTCGAGCCTCCGTATCAAATAAATAGCACACATCCTGATCCTCATTCACCATTTCGCTGGCGATACATCGAGTGAGTGTCATCTCTCGTGTTACTTGCTTCGACGCTGAAATGGTCAGGCATGCTTTGGGTATGTATGCCGACGAATGGTTATTGTGTATCTTCTGATTTTTACATGCCTTTTCCAGGAGAGAATCCCAGTATGTGAACGCATTTGACCATCGATATTCATGATACTTAAGTCAATAATGACATTTTTTCCAGGTAAGGCATATCAAGGAACACGCATGGACACTATCTGGGCTCTCAGAGAAGCGTGAGTTCGCAGTTTGGTTGTCGGAACAGGGGATAATCTCTTCAGCAGGTATGCACAGGCTCGCAATATCAAAGAGGAACAGGACAGGTTCTGTAAAAATGTATTGAACGGTAATTGGCAACTCGCTTCTTCGCGTTTTCCTGAGGAGCTCAAGTGGGAGGCACTCGTCGACGTTTTGAGGGGGCGCGCAAAGGTAATTAAGTCAATTTTTGGATATACTTCATTCATCTGCAAACCAGGTCAATACGCACTGCTATGAATCTGTGGATCTAGATGATTTTGTTCGTGTGAGTAAGGTACCAAACTATGAAATAATGATCTGTTGACTGTTTTCAAGATCACAAACGAGTTCAAATTTCCCGTTGCTGTTTTTCACCATGCGAGTGAAGCTTACTTTGTTCCTGATGTCCTCAAACGTGCATACGGTAACGAGACTTGCCCGGTGGTAATCCGATTAGTTAGCTGACAACTCAATAGGGAAGACGCCAGCTATTGCGTTGTTTGCAACGGCTGCGCGATATAAGCGAGAGGCTTATCGCTCCTCAGAATTCGCTCCCAAAATTCTGGCACGTAATGGGATCATGGTTCTGATGAAAGTTAGTGGAAAGTGTAGATTGAAAAGGTTAAGATTGATGTTTTGAGAAGAGTGATCATCCAACTGCAATCAATTCACGATACCTCATGTATGAAGCACAGCAAGCGTACTTCTATGGACTTCCAGATAACCTAGCAATTGCCTCCATGACAAGCAATGCGGCAGAGACGCTAGGTTTGGGTCACAGATTGGGTTACATATGGGAAGGTATGACCATTACCATTCAGAGTTTGGAAATCTGCTCAAAACCCTCAAGGTTGGGACGCTGGTAAGGGAACAGGCGCTTTGAGAGAAATTGCTCATATTCGCCAGATGTTGTGGTTTGGGACAGTCACCCTCTTGCTTTAGGTGCAACACCCATTCAAGTCTTCGTCGATGGGATTCCACAACTTCCTGGCTTTATCAAGACTAAGAAACCCGATAATTATCAGCAAACACCAAGGGTCCCCAACTTTGATAAGGAGGCCGACGAGGCACTCAAACACGAAGGGCTTCCGCCCTTGCAGCCAGTCACAAAAACTCGGGGAACTGTGGTTTTTGCAGGAGTCAAGAGCGTTTATCGACCTGATGGGTATAAGATCCAGCCAGAATATACAGCTCAAAATGATGCAGAACTCGGAGTTGTTGTTGTTCAAAATGGGTCGATCACTTGCCTTGGTGGCCGAGAGACTGAATGTCTTACTGATTCACTGTTAGTTGATTCTGATGTTACATTGATGAACCTCGAGGGTGGTTCGGTCTCGCCTGGGCTTGTATCATTCGGTTCCCCACTCGGTCTAGAAGAGATTCAGTCCGAGTCATCAACTACAGACGGCTTCGTTCCCGAGTCGCTCCTCAAGCCTATACCTGAAATTTTAGGAGGTGATTTTTTGCTTTTGCACGCAGAAGATGGCTTGCAGTTCGGTACACGAAGTGCACTGTGAGTCCCGTATTTCTTCCCGTTATCAGTGCACTGGAATTTTCGTTAGCCTTGCTTACCGCTTCGGAGTAAGGCTGTTCCTTGTCACTTGGGATAATACTTATCAAGCATAGGTGACAACTGCGGTAACTGCACCCGCTCATAAAGCATTTTCTGGGGGTCTTGGTGTTGCTTTCTCTTTGAGTGCATCCAACAAGATAGAAAAAAATGCCGTTATCCAAGATATCACTGGCCTTCATGTCTCAGTCGGGCATTTTGAAAGACCAAGTGTGAGTTCTCAGGTTGCCAGTCTTCGCCGCCTGCTTCTTGGACCACCCTCTGGAGCAATCGGAGCTCATTTCCAAAGAGTGAAAGAGGTTGACTAAATCCCAGTTACACGTATCATTTCCCAACTCACTCAATGACAGGGTTCTATACCTTTGATTATTGAAGCCCATAATGCTGATATCATTGCAACGCTACTCATCCTGAAAGCCGAATTCGAGCTCAAGACAGGAAACCGTCTTAGGATGACTATCACTGGTGCAACGGAGGCTCATTTTCTTGCGAAGGAATTGGCGGAGGCCAGTGTTGGTGTCATTCTAACACCTGCAAGACCATTTCCAACGAGCTGGGAAAAGAGACGAATGTATGTGGCAATTCTGTTGGGAAACATCGTCTTCTTGATTGACTGCTCCAGAATTCCCGGTCCGCCAATTACCAAAGACACGGCACTGTCTATTCTGCTCAAGTATGGCGTTGTTGTTGGCATTGGTTCAGACAAATCCTGGTCAGCGCGTAATTTGCCCTTTGAACTTGCTTGGGTATGTGCTTTACAGAAGAGTTGAATTCAGGATTGACGGTTTGTTTTTTCAAGGCTGCTATTGAAGCAGGTGGAGAAATTTCGAAAGAAAAGGCTTTTGAATTGGGCAGTGTGAATGTAGACAAGTTGCTAGGAGTAAATCGCAGTCCAGAAAGGATGGATCTAGTGGCTACGAGAGGGGGTGATTTGCTCGATTTTGGCTCGGAGGTTGTTGCAGTTATTTCACCTGCATCTGAGCTGGTAAATATTTTCCGCGAGAGTTAAAAACTATGCTCTCTTGTCTAAATCTTCATGGGCACATGGCTTACTATATTGTTTTCCTGTTTATTTAATCGTTCTTCTGGGTTTCGATTTAGTTTAGATTGATTAGGTGGCATGCTGTCTTGAGTATGGCTCTTCTTTGAATGTTCTGCATTAGAAATTGATATAGTATCCTGTCGCCGAGAGCATTATGATAGCCTTCTCAATAGATCATACACGTGAGACAATGAAATGATGGTTGTTTAAGTAGCGCGTTAAATTATCCCTTTTTCGTGCATCGAGGCATGCCAAAGGCCCGGAACTCATCCCAGAATACCTCCGACGTGAGGATCAAGCAGATTACGGATTTTTTCTCTTGTAAATCTGTATCTCAAGGTAGCAGTTCAAGTGGTACTCGCAACAAGAACACGAAGCACAGTGCCACGAAGGAAAACACCGCGCTGCATGTCTACAATACACATACGAAGTTGCAAATAGACGGTGGAAGTTCCTCAAGCAGTGGCGTGTCTTCTGCCTCTATCAATTTTCCTATCCCTGTTAAAGCTGTACCACAAATCACCTCTCTCATGCAGCCGTCGACCAAACGGTCGCGCTCTCAAAGCATCGATGCTTCCCAGTCTGCAAACCAAGCTAAACGAAGAAATATTCTCTGCGAGTCAACTAGTACAGAAGATGCCATGGACGTTGATGGAAACTCAGGTCCCTATATTCCTGCAGTCGTTCTTCCACTAGCAGATCGTTCTCCTTCCTGCCAACTACCCACTCCCGATATGAGGAAGACAGTATCGCTAGATCGGGGGTCAGAGATATTATTCGTACCCAGTAGCGTGTCTGATGAACAAGAGTTAGACTCGACTCACGTGGCGCCCAAAGATATATCCTCCGTAAAGGAGGCCATTAATCATTGGAGACAAGAGACACTATCTCCATCTCCACTGGTTAGTACAAGTTGTCCTGTCGAGGTTGGAGCGCAACCTCAGTCAATTGTTGAGCCTCATATTGATGCCGACTGGATTATCGGAATCGATTCTGCTTCCAGCGGGACGCCTTCGTATCGTAGCGCTGCCGCGGTCACAGACGTGTTCATTCCCACTCCTCCCTCTTTGGGCAGCTCTGAGGGAGCGTTCCAATTGTCGCCTGTCAAATTGTTGGATGAAAAGGCAAAGACAGATCAAATTATTGCAGAGATACGGGCTCGTGCATTTGCGCGTTCTCGGTCACAAGTGCCATCTTCCCTAGCCTCTGAGCTTTCAATGATTGACAGTAGTGACGAAGAAGATGATGGGTATGGTTCTCTGGCTGTGTTGGGATACCGTACCGGCATGAGAAGCTCAAGGTGCGTTTATGAATTTTTATTTGTTGGCTGTGACTGAGAAGATCACCCCAGTCCTATTAAGGCAAAAAGTCCTGTGAAACCTGCGAGATACAATTTGCGAGAACATGCTCCTTCAAAGGCACGATTTGAGTCCAAAATTTCTTCTAGACGAGATGCTTCACCTTCCCTACCAGCAAGGCAGAAATCTTGTAATAATCCTCTAGATGCGTTTCTTCGGGAGAAGCGTACTGTGGATGCCAGGAATCCTATGACATCTGTGGATCGTGAGGCACGCCTTCGTGAACTGGCAAACATCCATCTAGACGACTATGATAAGGACGATGTCCTTACCAACACCAGCTTCAGTGGCCCGATCTTCGGAGCGGACGATAAAGACCCTTTCCTCGACGATGACCGCAAGCGTGAAGTCATGGATATCCTTGAAGGCGACAAGTTCATCGAGGATGAGGAAGAACGTGCTCGTCGACAAGAAACCGTTGGCGTGGCACTGTGGGATCCTCAGGAGCAGGGTACTATGGATGATCTTGAGGGAGCTCTCTCTTCTATAGAATATGAAGGCTCAGATCCAACTTTACAGACCTTTGTTGAGACAATTGCTCATGGTGACTGTCATCTGCTATGCCTGTTCATGCAAAGTGGTGTACTAGATATGGCTGATTACCGCGAAGGAGGGAACAAGGTCATTGACTACTTGATTACCTTGGGTATGATATCCTGAAATTACAAAATAGGCTGGGTACTAACTGGCATAGGTCTTTCATTCCGACAAGATAATCTTCATTTCTTTGCACTGCAACTTTTACCACCTATTCTGTCCAATGATTCAGTCACATCA
>Ga0153950_1000058_pt1 | contig 47271 bp, 43 predicted proteins | sample TSNJ034MetaG_FD_104737 | JGI IMG/M metagenome (GOLD analysis project Ga0153950, IMG submission 104737) | Attine ant fungus gardens microbial communities from New Jersey, USA - TSNJ034 MetaG | ecosystem: Host-associated > Fungi > Mycelium > Unclassified | place: USA: New Jersey, Wharton State...
CAATATCCGAGCTACCCATAGAACAGCAAATTACAAGCAAGTTAACCGTAGGCTATCCCCGTGCTTTAGGCGGCTTCCAGCCGCCAGTCGAATCCACCGGCTTCCAGCCGGTGGTGGTTCAATGTACAGCCGCTTTCGCCAGATTTGACAAACAGCAGGCGGAGGTTGTCGCGCCATGCGCGGCAATCCCCCGCCTCTATCGCATTTTCACAGCCCGCTTTTGCGCGCAGCCCGCCCCTTGATATACACACATATCCCATTAATGCTTGAGCTCCCCCAGCAGTATATGGGCCCCAAAGCAGGCAGCCCCGTCCCCGTGGCGCGCGGACAGGTGGTATTCCCTATCCGACAATACACTGGTGGTAATGCTCAGGACCTCCCCCCACTTGGCCTCGTTCTGGAAATGGATTGCCAGGGTGTCTATCCCACGGGCAATCAACTGCTCATAGGGCAGGCTGTCGCAGACAAAGTCCGCGTATACGCAGTTGTTTACATGCCTGTTTAGGTCCAGGTGGGAATAGCGCACCAGAATTTGGTCCCGCAGCCGCTTTGTGTCGCCAGCCTCCTTGGGGATCTGCTGATCGGCGACCCCGCCGCTCAGTATACTCCCGCCCAAGGGCAGCTCATAGGGAAAGCTGCTGGGACGCAGGATTTTATGGCTCTTTGGGTCTGCCAGCACCCACTGGCTCAGGGCAGAGATCAGCCGCTCCCCGCCGGGTGAATCGATGGTGAATTCGCGGACAAACCGCACGCCCTTGATCTCCACCGCCTGGGTGCCCACGATGATCGGCTCGGTGCTTTCGGGCATGCGGTGCGCTTTGATCGTCATTTTGGTCAGTAGAAAGACCATGTTTCCCTCATACAGCTTGGCGGGCGACATATCCAGCGCCTCCAGGTGCTCGCTGGAGGTCTGCTGCATATAGCGCATGGCTGCTGATATTTTTAACAGATTGCTGCCGTCGCAGTCGTAGTAGTTCACCTTTTTCTCCGCACGAAAGCTCATGCTTTCACCCCCCTCAGCCTTTTGTGATCCGCTCCATGCCCTTCATGTAGGGGCGCAGCGCTTCGGGTATAGTGACTGAGCCGTCCTCGTTTTGGAAGTTTTCCAGAATTGCGGCAACGGTTCTGCCTACTGCTACGCCGGAGCCGTTGAGGGTGTGCACAAGCTTCGCTTTGTCCTTGACTCCCATCTTATAGCGGATCGCCGCGCGCCGCGCCTGGAAGTCCTCGAAGTTAGAACAGCTTGAAATCTCCAGGTATCGGTTGTAGGAGGGCATCCAGACCTCAATGTCGTAGGTTTTGGCGCTGCTAAAGCCCAGGTCCCCGCTGCAGAGCGCCACGACCCGGTAGGGCAGGCCCAATTTTTGCAGCACCCGCTCAGCGTCGGCGGTCAGGTTCTCCAGCTCTTGGTAGGAGGTTTCGGGAGACACAAATTTGACCAGTTCCACCTTGTTGAACTGGTGCTGCCGGATCAGACCCCGGGCGTCCCGGCCCGCGCTGCCCGCCTCGGCCCGGAAGCAGGCGGAATAGGCGCAGTACTTGCGGGGCAGTGTGGCGCCGTCCAGGATTTCATCCCGGTGCATATTGGTCACAGGCACCTCGGCGGTGGGGATCAGGTAGTAATCCAGCCCCTCCAGCTTGAACATGTCTTCGGCGAATTTAGGCAATTGCCCGGTGCCGGTCATCGACGCACTGTTGGCTATAAAGGGCGGGAGCACCTCTGTATAGCCGTTTTCGGTGTGGGTGTCCAAGTAAAGGTTGATCACCGCCCGCTCCAGCCGCGCTCCAGCCCCCCTGTAAAAGTGAAAACGGGAGCCGGTCACCTTTGCCGCCATCTCGGGGTCCAGGATGTCCAGCTGGGAACCCAGGTCCCAATGGGGCACGGGCTCATAATCGAAGCTTCTGGGTGTTCCATTTTTGCGGATTTCTTTGTTTTGGCTGTCGTCGGCGCCCACCGGGACTGTTTCATGTGGAACATTGGGGATTGCATACAGGATTTCGTATTGCTTTGCTTCCAACTGGGACAGGCTTGCATCCAGTCCTTTGACCTCCTCCGAGATCCTCTTCATGCGCGCCATAACCTGGGAGATGTCTTTCCCCTCTTTTTTCAGGCCTGGGATTTCCTTGCTCGTCTTGTTCTGCTCCGCCTTGAGGGCATCCGCCTGCTGCATGAGCTCCCGGCGCTCCTTGTCAATTTCCAGAATTTGGTCGACCTCGGCGTTCATATCTTTTCCGCGGTTTTTCATCGCCGCCTTTACAGTGTCCGGCTCGGTGCGGATCAATTTGATGTCCAGCATGTTTTTTACTACCCTTTCCATGTCGTTTTATGCTAATATTTGGAATTAGATATTACCAATGGGAGCGCGTCAGCCTCGCGGCGATGTCCTGCAGCTCCTCGGCGTTGTAAAAGTCCAGCTCGATGGTGGATTTTTTGCCGTGTGAGGTAATCCTGACCCTGCGCCCCAGCTCGGTGGCCAGGGCCAGCTCCATCTCCCTGTAGTAATTATCCCCCCAGGAGGCTTCCTGGGGCGGCTTCTGTTTTTTCACGGACGCGGGGGCGCTCGCTTCCCTTTTGCGCTCACTGGCCATTTTTTCGATATCCCGCACCAACAGGCCATCCCTGATAACCTGCTTTGCGATTTCGATGATCTTAGTCGGTTCCTCCAGCGCCAGCAGCGCCTTTGCATGGCCGGCCGATATCTCCCCCGCGCTCACCTGCTCCTGCACCTGTTTGGGCAATCCCAGCAAACGCACTGTATTTGCCACCGCCGAGCGAGATTTTCCCAGCTTGGCGGCCACCTGCTCCTGGGTCATGCCGTATTGCTGGATTAGCGCCTGATACCCCTGTGCCAGCTCGATCACGCTCAAATCCTCTCGCTGCAGGTTTTCAATGATGGCGATTTCCAGGGTCTGGCTGTCGTCCAGGTCGCGAATGACCACCGGGACCTCGGTCAGGCCTGCTCTTCTGGCGGCCCGCCAGCGCCGCTCCCCCGCCACGATCTGGTAACCGCCCTTGTCCAGCGGGCGCACCACCAAGGGCTGAATCACGCCGTGGTTGCGAATAGAGTCGGCGAGCTCGCTGAGCGCCTGCTCGCCGAAGCTGTTGCGGGGCTGGGATTTGTTTGGCTCTATATCCGCCACTCTCAGTGTTGTGACGGAACCGTCCTCTGTATTGTTGTCGATAAACAGGGCGTCTAATCCCTTTCCTAGTCCGTTTCGCTTTGCCAAATCAGCGGCCCTCCTTTTGCCTGCGCTGTGCCTTTAAAAATTCCTTTGCCAAATTGTTGTAAGCCTGTGCCCCCTTGGAGCCACTGTCGTAATATTGTATTGGTTCCCCGTAGCTGGGCGCTTCGGAAAGACGCACATTGCGCGGAATCACTGTCTTGTACACCTTGTCCGGGAAGTGCTTTTTCACCTCCGCCATCACCTGCAACGTCAGGTTCAGGCGCGTATCAAACATAGTAAGCAGCACGCCCTCGATGTCGATATCCGGGTTGAGTGTGCGCTTGACCTGCCGCACCGTGGCGATGAGCTGGGATAACCCCTCCAACGCGTAATATTCACATTGAATCGGCACCAGCAGAGAGTTTGCACAGGACAAGGCGTTTAATGTGATGAGCCCTAAGGAAGGGGGGCAATCGATCAAGAGGTAATCATACTCGTCCCTGATCGACGCCAAGGCCTGCCTAAGTCTGTAGCTGCGCTCCGGCAGCTCCACCAGCTCCATTTCCGCACCCGCCAGACTGATATTGGAGGGAATCAAATCCAGGTTTTTAAAGGCTGTATGTACCAGCGCCTGCTGGGTTCCCGCATCGCCAATCAGCAAATTGTAAATAGACACCGTGTGCTCGCGTTTATTGACGCCCAAGCCGCTGGTTGTATTTCCCTGCGGGTCAATATCCACCACCAACAGCTTATTTCCAGCTTGTCCCAAAGCGCCAGCCAGATTGATCACCGTTGTGGTCTTGCCCACGCCGCCTTTTTGATTGGCGACCGCTATTACTTTACCCATTCAAGATATCCTTCCCTGCGCATAATCGCTGTGCTTTTTACAGCAAAGGGAAGAAATAGCCGAAAACATCGGCTATTTCTCTGCTGCTTACACAAAGGTCACGAAAGAGGTGTTTTCCGAATTGTTATTCCGTTTGCTATAGTATACCATTGTTGACCGGCAAATTCCATACTCTTTTTCTATTTTTATCAATTTGAATGTTCCACGTGGAACAATGGGGATGTTTTGAGTGGCAGCCCCAAAATATAATTGCGCGGATCATCACAACTTTTTGCCCTGCGCACAGTAAAGGCGGCCACATCACCGGATGCGGCCACCTTTACAATCAGCATGGGAAACCTATCTATTCCAAACCTCATTAGGAGGTATTGGTCCTGCTTTTACCATTTCTCGCTCCTTTTTCTCTTCCTTTGTATTGTGGAGCACTGCTTTCTTGGGGATGCGCAGGTTATATTCAAGATAACTCTCATCTTCATTTTTATCCACATTCACTGGAATCCCGGACGCACGCATCATATCTACCGCCTTGTTGATCGAATTCAGAAAAATACGCATATCCTTTACCACAAATACCTTTGTGGACCTTGGTTTGTTGCGCTCTTCATACAATGTTTCAATATACTGTTCTGTCTGCTCCACTGTGAGCTGGTTGTCGGTGACATAGTCCACCACCATTTCCCGCAGATCCACTTCCTCTATTTTTAACATTGCTCGGGCGTGCCGCTCGGTGAGGCCGCCCTGTAGCATCTTCTTCTGGAGGTGGTCAGGATATTTAAGCAGACGAAGCTTGTTGGCCACCGTGGACTGCGCCTTGCCGATGCGCTGGCTGACCTCCGCCTGTGTGATTTGCAGCTCCCGCATCAGCCTGGCGATCCCCAGTGCCTCTTCGAAGTAATTCAGGTCTTTGCGCTGCAGATTTTCCACGAGTGCCAGCACCGCGGATTGTTCATCGCTGTAATCCTCAATGATGGCGGGTATGCAATCCCTGCCCAAGGTCCGGTACGCCATGGTGCGGCGCTCGCCCGCGACGAGCTCGTAATGATCATCTTCCTGTCTGCGCACCGTAACGGGCTGCAGCAGCCCGCTTGTAGCAATGCTGCGGCAAAGCTCCTGCAAAGCCTCTTGATCAAAATATCTTCGCGGCTGATTGGGGTTTGACACGATCCGATTAACGGGGATCAAAACAATTTTACCAATTTCCTTGTTTTTGGCGGCGAAGATACCCAAATACAATCACTCCGTTATTACCAATTCTGTGGTCCCTATGCAATGATGCTGCTTGTCCACATTACAGAAAGAAGAGAAATAACCGGCAACTTCGGCTCGTTCATTTGCCGCACACAAAAATTATGAAAGAGGTGTTTTCCGCTTATTATTCCATCTGCTATAGTATAACAGTGTTTTGCGATTAGTACCAGGATTATCCATCGCAATAATATCCTGAAAGAGACAGAAATCACCCTCTCACAAGGGTGATTTCGTAATTTTAACAGCGGTTCGCGGATATTTTGTCGAGGTCTGCGATATTTTTTTGATCAGAATGATCGTCCTGGCACTTCCATCGGGCAGCGTAAACCCGGACACACCGTCCACGGAACCTCCCAACAGGGAAAGCGCTTTCCCCGCCGAGGCAATTTCTTCGGCGCTGTCTCCGCCCTTGAGCGCGGCAAAACAGCCCCCAATCCTTACAAAAGGCAGACAATATTCACACAGGGCAGGCAGGGCCGCGACCGCCCTTGCGGTCGCAAGGTCATATTGCTCACGATAACGGTTGTCGTGGGAAAGCCGCTCGGCTCTGGCGTGAATAAAGGTGTTTTGCTGCTCCAAAGCCCCTGACAGTGCAGTTAAAAAGCCAACGCGCTTCTGCAGACTATCCAACAGGGTCAGGCGAATATCAGGCCGCAAAATCTTCACCGGCACCGATGGAAAGCCCGCGCCCGCGCCAACATCGATCAGTCTCGCTCCCTGTGGCAGCTCCAAGGCGCGCAACAGCAGAATGCTGTCCAAAAAATGCTTGATTTCCACCTGGTCGGGCTCCCTGATGGCAGTCAGGTTCATGCGCTGGCTCCACTCATCCAAGAGTGCCGCGTAGATCTGAAACTGCTCCAGCATCCGCTCGGTCAGTTCAAATCCGTAGCCGGAGGCCAACTCCCTCAGCTTTCCGGTTAATTTCATATATGCCTCCCCTTATACTGCTCCAGCACAATCAACAGCACGCCGATATCCGCCGGCGTCACACCGGAAATGCGAGAAGCCTGCCCCACATTGAAGGGCCTTATTCTTGTCAGCTTCTCCCTGGCCTCTAAGCGCAGCCCGGTGATCTGCGTGTAATCCAGGTCTGGGGGAAGCTGCACACTCTCCAGCCTGGCCTGCTCGGTCACCTGAGCAAGCTGCTTCCTGATATACCCCTCGTATTTAATTTCAATTTCCACCTGCTCCCACACGGCCATGGAAAGGGCGAGCCTTCCCGGATCAAAGGGGGCCAGGGACAGGTAATCCAGCTGTGGACGCCGCAGCAGCTCATCGAGCTTTGCCCCCGCGGTTATCGGCGCCGTCCCACTGGCCTCCAGCAGCTCGTTCAGAGCCTTGGACGGCGCGATGCCCACAGCGCGCACCCGCTTTAGCTCCGCCTCAATCCGAGTTATCTTTTGCAGAAAAGCCTCCCAGCGTGTATCGCCAATCAAGCCCACCTCCCTGCCCAGCGGCGTCAGACGCTTATCCGCGTTGTCCTGCCGCAGCAGAAGACGATATTCTGAACGGGAGGTCATCATGCGGTAGGGATCCATACAACCCTTGGTCACCAGGTCGTCGATCAGGGTTCCGATGTAGGAGCCGGCACGCTCCAGAATCACCGGGTCTTTCGCCTGAGCGCGACGGGCAGCGTTGATGCCCGCGACAAGGCCCTGTGCTGCCGCCTCCTCATAACCGGAGGTCCCATTGAACTGGCCGGCGCCATACAGGCCGGGTATGGACTGAAAGGCAAGGGTGGGTTCTAACTGCAATGGGTCCACGCAATCGTATTCTATCGCATAGGCCGTGCGCATCAGCTCCACTTTTTCAAGGCCCTCGATAGTGCGGTAAAACTGGATCTGCACCTCCTCCGGCAAGGAAGAGGAAGCGCCCTGCAAATACATCTCCTTAGTGGAAAAACCCATTGGCTCCACAAAAATCTGATGCCGGGGCTTATCCGAAAACCGCACCACCTTGTCCTCCAGGCTTGGGCAATAGCGCGTACCTACGCCGTGGATCTTTCCGCCATACAGCGGGGACCGGTGCAGATTTTTCTGTATAACCCGGTGGGTTTCGGCGTTGGTGTAGGCGATGTGACAAACAACGCTATTGTGCAGCTCCCCGGTGGTCCCAAAAGAAAAGGGCACCACAGGATCGTCCCCCTCCTGTAACTCCAGCTTTGCAAAGTCAATGGAATCCCGGTGCACCCGCGCCGGCGTGCCTGTTTTGAAGCGCCGCAGCTCCACACCTATCCTGTGGAGGCAGTCGCTCAGCCGCAAGGAGGCGTGCAAGCCATCCGGTCCACCGGAACCGCTCACATCCCCCACATGGATCATGGCGTTCAAAAAGGTCCCCGTACAAAGAATTGCCGCCTTTGTCCGGTAAACCGCACCCAGACCGGTGACGACCTCCTGCACCGCGCCTCTTTCATCCAGCCGAATGTCCACAATCTCCGCCTGCCGCAGCCGCAGATTAGGCTGCGCCTCCACCGCATGCTTCATATAAAGGTGATAGTAGGAGCGGTCCGCCTGCACCCGAAGACTATGCACCGCCGGACCCTTTCCCCTGTTAAGCATACGGCTCTGCAAAATCGCAGCGTCGGCGGCCTTGCCCATCTCCCCGCCCAGGGCATCGATCTCCCTCACCAGGTGTCCCTTGGCAGTCCCCCCGATAGACGGGTTGCAGGGCATATTACCCACTGCGTCCAGGGACATGGTAAACAGCACTGTGTCAGCTCCAAGGCGCGCACTGGCAAGGGCAGCCTCGATCCCGGCGTGCCCCGCACCGATCACAGCCACATCAATGGCATCACATAGATATTCCATGATCCACTCCCCATTGTTCCACGTGAAACATTATTTTCCAACACAAAAGCGCGCAAAGACCTGATCCACTACTTTCTCCGAGGCCCGTTCCCCGGTAAGCTCCAGCAGCGCATCCAAGGCAATGTCGATACACACATTAACCGCGTCCAGGGTCACACCCGCGCGCAAAGCTTGCACGGCCTCATCCAAATGATCCCCGGCCCGCAGCAGACAATAGTGCTGACGCTCATTGGCTACAACAGCCGCCGATGGGTCCAGCTTGTCCAGCTTCAGCAAAGAAAGGATACACTCCTCCAGCTCACTGCGTCCTTCGCCTGAAATCGCGGAGATTTCCACGACCTCGGGAATATACTTTCTAAGCTCCGCCAAATCCAACGCGGAAGGAAGATCGCTTTTATTTACAACCGCCACACAGGGAACATCCCCTAGAAGCGCCAAAAGCAACTGGTCCTGCTCGTCAAGAGGCAAAGAGCTGTCAAAAACAGCCAGCACCAGCTGAGCGGACCGCAGGCGGTCCTTTGCCAGCGATACTCCCACCTGCTCCACAGGGTCTTCAGTGTGCCGGATTCCCGCCGTGTCCAGCAGACAAAGCGTATACTCCCCCATCCGCACCACATCCTCCACAACATCGCGGGTCGTGCCGGGAATATCGGTGACGATGCTGCGGGCCGTACCGGTCAGAAGATTCATTAAGGTGGACTTTCCCACATTTGGCTTTCCCACAATGGCGGTGGTAATCCCCTCGCGAATCAATCTGCCCCGATCATAGGAAACAATCAATTCTTGCATATTGACCAGAATATCCGAAAGAGAATCGGCCAGGGCCACGGAATCCACCGGCGCCAGATCCTCCTCCGGATAATCACTCCAGGCGGCCAGATGAGCGGAAAGGCCGGTTAAATTTTCCACAATCCTTCCAACAGCGGTGGAAAGAGCTCCGTTTTTAGCTGCCAGAGCGGTCCGGCGGGCGGCCTCGCCCTGGGCGGCGATCAGATCGCAAACAGCCTCAGCCTGAGACAAATTCATCTTTCCGTTCAAAAAAGCCCGCTTGGTAAACTCCCCGGCGAAGGCAGGCCTTGCCCCGGCATCGATACAACACTGCAGTACCTGCCGCAAAATATAACTCCCACCGTGACAGCATAACTCCACAGAGTCCTCCCCGGTGTAGCTTTTTGGCGCGCGGTAGACATAAGCGATGGCCTCATCCAAAATCCGTTCTCCGCTTCGCACGGTTCCTAAAAGGGCCGTATATCCGTTCAAAGCGGCCAAGGGCTTTCCCGAGCAAGCCGCAAATACACGCTGCGCCAATGCAATGGCTCCCGAACCACTCAAACGCACAATGCCCACTGCCGCGGCCCCTGGCGCGGTAGCAATAGCCGCAATCGTTTCCTGCTGCTTCATAACGCTCCCTTTCGGTCAAAATAATTTTCCACAATTAAATTCTTAAAAAACCGCAGCACTTCCGCGCTGCGGTTTCCCTTTATCTTTTAAAGGATTTCTCACTCCAAATCCAGCTTTGCATACAGCGGTTTGTCCATAGCCTCAGAGGCGGGCTTTGGTTTTTCAGGCTGTGGGGACACGACCCGATCCGGCACCGGATGGCTCTGGGGCAATGTATTGATGGTCCCTCCTTGGGAGCTGCTCTGAGGATTCCTGCGCGGCGGCGGTCCCCTGCGGGTCCTCCTGCGGTCCCCAACCTGATCCCGATCCCTGCCGCCCCCGCGGGAAATAACAGGACGCGCACCGGCAGCCGTAATCACGACCCTGCGATTTGGCTCCTCCCCCACCGATGTAGAGGAAACCCCCTCAATTTCAGAAACAGTTGCGTGGATAATACGCCTTTCAAAGGGATTCATGGGCTCCAGCGTCTTGCTGGTGCCGTTTTTGGCCACCTGGGAGGAAAGCCTTTTGGCAAGCGTCTCCAACGTGGATTTGCGCTTTGTGCGGTAATCACCGCAGTCCAGCGTAATACGCAGGTATTCGCCCTCCATCCGGTTTGCCACAAGGCCGGACAAATACTGCAGCGCGTCCAGCGTTTCACCGCGCCTGCCAATCATCACACCCAGGCCCCCTCCCTCCACATTGATGCAGAGACCGCCCTCCTTAAGCTCGGAGCGGAACTGCGGGGCAACGCCCATCTTCTCGCACACAGAATTCAAATAAGCTTCGGCAGTCAGCTGCTTGGCCATGATCTCCGGCGTCATCACAAGATCCCTGCTCTCCCTCACGGGATTGGCAGGCATATCCTCCTTGCTCTGTGCCGGTCCGGACACCCTGCCCTGAACGGCGGGCGCGGGCTTCTTTACCTGCGGCGTCGCCTGCTTTTTCTGCTGCTGAGGCTGCCGCGCGGGCTGCACCGGCTTCGGGTCGGGCACATCTTTCCATACCTTTACCTTAGCAGACACTTTCTTTAGTCCCAGAAAGGTCTTCTTTGGCAAATCAATGATTTCCCATTCCACTTCATCCCTGGCAAATCCCAGCTTTGCGCAAGCGGAGTTTATGGCTTCTTCTACATTTTTCGCGGTCTCGATTAATTCCTTGCGCAATTGATCCCCTTCCTTTCAATCTGTACATTATTTTTCATAACAGATCGCTCTCAGTAACTTCGACATACTCCTCGCCGTACTTCTCGGCATCGCGCTTTCGGGCCTCGGCGAGCTTGCGGCGGTTGATCTCTTTCTGTGAAAGTCCCTTGTTCGGGTCCTTCTTTTTGGTCTCTATGCGTTCAAGCCGTTCCCGTTCACGGCGTTCCTCCGATTCCACCCTTGCTTTTTCAGCGGCTTTTTTTGGATTTAGAAATTTGTTCATCAAATAGGACTGCACCGTGCCAATCAAGTTGGAAAAAATCCAGTAAAGACCCACGCCGGCGGGAACACTGAATGTGAAAAACAAGGAAAAAACCGGCATGGTATACATCATGCCTTTCATGCTGGAGGCAGTAGGGTTGTCCCCCCCGGGCTGGGAGGTATTGCGCATCGAAACAATGGACATCAGCAAAGATGTAATACCCGCAAGGACCGGAATCACCACAACAGGGTTAAAATTCGAAAAAATCTCCATAAACATCTTGGTTTCGGGGCGTATGGTCAAATCAATCCCAAACATGTTCAAACGCAAATCCATCACCGCGTTGTAAGACTCCAAGCCCATAGCTTGTTCAAAGCCGGGCGTGCCATTTTTCACGTATTTGATAATGTCCAGCTGGGCCAGGTTGGATCTGGCGTTGTTCTCAAGGCCGATGGTGTTCACAAGCTCGGTGGCGGTGGCGATCACATCGGCGGGAATACGCAAAATATGTGTGAGCGGCTTATATACAACGTCAATCAGACCAAACAAAATTGGAAATTGAATCAGCATCGGTAAACAGCCGGACATGGGGCTATACCCCTCCCGCTGGTAGAGCTTCATCATTTCCTCATTGAGCTTTTCCTTATTGTTGGCGTACTTCTTCTGAAGCTCTGCCAGCTCAGGCTGGATAATCTGCATTTTTACTGTGGACTTTTGCTGCTTAATGGTAAAGGGTACCATAATCAAACGGGTTACAATGGTAAAAAAAAGCAGACTTACCGCGTAATTATGGGTGATCTGATAGCAGAGCCACATAATCCAGCCCAGCGGTACACCAAGTAGCGTTGTAATAAAATTCATGTATGATCCTCCAGACAATAATGGTTGCAGACATGGTGCTCCATCCCGCGCACCTGCGGGACAGGGTCATAGCCGCCAGGGTGAAAGGGATGGCATTTCAGCAGGCGCTTTAACGCAAAAAAACCACCCCGCAGCGCTCCATGCCGGGAAACGGCTTCCATGGCATAGGTCGAACAGGTTGGATAAAATCTACACGCGGGCGGCAAAAGCGGAGACAAAAACCGCTTATACAGTCCAATCAAAAAAATGAGCAGCTTTTTCATCCATTGATCCTTTGTGTGGAAGAATGCCACACAAATCCAAGGTCTAAAGATTTGCCTTTAAAAAGGCCTTTCTCAAAGAAACCTGAATATTCTGCATCTTGGCAAAAACGGCCTTTTTTCTGGCCACAACCACAATGTCCATTCCTTTAGGTAACTCACCCTCACACAGGCGATAGGCTTCCTTGATCACGCGGCGCGCCCGATTCCGCTGCACCGCGCAGCCTATTTTTTTGGTGGCGGTAATTCCCAAGCGATTGCCCTTGTTTCGCTTGTTCCTCTTGTAGTAAACCACGATGTAAGGATCCACAACACTGGTACCCGAGCGGTACAGCCGGCGAAATAAATAATTTTGATTGATCGACACAGTATGATTCACAATACACCACGTTTTAGCCTATAAAAAGAAAGGCCACATACAGTGGCCGCAGGCTGGCAGATTTAATGTGTCAAGCGCGCCCTACCTTTATTTCTGCGGGAGGCAAGCACCTTTCTTCCGCTTTTTGTCTTCATCCTCTTGCGGAACCCATGCTCTTTCTTGCGCTGCAGCTTTTTGGGCTGATATGTTCTCTTCACAGCAAAAACCCTCCTTTCGAGGTAACCTTACGAAACAATATTATATCCTATTATATATTGCTATGTCAATACAAAATTTCACAAAAAATAAAATCAAAAAATAAAGGGCCCTTATTGAGCGCCTATATACAATATTGTATAACCTAAATTTAATTCTGTACTATACTATATATAATATAGCTCCTTATAGCCGTGGAAAACCTTGAAAAGCAAAAACATTTATGCTAGAATAATATGGCTGAAAAGAAGTTAGATTTTATTTTTTCCACAAAGGTCCAACAGTTATTATGACTGTTTTCCACCTGTGGACAGAGGAGATTAGGAATGCAGCCATTAGAATCCTTCGACCAGGTGTTTGCCATTGTGTGTGATTACTGCAGACAAAGCCTGTCCGACATTGCGTACACCTTGTGGGTAAAAGACATCGAGCCCCTTCGCTTTGAGGGCTCGACCGCTTATTTAAAGGTAAAAAATAAATTCAAAAAGAACATAGTGGAGGAAAAATACGTAGATCTTCTGGGAAAGGGCTTTGCGGCTGTTCTGGGCTTTGAGGTAAAGATCGTAGTGGAATGCGACGAGGAAAAGCAAACAGCTCAGTCCACTCCTCAGCAAGAGGATCAAATCAACGGGGAATACGAGTATACTTTCAGCACGTTTATCGTGGGATCCTCCAACAAATTCGCCCACGCGGCGTCCCTTGCCGTAGCGGCAAACCCTGCCAACGCCTACAATCCACTGTTTATATATGGCGCGTCCGGACTAGGCAAGACCCACCTGCTCACCGCTATCTGCAACGAAATATCCAAGAACATGCCGGACAAATACATCATTTTCGTCAACGGCGAAGAGTTCACAAATGAACTGATCCAAGCCATCCGCTATGAATCCACCAGGGATTTTCACGACAAATACCGCCGCGCCGACGTGCTGCTGGTGGACGATGTCCAGTTTATAGGCGGCAAGGAGCAAACCCAGGAAGAGTTTTTTCACACGTTCAACTCCCTGTATCAGGACAACAAGCAAATCATCCTGACCTCCGACCGCCCCCCCAAGGAAATAAAAACACTGGAAGAGCGCCTGCGCACCCGCTTTGAGTGGGGACTTCTGGCCGATATCCAACCCCCCGACTTTGAGACTCGCACCGCCATTATCCGGCGCAAAGCGGAGCTTTTGGACATCGACATCCCCACCGAGGTTTCGGAGTACATTGCAAACCGCCTGAAAAACAACATCCGCCAGCTGGAGGGAACAGTCAAAAAGCTCAAGGCCTACAAGCTGATCCAGAACTCCCCGCCCACCCTCATGATGGCACAAAACGCCATTCGGGACATTCTGAACGACTCCCAGCCGGTGCCGGTGACAATTGACCGCATCATATCCGAGGTGGGCCGGACCTACAGCATTTCTCCGCAGGACATCCGCTCCAACAAGCGCAGCGCAAACATCTCCAGCTCCCGTCAGATCGCTATGTACGTTGTGCGGGATATCACCCAGATCTCCATGTCGGCCATTGGCGAGGAATTTGGAGGCCGGGACCACTCCACCGTGGTGTACGCCACCCAACAGGTGGAAAAACGCATGTTAAAGGACCCCCGTTACAAGGAGATGGTGGAAGATATCATCAAAAACATCCGCAGCAGCTAAGGAACCTCGCTTTTTTCCACAATCCACAATCCACCAAATCCCCTTTCCTTTCCGCCCACCCCCAAGATCGTTTGTGTTTCCCCGGATTTGTCCACATCCTTTTCACAATCCACAGCCCTTCTCCACCACATTGTGGATATGCGGAATCACTTCCAACAAGACATCATTTTTTTCCACATACACTTTTGTTCTTATTTTCGATTTTTTCAGGATCACGATCGGCCTGTTCGCGGTTATACACTTTTTCACCGCCCCTACTACTACTACTATTATTATCCTATTCTATTCTAAGCAAAGAACAACAAAAAGACCCACGTGGAAAACCCATCCCACTCTTATCGTCATCAGAAGTCTGAATAACAGGAGCAAAGCCATGAAATTTATCTGCAGCAAAACCGCACTGTCCGCCGCGGTCGCCAATGTATCCCGGGTTATCGCGGCAAAGAGCAGCATCCCCTCTCTGGAGGGGGTTCAGCTCAAGGCCCACGGATCCGTGCTTTCCCTGACCGGCTATGACATGGAGGCCGGCATCACCACTCAGATAGAGGCTCAGATCGAGATTGAAGGAGAGATCGTGTTGTCCGCTCGTCTTTTTCTCGACATGATCCGCAGAATGAGCGGCGAGGAAATCACGGTGAGCGTGGGCGACAAATACCTGACCGAAATCACCTGCGGCCTGACCCAGTTCACCATTTTGGGAACACCCTCCGAAGAATTCCCCGAGCTGCCCGAGATCACCCAGGGCACCGGCGTAAGGCTGCCGCAGCCCGCGCTGAAATCCATGATCGAACAAACGCTCTTCGCTGTGGCCGCCACCGACGCCAAGCCCGTGCACACCGGATCCTTGTTCGAAATCACAGAGGATCGTCTGGTGTTGGTCTCGGTGGACGGTTACCGTCTGGCGCTGCGCCGGGAGAACGTATCCTCCCAGGAGTCCCTCTCCTTTGTGGTGCCCGGCAAGGCCTTGAGTGAAATTGCAAAGCTGTTGGACGATTCATCCGACTCTGAGGCTGAGCTCATGGTGTCCAAGCGGCATATTGTATTTCACATCGGGAGCTACTCCGTGGTCAGCCGCTTGCTGGAGGGCGAGTTCCTGGATTACAAAAATTCCATCCCACTCGGCTTCAAAAGCGTGGCTTCCATCTCCACCCGTTCCTTTATCGACAGTGTGGAGCGCGTGTCGCTGCTGATCTCCGATCGGATGCGCAGCCCGCTGCGCGTACTGTTCCAGCCTGGGGGCGTTACCCTTTCCTGTTCCACCTCTTTGGGCAAGTCCCACGACGAAATCGATTGCGGGTTGGAGGGCGAAGCCGTGGAAATGGGCTTTAACAACAAATACCTGCTGGAAGCGCTGAAAGCGGCCGGCAGCGACGAAGTGCGGGTGGAGATCAACGGCCCCCTTTCCCCCATCAAGGTGCTGCCACCCCAGGGAGAGGATTACCTGTTTCTGGTACTGCCGGTGAGGCTGAAAAATGAAGCGTGAGAAAATCATTATCACAACCCCTTTCATCAAGCTGGATAGCTTTCTTAAGCTGTGCGGCGCGGCGGACACCGGTGGTACGGCCAAAATTATGGTGCTGGAAAGCCTTGTAAAGGTAGACGGCGAATTATGCTCCATGCGCGGAAAAAAGCTATATCCCGGTGCGGTGGTGTCGGTGTACGGCGACGATTACGAGGTTTCCTCACCGTGAAAGTGACGCGCCTTGCTTTGACCGATTACCGCAATATCGCCTCGGCGGTGCTGGAGCCTGGCCCCCGGGCCAATATCATCCACGGAGACAACGCCCAGGGTAAGACAAACCTGCTGGAAGCTGTGTGGCTGTTTACCGGCGCGCGCAGCTTTCGCGGAGGCAAGGACACGGAGCTGGTCCGCTTTGACGCAGAGACAGCGTCCCTTGAGCTTTTTTTTGAGGCGGAAGGACGCGAGCAGACCGCCCGTCTGGCCTTTGGACGAGACAAAAAGAAAGTGATGATCAACGATATCCCGGAAAAAAGAGCTTCTGCGCTGGCGGGGCGTTTTTTGGCCGTGGTGTTCTCTCCCGACCAGCTCTCAATGGTCAAGCAGGGGCCCGATCAACGCAGGCGCTTTCTGGATATGTCACTGTGTCAGATCATCCCCAAATATCAAAAGGCGCTGGATAGCTATGAACGCATCCTGCGCCAACGGGCCCGCCTGCTGCGGGACAGCGCCCATCACGCCCAGCTGTTGGATATGCTGGAGGATTGGGATCACCACCTGGTGCGCTACGGGGCCTATATCAGCGAGGTACGCGCCAGGTATGTACGCCGCCTATACCACACGGCAAAGAGCGTTTATGACGGCATAGCCTCGGGTAAAGAGGCATTATCCCTGGCTTATCAGTCGTCAGCGGCGGAGCAGGAGCTCGAGGAACGGGGCGCCTGGGAGAAAATTCTGGCGGACGCTCTGAAAAGGAACCGCGCCGAGGATCTGCGTATGGGCTTTACCACAGTGGGCCCCCACCGGGACGACCTGCTTATCTCGGTGGATGGTGTGAGCGCCCGATCCTTTGCCTCCCAAGGGCAGCAGCGCAGCTGTGTACTTGCCCTGAAGCTGGCCGAGTGCGAGCTCATGCGACAAAGCGCCGGTGAGCAGCCCGTAGTGCTGTTGGACGATGTAATGAGCGAGCTGGACGAGGGGCGCCGGGCATATTTGCTCAACCATTTGCAGGACAGGCAGGTTTTTATCACCTGCTGTGAAGCGGGCGCGTTTGAGGCCATGGAGGAAGGAAAGGTCTTTCATATAAAGGAAGGCCGTTGTACCCCATAAAAATCCCCATTTTTCTACTGCTATGATAAGGAGGCCGCCGCCGTATGTATCTCTATCTTGGTCAGGAAACCGTGATCAACACAAGGGATATCGTGGGGATTTTCGACTTGGAAAACACCTCCACCTCCAGAGTAACAAAGGCATATTTGAGCGCCGTGCAGAAAAAAAGTCAGGTGGTGGCGGTTTCCAACGAGCTGCCGAAGAGCTTTGTGGTTTGCGAGCACAGGGGAATCATTAAGGTATACCTCTCCCAAATATCCCCCTCCACCCTGAAAAAGCGGGCGGGCAGCCCTGTCGGCTTTCGCAAATAGAAGATAATCCACATTTTTTTATATAATTTTTCGTAGAAGCCAAAACCGGAAGGAATGGTAAGCAATATGCAACAGCAAGCATCAGACAATCTGCAAAAATATGACGGCAACCAGATTCAGGTGCTGGAAGGACTGGAGGCGGTCCGCAAAAGACCGGGTATGTACATCGGCTCCACCGGCCCCCGGGGACTGCACCACCTGGTGTATGAAATTGTGGACAACTCCATCGACGAAGCTCTGGCGGGCTTCTGCGACAAAATAGAGGTAGAAATTCTACCCGGCAACATCATCAAGGTCACCGACAATGGCCGCGGCATCCCAGTGGGCATCCAGCCCAAGATGGGTATTCCCGCCGTTACGGTGGTGTTTACGGTGCTGCACGCGGGCGGCAAATTCGGCGGCGGCGGCTACAACGTGGCGGGCGGCCTGCACGGCGTGGGCGCATCGGTGGTGAACGCGCTTTCCGAGTGGCTGGAGGTGGAGGTCTGCGACGGCGAGCACCGCTATTACCAGCGCTTTGAGCGCGGCGTGCAGGTGGACGACCTAAAAATCACCGGCGACACCGACAAGCGCGGCACCAACATCGCTTTCAAGGCGGACGACGAAATATTCGAGGAAACCGAGTACGATTTCGGAATCCTGCTGGATAGGCTGCGGGAGCAGGCGTTTTTAAACGCCGGAGTATCCATCGAAATCTCCGACCTGCGCAATGAGGAGCCTTTCGTGAAAACGCTGAAGTACGAAGGCGGCATCGTGAGCTTTGTGGAGCACATCCACACCAAAAAGCAGATGGAAACACTCCACGACGAGGTCATCTACCTCACCGCCGAAAACGAGGCCGGTTCCGCCGAAATAGCCTTGCAGTACAACAGCAGCTACAACGCGCTGATTTTGTCCTTTGCCAACAACATCCACACGTTGGAAGGCGGCACCCACGAAGCCGGCTTTAAGCAGGCGCTGACCAGGGTGATGAACGACTACGGCCGTACCCACGGCATTCTGAAAGAAAAGGACGCCGATCTGACCGGGGACGACGCCCGCGAGGGCATCACAGCCATCATCTCGGTGAAGCTAAAGGACGCCCAGTTCGAAGGCCAGACCAAGGCGAAGCTGGGAAACACCGAAATAAGGCCGCTGGTCTACGGCGTGATATGCGACAAGCTCAAGACCCACTTTGAAGAAAATCCCCCGGTGGCCCGCGCGATCCTGGAAAAATCCATCAACGCTTCAAGAGCCAGGGAGGCCGCCAAAAAGGCCAGAGAGCTCACGCGGCGCAAAACAGCGCTGGAGTCCTCCTCTTTGCCGGGCAAGCTGGCCGACTGCATCAACCGGGACAACGAGACCACCGAGATCTACATCGTCGAGGGCGACTCGGCCGGAGGCTCGGCCAAGCAGGGCCGCGATCCCACCTTTCAGGCGATCCTGCCGCTGTGGGGCAAGATGCTCAATGTGGAAAAATCGCGGTTGGACAAAGTATACGGCAACGACAAGCTCATGCCGGTGATCCTGGCGCTGGGCTGCGGCATGGGGGATGATTTCGACCTGGAGAAGCTGCGGTACAACAAGGTGATCATCATGGCCGATGCCGACGTGGACGGCTCCCATATCCGCACGCTGCTGCTCACCTTCTTCTTCCGCTTTATGCAGCCGCTGGTCAATGCGGGGCATATCTTTATCGCCCAGCCACCCCTGTACCGGCTGACCAAGGGCAAGGAGCACCACTACGCCTACACCGACCGGGAGCGCGACAAGCTGATGGCCGAGCTGAATCCGGGCGGCGGCTCCAAAATAGACATCCAGCGCTACAAGGGCCTGGGTGAAATGGACGCCGAGCAGCTCTGGGACACCACCATGAACCCCGGAAACCGCATGATTTTGCAGGTATCTCTCAGCGACGCGGCCGCGGCTGACGAGGTGTTCACGATCCTGATGGGCGACAAGGTACAGCCCCGCCGCGAGTTTATCGAGCAGAATGCCCGGTATGTGCGCAATCTGGATGTTTAGAAAGTAGGAGAACCTAGCTGTGCAAAATCCCCCATTGTTGATTCTAAGCTTTACCGTGTCCCCCGCCATCTACCAGGAGTGCGTGATGATGATGGGAAAAAGGATGAAGCATAAGAACATGCCCCGCTCCCTTGTGACCGGCGGTCTGTTTGCCGCTGTGGGCGCGGCGTTCTTGATCTATATTTTTGCCTATATACACACGGGGAACCCTGTGCTTGTGGGGCTTTCGGTTCTATTGATTTTGCTGGGGGTCTATAATCTGATCTATTTTCCGTTGCTGTTTGAAAAAATTCTGCTGCAAGGGGCCGCGCGCCGCTACGACGCCATGCCCCAGCTCAACGCGCCGGTCACACTGCTGTTTTTCGAGGATTGCATAGGCGAAGTGCGCGCCGGCCAGGAAAATCGGGTGCAGTGGTCCGCTGTGCTGGCTGTACACCGGGAACCGCTCTACTACCTGCTTCGGCTCACCGCCGACAGCGGCATCATCATTCCACGCACCGAGCTCACACAGGAGGAAACCCGGATTCTGGAGCGACTGCTGGACACAAAGCCCCTTACCGGCCGGCCGGGACTCTTTTAACGGATTCCCCACGCGTTGTGGAAAAAAGAAAGACTTTCAATCACAGACAAGCCGCAATACCATCCGGCGACGCGCCGGAAAAAAAGGATAGGTGAAGTAGATTGATAAACGAGGAAGAGCGCGTAATACAAGTTGACATTGAGGACGAGATGAAAAAGTCCTTTTTGGACTATTCCATGTCGGTCATCGTATCAAGGGCCTTGCCCGACGTGCGTGATGGTCTGAAGCCGGTGCACCGCCGCATACTCTACACCATGTATGAAAACGGCCTGGCCCCCGAAAAGGCCTACCGCAAATGCGCCGACACGGTAGGCACCGTGCTGGGCCGCTACCATCCCCACGGCGACGCTTCGGTCTACGACGCGCTGGTGCGCCTGGCCCAGGATTTTTCGTTGCGCTATCCGCTGGTGGACGGCCACGGCAACTTCGGCTCGGTGGATGGAGATCCCCCGGCCGCCTACCGTTATACCGAAGCCCGCATGAGCAAAATCTCGGTGTCGATGATGAGCGACATCGACAAGGAAACAGTGGACTTCGCACCCAACTACGACGACCGCCTCAAGGAGCCCACGGTGGTGCCCTCGCGCTTTCCGAACCTGCTGGTCAACGGCTCCATGGGCATTGCGGTGGGCATGGCCACCAACATCCCGCCCCACAACCTGCGGGAGGTGATCGGCGGCGTCTGCTGCCTGATCGACAACCCCGACGCGACTCTGGATGAGCTTATGCAGCATATCCAAGGGCCGGACTTTCCCACCTGCGGCACTATTATGGGCCGCGCGGGCATTCGCTCCGCCTATGCCACCGGCCGCGGCAAGGTGGTAATCCGGGGTCAGGCCGAGATTGTGGAGTCCAAAAACGGCCGGCAGCAGATCGTAATTACCCAGTTGCCCTACAATGTAAACAAATCACGGCTGGTGGAGCACATCGCCGAGCTGGTCAAGGACAAGCGCATCGACACGATCTCGAATATCGCCGACCACTCCTCCCGCAACGGCATGCAGATCGTGATTGACCTTAAACGGGACGCCAACGCCCAGGTAACGCTGAACCAGCTCTACAGCTACAGCCAGCTGCAGTCCAGCGAGGGCATCATCCTGCTGGCGCTGCATGGCGGCCAGCCCAAGGTCATGACCTTGAAAGAGATGCTGCAGCACTACCTGGACTTCCAGGCCGAGATCATCGTGCGCCGCACCGAGTACGACCTGCGCAAGGCCAAGGAGCGGGCTCATATTCTGGAAGGCCTGGTCATCGCCCAAGACAATATCGACGAGGTAATCAGCATCTTCCGCACCTCCAAAACAGTGGCGGAGGCCAAGGAGCGCCTGATGGAGAGCTTCGGCCTTTCCGAGGAACAGGCCCAGGCCATCTCCCAGATGACCATGGCGCGCCTGACCGGACTGGAGCGGCAGAAGCTGGAGGATGAGCTCGCCGAGCTAAAAGTAAAGATCGCCGAATTCGAGGCAATTCTGGCCGACCGCGACAAGGTGCTGGAGGTGGTCCGGGACGAGCTTGTGCAGATCAGGGACAAATTTGGGGACGAGCGCCGCACCCAGATCCAAATGGTCAGCGGCGAAGTGGACATCGAGGACCTGATCCCACAGGAGGACCGTGTGATCACGCTGACCCACTACGGCTACATCAAGGCCCAAAGCATGGACAACTACCGCACCCAGCGCAGGGGCGGCCGCGGCATTTCGGGCATGAGCCAGCGGGACGAGGACTTTGTGGAGGAGCTGTTCATAGCCTCCACCCACGACTACATCATGTTCTTCACCAGCCGTGGGCGCTGCTTCCGGCTCAAGGTGTACGAAATCGGCGAATCCAGCCGGGCCGCCAAGGGCACCAACATCGTGAACCTGCTGCAGGTGGAGGCTGACGAGAAAATCACAGCCATGATCCGGGTAAACCAGCACGATGACGACGGTTATCTGTGCATGATCACCCAGAACGGCATCATCAAGCGCACCCATCTGAGCCAATACCGCAATGTGCGGCGCAGCGGACTCAACGCCATCAGCTTGGACGAGGGCGACAGCCTATGCGGCGTGCGCCACACCAGCGGTGAGAACGAGCTGATCATCGCCACCAAGTACGGCATGGCGATCCGCATCAACGAAAACGACGCAAGACCCCTTTCCCGCCAGGCCCGCGGCGTTAAAGCCATCACGCTGCAAAGGGGCGACGCGGTGGTGGACTTCGCCCGGTTGCGCCCCGGCGCCACGCTGCTGACCGTGTCGGAGGGCGGCCGCGGCAGGCGCACCAACCTGGAGGAATTCCGGCTGCAATCCCGCGGCGGCAAGGGCATCCGCAACTACTACACCGAGAAAAACTCGCTGGTGGCGGGTGTCAAGGTGGTGGACGAGGACGACGATGTGATCCTGATCAGCGTGGATGGCGTAATCATCCGCATCCCGGTCGGTGAAATCACAGTGCAGTCCCGCTACGGCGGCGGCGTGCGCCTAATGCGCCTGAGCGGGGAAAGCCGCGTGGTCACACTGGCCCGCGCGGCCCACGAAGAGGTGGAGGAAAGCGAGGCCCCGGTGGATGAAAACGACAGCCCCGCGGAGCAGTCCCACAGCGGTGAAAGCGGCGCGGAGGAGTAAAAAGCGGTAAAACAAAAAAAGGGGAACAGGCCAAACGCGGCCCGTTCCCCTTTTTTCTCCGTTATCCGGCGGATGTTCTTTCTTGTGGCGGCATTAAAAAATGAAAGATCAATCGTTTTTGGCTTCGATGAACTTCACTATGTCGCCAACGGTCTTCATGCCCTCGATTTCCTCGTCGGGAATTTCTGTGTCGAATTCCTCTTCCAGGCTCATGACCATGTCCACCACGTCCAGGGAATCAGCTCCCAGATCATCAATGATTGAACTGTCCATAGTAATCGCGTCCTCGTCGACATCCAGCTGGTCGACTAAAATGGCTTTTACCTGCTCAAATATCACTGTTCAAGGCACCTCCTGTCATTTTGATTAAGGCCCGCCCTTGAACGGGCCCTTTGAATATATACCAGCGGACAAGACCGCTCAATATAACCTGTGCAAGGGGAAATCATATAGAGCGCTATTCCTGCCCTTCCTCAAACACACCTATCTTACGAAACTTAATATACCTTGTTTCGGGCAAATTATCAATAGGTTTTTCAAGAATTTTTTTAAGAGATTCTTTTAAAAAAGCGGAAATGGCTTCCGAGGTCAGCTGGGGGTTGCGGTGGGCCCCTCCCATGGGCTCCTGAATGATGGCGTCGCAGATGCCGAAACGGCACAAATCCTCCGCCGTGATCTTCACGCTGTTGGCGGCTTCTTTCTCGCGGGAGGCGTCCTTCCACAGGATGCTGGCAAAGCCCCGGGGCGAAATCACCGAGTAGGTGGCGTTGGAAAGCATGCCCAAACAATCGCAGACAGCAAGGCCCAGCGCTCCGCCGCTGCCGCCCTCCCCCAGGACTACCGAAACAATGGGGGTCTTTAAGCGCATCATCTCCAGCTGGTTGCGGGCCACGGCCTCGTGCTGGCCCCGCTCCTCAGCGCCGATGCCGCAGTAGGCGCCGGGGGTGTCCACCAGGCAGATGATGGGCCGGCAAAACTTTTCGGCCTGCTTCATAAGCCGCAGCGCCTTGCGGTAGCCCTCGGGGTGGGCCATGGCGAAGTTACTGGCCTTGTTTTCCTCCAGGCCGCGCCCTTTCACATGGGCGATCACCGTGACCGGCATGCGCTGAAAGCGGCCCACGCCGCCGATAATGGCGCCGTCGTCGCCGAAGTAGCGGTCCCCGTGCAGCTCGATGAAATGGTCAAACAGCATGGGAATATAGTCCTTTGCGGTGGGGCGGTTTTTGTTGCGTTGAAGCTCAATACGCTCCCAGGCCGTAGCCGGGGTGGCGGGTACCGATTGTGCCGCGCTCATAGCCGCACCTCCTCTGCGTTGTGGAACCGCAGCAGGCGGCCCAGTGTCTTTTTCATGGCGGAGCGCTCCACCAGAAGGTCCACAAAACCGTGCTGCAAAAAAAACTCGGCGCTCTGGAAATCGTCGGGCAGGCGCTGCTTGATGGTGTCCTCGATCACGCGCCGCCCCGCGAAGCCGATCAGCACCTTGGGCTCCGCGATAATGATATCACCCAGCGCCGCAAAGCTGGCTGCCACGCCGCCGGTGGTGGGATCGGTCATCACGGTGATGTAGAGCAGGCCCGCGTCCGAGTGCCTGGCCACCGCGCCGGAGGTCTTGGCCATCTGCATCAGCGAGATGATGCCCTCCTGCATGCGCGCTCCGCCCGAAGCGGTAAAGAACACCACAGGCAGGCGCTGTTCGGTGGCGCGCTCAAAGGCGCGGGTGATCTTTTCACCGGCCACCGAGCCCATGGAGGCCATCATGAAGTGGGAATCCATCACGCCGATCACACAGCTCTGTCCCTCAATGGAGCAGGTGCCGGTGACCACGCCGTCGTTCATGCCTTTCTTCTCCTCCAGCTCCCGCAGCTTTTCCCCGTAGCCGGGGAAATCGATGGGGTTCAGGCTCTTCATAGCCTTGTCCCACTCCTGGAATGTACCGCTGTCCGCCGTGATCTCAAGGCGCTCACCGGCGGTCAAACGGGAATGATAGTTGCAGTGGGGGCACACCTTGCCCGCCACTGCAAAATTTTCCATAAACTCCACGCGCCGGCAGCGGGGGCATTTGAACATCATGTCCTCCGGCACCGACACCTTGCCGCCGTCGTCGCCCTCGCCTAAAATACCAACGCGGGATTTTACCTTGCCGAATAAATCCTCCAGCATTTGATGCACGCACATCCTTTCAGCAAAAAACTACATAGAGAGCATGCTCTCCAAATACCCGATATCGTAATCGGCGTCCGCGAAGTGTTGATCCCGGAGGATGCCCAGCTGAAAGTCGATGTTGGTGTCCACGCCGACCACCACAAACTCCGCCAGGGCCCACTTCATCTTGGCAATGGCTTCCCGCCTGGTGGGGGCGTAGGCGATCAGCTTTGCCATCATGCTGTCGTAGTAGGGCGGGATCGTATAGCCCGCGTAAATGGCGCTGTCCACCCGGATTCCGGGGCCGCCGGGCATCAGCAGCGCCTGCAGCGTGCCGGGGGACGGCCGGAAGCCCTCCTCGGGGTTTTCGGCGTTGATGCGGCACTCGATGGCGTGCCCCCGGGGGGCCAGGTCCGCCTGGGAAAAGGCCAGCCTCTGCCCTTGGGCAATCAAAATCTGCCACTTGACCAGGTCCACCCCCCAGACCATTTCGGTCACCGGGTGTTCCACCTGGATGCGGGTGTTCATCTCCATAAAGTAAAAGTCGCCGTTTTTGTCCAGCAGGAACTCCACGGTGCCCGCATTTACGTAATCGGCCGCCTTGGCGGCCGATACCGCCGCAGCGCCCATCCTTTCCCGCAGCGCCGGTGTCATAAGCCCTGCCGGCGAGGGGCACTCCTCCAACACTTTCTGATTACGGCGCTGCAGCGAGCAATCCCGCTCGCCCAGGTGCACAACGCCCCCGTGCTCGTCGGCCAGCACCTGAACCTCGATGTGGCGGGGACCCAGAATCTTCTTTTCCAGGTAGACGCCGCCGTCGCCAAAAAAGCGCAGGGCCTCCTGCCGGGCGGCGGTCACCTGGGACTCCAGCTCCTCCGGGCCGACCACAAGGCGGATGCCCCGCCCGCCGCCGCCCGCGCTGGCCTTGACCAACACCGGATAGCCCATTTTGTCCGCCAGGGCCCTGGCCTCCTCCAAATCGCCAATCAGGCCGTGTGAGCCCGGGATTACCGGTACCCCGGCCGACCGCATGGTCTGCTTGGCCCTTGCCTTGTCGCCCATGCACTCGATGGATTCGGGCCTTGGTCCGATGAATTTGATGCCGCAGCGCTCGCAGTTGCGGGCAAAGGCGGCGTTCTCGCTGAGAAAGCCAAAGCCCGGGTGCACGGCCTGGGCGCCGGTGACAGCGCAGGCCGAGATAATCGACGCCGTATTCAGATAGCTTTCGCTGCTGGAGGCAGGGCCGATGCAGATGGTCTCGTCCGCGATCTGGGCGTGCAGGGCGGAGCGGTCCGCCTCGGAGCACACCGCCACAGTGCGCAGCCCAAGCTCCCGGCACGCGCGGATGATCCGCACCGCGATCTCGCCCCGGTTGGCAATCAGAACCTTGTTAAACATGCGGTTCTATCTCTCCTCTTTTGTGGGAAATTCAAACTATTTCTGCATGGCGAACGTCAGCTCGGCCTGCACCGCCAGATCGCCCTCCACCACGGCGTTGGCCGTCGCCACGCAGACACCCGCCTTGATCTTCTTCACCTCGCAGGTCAGGGTCAGAACATCGCCGGGCAGCACCTGGCGCTTGAACTTCGCCTTGTCGATTTTGGCGAACAGGCCGATCCTGCCCTGGTATTCGGGCATGGAACCCACGCAGACACCGCCGGTTTGGGCCAGCATCTCCACCATCAGCACCCCTGGCGTGACCGGGTAGTCGGGGAAATGGCCCTGGAACCACCAGTCGTCGGCCGTTATATACTTTTTCGCGATGCACTTCTTGCCCGGCTCCAGCGCAATTACCTCGTCGATCAGCAGAAACGGGTCCCGGTGCGGGATCACATCCTTGATTTGCTCCTTGTTCAGCAGTACCATAAAAGGGCGCTCCTCTCTTAATTTACACAATCCGCAGGATTGGCTCGCCGTACTCCACGGGCTGAGCGTTCTCCACCAGGATCTGTTCCACGGTTCCCTCGTACTCGCTCACGACCTCGTTCATGAGCTTCATCGATTCGATGATAAACAGCACATCGCCCTTTTTCACCTGCTGCCCCACCTTGGAAAAGGGCGGCTTATCCGGCGCGGGCGACGCGTAGAACGTGCCCACGATGGGGGATTTTACCAGATTTCCCGGCAGCTCGGTCTCGGGCAATTCGGCGCTCACGGTGGCGTCCGCGCTCTGAAATAGCGGCGCGGAGCTTTCCACATGGGCTGTCCGGGCGATTTTGGGCGTTTCCCGCTCCTTGAGCTTCAGCGACTGGTCGCCGCTGCTAAGCTCCAGCGCACCCATTTTGTTTTTATCGAACGCCTCCATCAGCTGGATGATCTCCTCCACACTGAGCCACTGATCTTTCACATGCATCCATCCTATTCTATCACAATTTTATCCTTCATATTTCCGGAACGCCAGGCAAGCATTATGCCCGCCAAAGCCCAGGGAGTTGGACAGCGCTGTTTTCGCGCCGGATTCCCGCGCTCCCCCGGTGAGGTAGTCCAGGTCGCAGTCCGGGTCCGGGATCTTGTAGCCGATGGTGGCGGGCAGAATGCCCGACTCAAGAGCTTTGGCGCAAACAATGGCCTCTATGGCGCCCGCCGCGCCCAACAGGTGGCCGGTCATGGATTTGGTGGAGGACACCGCCAGCTCGCAGGCCCGCTCGCCGAAGACCGTCTTGATCGCCTTGGTCTCATATTTGTCATTCAGGTCGGTGGAGGTGCCATGGGCGTTGATGTAATCCACGTCCTCCACACCCAGGCCCGCCTCGGCCATGGCGAACTCCATGGCCTTGGCCGAGCCCTGGCCCTCGGGGTCCGGCGCTGTGATGTGGTAGGCGTCGTCGGTGGCGCCGTAGCCCACGACCTCGGCGTAGATACGCGCCCCCCTCTTTTTGGCGTGCTCGCACTCCTCCAGCACCAAAATGGCGGCGCCGTCGCCCATCACAAAGCCGTTGCGCTCCGCGTCGAAAGGAATGGAAAGCCGGTTGGGGTCCTGGGAGTCGGAAAGCGCCCCCATGTTGTTGAAGCCGCCCAGCGAGAATCTGGAGATGGCCGCCTCGCTGCCGCCGGCCACGCAGGCGTCCAGCGAGCCGTGCTTGATCTTGCGGAAAGCCTCGCCCACCGCGTGGGCGCTGGACGCGCAAGCCGACACGGGGCAGAAGTTTTCGCCCTTGAAGCCGTGGTCGATGGCAATGCGCCCGCCCGCCATGTTGGTGATCATCATAGGGATAAAGAACACCGAGACACGATTCGGGCCTTTCTCCAGGTATTTGGTGTGCTCCTCCTCGATGGACTGGAAGCCGCCGATGCCGCTGCCCACGATCACGCCGATGCGGAACGGGTCCAGGTCGGCGGCGAAGTCACCGGCGTTTGCAACGGCCTCGTTGGCGGCTACCATGGCGTACTGGCAGAACAGGTCCAGGCGGCGCGCCTCCTTTTTGGCAATGCCGCGCCCCACCGGGTCCCAGCCCTGGATTTCGGCCGCGTATTTGATCTCGAAATCATCGGTGTCAAAGGATGTTATCTTGTGAAAGCCGTGCTTGCCAGCCTTGATATTTCCCCAGAATTCGTCCACGCCGATGCCGGTGGACGTGACTGCCCCCATACCGGTAATCACAACTCTGCGCATAGGTATTTCCTCCAATTAATTTATGAATACGGATTCTTACATGGAAAGCCCGCCGTCCACCACCAGCACCTGGCCGGTCACATAGGAGGCCCCGGCCAGATAGAGCGCGGCCCCGGTCACATCCTCGGGCTTTCCGAAGCGGCCCAGGGTGGTGACCTCCAGCATTTTTGCCTTGAATTCCTCCGGCAGCTGGCCGGTCATGTCCGATTCGATGTAGCCGGGCGCGATGGCGTTGCAGGTGATGTTCCGGCTGCCCAGGTCCCTGGCCACAGCCTTGGTCAGGCCGATCATGCCCGCTTTGGAGGAAGCGTAGTTGGCCTGTCCGCGATTGCCCGAAAGCCCCACCACCGACGAAATGTTGATGATGCTGCCAGCGCGCCGCTTCATCATCAGGCCGCTGATGTGGCGGGTCATGTTGAAAGCGCTTTTCAGGTTGGCGTTCAGCACGCTGTCGAAAGCCTCCTCGCTCATGCGGGCCACGGTGCCGTCCCTGGCGATGCCCGCGTTGTTGATCAGCACATCGATGCCGCCCATGGTGTCCCAGGCCTCCTTGACCATTGTGCCGCAGGCCGCGAAGTCGGCTACATCGGCCACAAAGCAAACGGCCTTGACACCGTGGGATTCACAGTCGGCCGCCACCCCAAGGCCCTGCGCATCCCGGGACTGCGCGCTGCGGCAGCCCAGAGCCACATTGTAGCCCGCCGCCGCAAAGCCCCGGGCCAGCGCCGCGCCAATGCCGCGGGTGGCCCCGGTAATTAGTACGGTTTTGTTGTCCATGATTCCTCTTCCCTTTCTGTCGTGACGATTCCTTAATATACAAATGCGTTCGCGCCCAGAGAAAGACCGGCGCCGAAGCCCACAAGGCAGATCAGGTCGCCGTGCTTTATAATGCCGTCCCGGATGCACTCGTCCAGGCCGATGGGAATTGTGGCGCTGGAGGAGTTTCCGTACTTGTGAATATTCACATACACCTTCTCCATGGGAACACCCAGCTTTTTCGCCGCCGCTTCGATGATGCGCAGATTGGCCTGGTGGGGGATGATCAGGTTCAGGTCCCGGGGTGTCGCGCCGATCCGTTCACAGGCCTTTATCACCGCGTGGGGCATCATGCGGGTGGCGAACTTGTAGACTTCCCGGCCGTGCATGTAAAGCGCGTTGTAAAAAGGCGGCTCCACGATCTGGCGGCTGTCCGCCGCGTTCTCCGGCCCAAAGGGCAGGGGTCTGCGCGTTTTGGCCGCGTATAGGTAGGGCATGCCGTCGGTATCGCAGGCAAGGTGGCTGCCAAAGGGCTTGTCGCTGCCGGTCACCACCAAAGCGCCGGAGCCGTCCCCGAACAGCACGCAGGTGCTGCGGTCCCCGTAGTTGGTCAGCTGGCTGAGCCGCTCGGCGCCGACAATCAAAATGTGCTTCATCCCGCCGCCGTGCAGGTAATGGCGCGCGATATCCAGCGCGTAGGTGATTCCGGCGCAGGCCACGCTCAGGTCCATGCAGGGGGCCTCCCGGATGCCCAGCTCCCGCTGAATCAGGCACGCCAGCGACGGCGTGTGGTATTCCCCGGTCACAGTGGTCACAAGGGTCATGTCCACCTGCCCGGGCTCGATGCCCGCTGCCTCCAGCGCCTGACGGGCGGCCTGGGCGCCCATGTACCAGACAGGGTCCTCCAGCGAGATATGGCGCTCTTTCATGCCGGTGCGGGTGCTGATCCACTCGTCCGAGGTATCGATAAACGCGGTGAAATCTTCGTTGCTCACCGTGAAGTCGGGCACATAGTGCCCGGTGCCCAAAATTTCAATTCCAGCCATGATGATCTCCAAATCCTTGCCACATAAAAATGTAACAACTGTTATATTTATTAGAATATCGTTTCACGGGCAATTTGTCAACAAAAATTTGCATATTTTCCCTGCATATAGTATTCTTATACGGAAAACCTGGGGCGCGGTGTGTGGTGCGCTCCGGTCAAAGGGAAAGGGTGTAAAACAAAATGGCAAAAATAGCAGCACTGTTCGGTGGACAGGGCGCCCAGGCGCCCGGCATGGGCAAGGAGCTTTACGATCAGTTCGAATCGGTGCGCCGTGTTTATGAGTGCGCCGGGGATATCTTCGGCTTCGATGTGGCAAAGACCTCCTTCGAGGGCACGCCCGAGGAGCTGCTGCCCACCGGCGTGGCACAGCCGGCCATGTTCACGGTGGCCGTGGCAGCCTTTACCGCCGCCGGGGAACGGGGCCTTGCGGGCGTGAGCGCCGTGGCCGGGCACTCGGCGGGTGAGTTGGCGGCGCTTTGCTGCGCGGGCGCCTACAGCTTGGAGGACGGCATGCGCCTGATGAAGGCCCGCGCCGAGTCGATGGCCGCCGCCTGTGCGCGGCACGAGGGGGCGATGTACGCGGTGATCGGCAAAACGGCCCAGGAGGTGGAGCAGGCCTGCGCGGACAACCAGGGCCAGGTGTGGGCCGTGAACTACAACCTGCCCAACCAGACTGTCCTCGCGGGCGAAAAAGCGGCGGCGGAAGCGGCGGCGGAAGCGCTGGAGGCTGCGGCCGCCAAGGTGGTGCGGCTGGAGGTGGCGGGCGCGTTCCACACCCCGCTGCTGGAGCCGGCGGCGGACATGCTGCGGGAGCAGGCGTCCCGGTGCGTGTTTCGGAAGCCCGCGCTGGCGTTCTACTCCAACCTGACCGGCGGCCTGCTGGAGATCGAGGACTACCCGGCCTATTTTGTAAAGCACATGCTCAGCCCGGTGCGGTTTGTACAGCAGGTGGAGGCCATGGTCTCCGACGGTCTGGACACCTGCGTGGAGTTCGGCCCCAAAAGGGTTGCCTCGCTCGCCAAAAAGAATAACAAAGCCTTTGCGGCATATTGTGTCGAAGATTTGAACAGCCTGGAAAAAGCGATCGCGGCATTGGCGCGGTGAGGGTTCACGCAGCCTGAAAACCGGCGGGCGGGGCGCGTCCACAGGGATATGCGGCGGCGGGCGGGAAAATATCCCGCCCGCCGCCGTGTGTGTTGCCCGTTTGCCGGGCAAATGCGCATACTGTGTGCGGCTTCCCTGCTTACCGCTTCACGATGGTCTTGTCCAGAGCGAAGTAGTCCGGCAGTCCGTCTTTCTCGAAGCGGGGCGGATTTCCCTGGATCAATGGGCGCAGGTACCGGTCCATCTGCTCGGTCACATCCCAGCCGCCGGGGGTGATCCAGCTGGCGGGCACGGTCTTTTCCAGATTGGCCACATCCCCGATGCCCGCCTTGTCGCAGGACACCAGATAGGGGTTTTCGCAGATGCGGCGGAACACCACCATGGCGCCGGTTTCACCGGCTGCGGCCAGCTCCACGGCCCTGGCGCCGATGGTTACGGCCTCCCGGATGTCCGTGCCCGAGCTGCAGTGGGAGGCGGAGCGCTGCAGCACGCTCAGCTCCACCGCGCGCGCCTTGCAGCCCACCTGGTCCTGCAAAAGGCTTTTCAGATAGCCGCCCACGCCCGCGAGCATGGCGTGGCCGAAAGCGTCGGTGGCGCTGGTGCCCGAGCTGGCCACGTAGCTGCCGTCGGCGAATTTAATGCCCTCCGAAACAGCGATAATCACGCTTTTTGTCTTAGCCTGCAACTCCTTTACCTTGCTTACAAAGGCGTCGGGGTCAAAGGCCGACTCGGGCAGCAGAATCATGTGGGGCGCGCCCCCCGCGCCGTTCCGGGCCAGACAGGCGGCGGCGGTAAGCCAGCCCGCGTTGCGGCCCATGATCTCCACAATCGTAACAGCGGGCAGGTCGTAAACGGCGCTGTCGTGCGCCACCTCGATCAGCGAGGTGGCGATGTATTTGGCCGCCGAGCCAAAGCCGGGGGTGTGGTCGGTCACAGGCAGGTCGTTGTCCACCGTTTTGGGAATGCCCATGCACTTTACGTCGTCCCCGCACTCTTTAAAGTAGTTGGAAAGCTTGAGCACCGTGTCCATCGAGTCGTTGCCACCTATGTAAAAAAAGTAGCCAATCTCGTAGCGCCGGAAGATTTCCCGCAGCTTGTCGTATGCCTCGTGGGGGTAATTGGGCAGCTTGAAGCGGCAGGAGCCCAGCGCCATGGAGGGCGTTGCCTCCAGCCGCTGAAAGTCCCCGGCGCTGCGCATGCTGGCCCGCAGATCGATGATGTTCTCTTTCAGCAGCCCCTCCAAGCCGTTTAGCGCGCCATAAATCTCGCCGATCTCAGGGCTCTTCATCGCCTGCTGAATCGCCCCCGACAGAGATGCGTTGATCGCCACCGTGGGGCCGCCCGACTGTCCGATAATCATGTTTTTTGCCACAATAAAGCCTCCTTGTCCTTTTTCTATCGATATGGGCAAAATGCCCATAAACGCGTATCGCTTCCATTATAATACAGATCGCGGGCCGCCGCAACAAAAATGTGTGTTACATCTCCGCCAGCGCCGCCGCCAGCCGCTGGGCGCCGCCGCCGTCCACCAGGTTCCGCGCCGCCCGGGACATAGCCGCCCTGGCCCCGGCGTCCAGCTGGACCAGTTGGTCCAGCTGGTCCAGCACGGCGCGGGTCCAGGCCGGTATTCCGTCGCGGATATCCCCGGCGCAGCGCATGATCCCCCGGTCCCGGAAGCACCGGGCCGCCCGCAGCTGGTTGTCCGCCAGCACATAGCAGATGGCGGGCACGCCGCAGGCGCAGAGCTCATACAGCGTGGTGCCCGCCGCCGAAACAGCCAGGTCGCAGCGGGTCATAAGCGCGGCCATGTCCGACACATCCTCGTGGACGCGGATGTTCCGCCCCGCCGCCTCCAGCTGCCGCAGCCGCTCCCGGTGGGGGCTGTAGCGGCCCGCCACCACGTGAAAGCGGCGGCGCTTATCCACACAGGCCTGAAGCAGCGCCACGGTAGCGCCGTGGGGGTCGGTGCCGCCGGTGGTCAGCAGGATATCCCGCGCCGCCGGGCGCACCGTGAAAGGCGGCGGGGACACAAACTGCGGCCGCAGCGGCGCGTAGCGGCAGCCCAAAAACAGCCGGACCCCGTGGAACCGCTCCCGGTAGCCCAGCTCCCCCGCGTAGACATTGTAGTTCACCAGCAGGTCCACAGGCGCGTCCACCAGGTCCAGATCGTCCAGGACAGCCACCTTGGCCCGGTTTTTCAGCCCACGCAAATAGGCTCCCGTGATCTGGTAGCTGTCCACCAGCACCACGGGGTCCGGGTCCGCGTCCAGCAGCGCGAAAAGCGCGGGCAGCTCGCCGGGCAGGTCGCGCCAGTCGGAGCCCAGCGCCTCCAGCGCGAAGCCGGCCCGCTCCACCAGCGGCCGGGGCTCCTGATCCGCCGCCACAAGGCGGCAGGGTGTCCCCTGTTCCCGCAGCGCCTGTGCCACCGACAGGCAGCGCATCACATGGCCGGTGCCGATCCGGGCGTTCCCGTCGGCGCGGATGTGGATCACGGCGCGATCAGCTCGTCCCGCAGCGGAGTGCCCCGGGGGATGTCCCGGGCGGCCCGCCTGCCCAGCACCTGGGGGTACCGCGCCGGCGGCAGCCCGTCCGATGGCCGGATGGAGCGGACGTTGTCCGCCGTAAAGAACTCCCCCGCTCCAATGTCCCGCACCGCGAACAGGGACCGGCGGAATTTGACAGAGGCCTGCTCGGCGGCTGTGCGCTCGTAGCTGACTTCGCCAAGCAGCTCCATGGCCGCCCGCACCTGCCGCGCCATTTCAGCGAACTCCTGGGGCTCCATGGAAAAGGCGCTGTCCGGGTTAGGGATATCCCGGCTCAGGCAGAAGTGCTTTTCGATCACGCAGGCCCCCAGGGAAACCGCCACCACAGCGGCCAGCGAGCCCATGGAGTGGTCTGAAAGGCCCACAGGAACCCCAAACCGTTCCCGCATGTCGGCGATGGTGGCCAGGCGCATGTCGGCCGGGTTTGCCGGGTATTCGCTGCAGCATTTGAGCAGCACGACCTGGTCGTTGCCGACACGCCTGCAGGCGTCCAGGGCGTCGGCAATCTCCCGCTGGGTACCCATGCCGCAGGAGAGGAGCATGGGCTTGCCCTTGCCGGCTGTGTACTCGATCAGCGGGATATCCGTGAGCTCGAAGGAGGCGATCTTGTAAAACGCCACCCCCAGCTCCTCCAGAAAATCCACGGCGGTGTTGCCAAAAGGGGTGGACAGGAAGTCCAGCCCCTGGCGCGCGCACTCGTCCCGGATGGCCCCGTGCCACTCCCAGGGGGTAGAGGCCTCCTGATACAGCTCGTAGAGCCGTCTGCCGTCCCACAGGCCGCCCTTGATCAGGAAGCAGTCGCGGTCGCTGTCCATGGTGATCGTGTCGGCCGTGTAGGTCTGGATCTTCAGGCAGTCGGCCCCGGCCTTTTTCGCCGCGCCCACAATCTCAAGCGCGTGGTCCAGGCTGCCGGCGTGGTTGGCCGACATCTCGGCGATCAGGTAGGCGCCGTGGCCGGTGATATCCGCAAGCTTCATGGGGCTTTCACTCCTCTTCCTTGTCGTCCAGCATCTCGGTGGCCAGGTCCTGGAACAGCACGCCATCCAGGTGGTCGATCTCATGGCAGAAAGCCCTGGCCAGCAGCTCCTCGCCGGTGTGGGTCACCAGGTCGCCGGTCCGGTTCTGGGCCTGTACTGTCACGGCCTGGGGCCGCGCCACCATGCCCGATTGCCCGGGAAAAGACAGGCAGGCCTCGGCCGAGTTGACACTCTCCTGCGAGCGCTTGGTGATCACCGGGTTAATCAGCTCAATCGGGCCCTCGCCCACGTCGATCACCACAACGCGGCGCAGCACCCCCACCTGTACGGCGGCGAGTCCCACGCCGTTGGCCTCGTGCATGGTTTCGGACATGTCGTCCAGCAGCATGTGCAGCCGCTTGTCGAACACGGTGACCGGCCGGCTTTTCTTGCGCAGGATAGGGTCGTTTACGGTAATGATTTTCCTAAGTGCCATAGCGGGTTTCTCCTTTGGTAGTGGATAGAAAAAGGTATATGCCCCTGTGACGACTGTCACAGTCTGTCGTAGTACATATCAATGAACGCGTGCACCTGGCCGCGCCGCTCGCCGAAGCGGGCGAGCACTTGGGCCAGCAGCGCGCGGGTATCGGCATCGGCGCGGCATTTAAGCACCAGCTTGTAGCGGTACTTGCCCGCGGCCCGCGCAAGGTCCGACGGCACCGGTCCCAGCAACCGGATGGGCAGGTGGGCGAACCGCGCCTTGGCCGTGTCCCGGAAGTCCTCCAGAAATGCCTGGGCCGCTTCCCGCACCTGGTCCGGCTCTTCGCCCACAAAGCCCACGCCCGCCATCACGCAGTAGGGCGGGTACAGGTGGATGCGGCGGCTGACGATTTCGCTGCGGAAGAAGCCCGGATAGTCCTGCAGGGCGGCCAGCCGGATGATTGGGTGGTCGGGGGAATAGGTCTGGATGAGCGCCCTGCCCCGCAGCGCGCCGCGCCCGCCCCGGCCCACCACCTGGGTCAGCAGCGAGAATGACCGCTCGTAGCTGCGAAAGTCCCCGCCGAAAAGGGCCTGGTCCGCGTTTAGCACCCCCACCAGCGTCACTTTGGGGAAGTTGAGCCCTTTGGCCACCATCTGGGTCCCTATCATTATATCATATTCTCCCCGGGAAAAGGCGCCAAATAATTTTTCGTGAGAGAATTTGGACATGGTGGTGTCCATATCCACCCGCAGTACCCGCGCGCCAGAAAAGCGGGCGGCCAGCTCCTCCTCCAGCTTTTGAGTGCCCGCCCCGGCGTAGCGCACCATCTCGCTGCCGCACTGGCCGCAGGCGGAAAGCGGGCTGGACTGGTGGCCGCAGTAGTGACACACCAGGCTGTTGTTGGCCTGGTGGTAGGTGAGCGCCACCGAGCAGTGGGGGCACTCGGCCACCGCGCCGCAGCTGGAGCACTTCACAAAGGTGGAGTAGCCCCGCCGGTTTAGCAGCAGAATCGACTGTTCTCCCCGGTCCAGCCCCCGGCGCAGCTCCCGCTGCAGCACGCTGCTGAGCCAGGGGGAGTCCCCCATATTTTCGGGGTCCTGCATGTCCACCATGTACACGTCGGGCAGCACAGCGTCCCCGAACCGCTCGCCCAGCTCCACCAGACGGCAGCGGCCCTGCTTCGCCGCGTGGTAGCTTTCCACCGACGGCGTGGCCGAGGCCAGCAGCAGCAGCGCCCCGTGATAGGCCGCCCGCGCCTTTGCTACATCCCGGGCGTGAAAGCGGGGGGATTTTTCGGATTTGTAGGTGTGCTCCTGCTCCTCGTCCATCACGATCAGGCCGATGCGGGGTAAGGGGGCGAACACGGCCGACCGGGTGCCCACCACAATGTCGGCGTCGCCGAAGCGAATGCGCTTCCACTGATCCATGCGCTCCCCCAGCGAGAGCGCGCTGTGCAGCACCGCCACCCGGCGGCCGAAGCGCCGGTGGAAATCCCCCGCCGCCTGGGAGGTCAGGGAGATCTCGGGCACCAGCACAAGCGCGGCTTTGCCTGCTTCCAGCACCCGGCGGATCAGCCTTAAATACACCTGGGTCTTGCCCGAGCCGGTCACACCGAACAGCAGCGCCGGGTCGGGGTGGTCCTCCTCCAGCATGCGGGCAAGGCTCTCATAGGCGGCCTGCTGCTGGGCGGACAGCGCCGCCTCCGATTCGGGCGGGGCGTCCTCCAACCCGTGGGGGTTCCGCGGCGCCGGCTGCTCGTAGTACAGGGCGGCCCCCTTTTTGCACAGCGCGTCGCACACGGCGCGGGTGGTGGCGGTGTAGTAACACACCTCCTTGAGGGAGGCAGCCTCGTGATCGTCTAAAAAGGCCAGCACCGCTTTCTGCTTGGCGGTCAGGCCTCCGCCGGACCAGTCCTCCAGGCGGCGCACCATTACGGTTTTTTCGTCCCGCACCGCCTGCACCCGGTCCTCGGTGCGCAGGAGTACGCCCTGGGCCGCCAAGTCCTCCAGCGACTGCTTGGCGCCGGGGCCGAAGCGCTTTTCCAGGGTCAGGGCCTCCGCCGGACGTTTGCGGCCCCGCAGGTAGTCCACCAGCGCCTGCTCCTCGTTTGTCAGCAGACGCTGGGGCGGCAGGTTCCCGGCTGTGTACAGCGCCCGGTACACCACCCCCAGACCCGCCGGCACCAGCAGACGCAGCGCGTCGAACCAGGTGCAGAATGTGTGCTCCTTTAGATAGCGCAGCAGAAAGAGCCCTTCGGCATCGAGCACCGGCGACGGGTCCACCACCTCGCAAAGCGGCTTGAGGCGCCCCGCATCCGGCGCCTCCCCCATGGCCAGCACCAAGCCCAGCCGCTTGCGGTCGCCGCGCCCAAAGGGCACCCGAACCCGCTGTCCCGGCTCGGCAACCAGCCCTTCGGGGACCAGGTAGCTGTACAGCTTGTCAAAGGAATAAGCGGCGCCATCCACGGCAATGTCTGCGGTCCTACACAATCGACAAGGCTCCTCCTTTATAATTGTCCCCGCTCAGGGGCTATCTGCGTGGCTTTGTCAAAGCCACGCAAACAAGCAAAAAAAACGCAACCCCATGGGAGCAAACAAAACAACCCAATCGACGGCCTCGCAGCAACGAGCCGCCGGGCACGCAGAAAAGTTCTAAGCGCAGAAAGCCCCTGTCGAGGGCACAGTACCGGGGGGCATCGCACCACCGGCAGGGCCCCGCCAGCGCGCTGCGCTCATCGGCGAAGCACCGATGGCGCCCGTTCTTAACAGGAGGGTTTCTCAAGGGGGGAACACCCTTGAGTGCCTTTTGGTTACTTTGTGGCAAGACAAAGTAACGCCCGTCGCGGCGAGCGACAGCTGACACCATGGCAGTGCGCCACCCCGCGCCGCAGGCGCGAAGAGAACCACCCGGCGCCACAGGCGCAAAAAGGGATCAAAGCCCCCGCAGGGTCAATACGCCTTGCCCCACACCACCATATGCCGCGCCGGCTTTCCGCAGCAGACACAGCTTTCGCAGATGCTCTCCTGCTCGAAAGGGATGCAGCGGGAGGTAACGCCCGCCTGCTCCTTCATGGCTTCCTCGCAGGCGCGGTCGCCACACCACATGGCCTTGATGTAGCCGCTCTTCTCCGCGGCAACGCGCAGCAGCTCCTCCATGCAGGCGGCTTGATAGGTGCGGCTTGTCCGGTTGTCCAGCGCCTTTTGGTAAAGGGCTTTGCGGTACTCCTCCAGGATGTCGGGAATCCGCTGTTCCAGCTGGTCCAACGGCACAAAGTACTTTTCCCGGTTGTCCCGGCGCACCAGCACGCACTGGTTCTGCTCGATATCCCGGGGGCCAAGCTCCAGGCGCAGCGGCACGCCTTTCATCTCGTACTCTGCGTATTTCCAGCCCGGGGAGTTGTCCAAATCGTCCAGCTTGACGCGCCATTTGCCCTTGAGCTGGTCCCGCACCTTACCGGCGGCCTCCAGAACACCCTCCTTGTGCTGGGCCACCGGCACAATCACCACCTGCACCGGCGCCACGGCCGGCGGCAGCACCAGGCCGTTGTCGTCCCCGTGGGTCATGATGATGGCGCCGATCATGCGGGTGGTCATACCCCAAGAGGTCTGGTGCGGAAACTGGCGGGTGTTGTCCCGCCCGGTGAATTCAATGCCAAAGGCGCGGGCAAAGCCGTCCCCAAAGTAGTGGGAGGTGCCGCACTGCAGCGCCTTGCCGTCGTGCATCATGGCCTCGATGGTGTAGGTGTTCACGGCGCCCGCGAACTTCTCTTTGTCGGTTTTCACGCCCTTAAGCACCGGGATCGCCAGCGACTGCTCGGTGAAATCCGCGTAAACGCCCAGCATGCGCTGGGTCTCCTGCTCGGCGTCCTCCCTGGTCTCGTGGATCGTGTGGCCTTCCTGCCATAAAAACTCCATGGTGCGCAGAAAAGGGCGGGTGGTCTTTTCCCACCGCACCACCGAGCACCACTGGTTGTAGAGCTTAGGCAAATCCCGGTAGGAGTTCACAATGTGGGCATAGTGCTCGCAGAACAGCGTTTCGGAGGTGGGCCGCACACACAGCCGCTCGTTTAGCTTTTCACTGCCGCCGTGGGTGACCCAGGCTACCTCGGGGGCGAAGCCCTCCACGTGGTCCTTCTCTTTCTGGAGCAGGCTTTCGGGGATGAACAGGGGCAGATAGACGTTCTCGTGGCCTGTTTCCTTGAACATGCTGTCCAGAATGCGCTGGATGTTCTCCCAGATCGCGTAGCCGTAAGGGCGGATGATCATGCAGCCCCGCACCGAGGAATAGTCCACCAGCTCGGCCTTTTTCACAATGTCGGTATACCATTTGGCGAAGTCCTGGTCCATCGGGGTGATGGACTCCACCAGTTTTTTTTGTTCTGCCATTGCACTTCCTCCATAGTCATGTCATAGTCATCTCTATATTATAGTGCCACCGGGGTGGATTTTCAACCGAAATGTTTTTGGCGGTGCAAAAATTCGGGGGTTTAGTATTGCTGGCAAGGGGGAAAAATGATATAGTAAAGAATAGCGATTTTGCTTTTCACGCCAAAAGGCATTTGGAAAAGCCGGCAAGGAGGATAAAAAAACCGCCATGGAAAACGAGAAATCGTGTGGCGCTCTGATTTACCGAAAACAGGGCGGCCGATTGCAGTTGCTTATATTGCGCCACCGCATGGGCGGCCACTGGTCGTTCCCCAAGGGCCATGTGGAGCAAGGCGAAACCGAGATCGAAACCGCGCTGCGGGAGGTCAAGGAGGAAACGGGCCTGACTATCGAGCTGTTCAACGGCTTCCGCGAGCAGGTCACCTACTCGCCCCGGCCCGGCATCAAAAAGGATGTCGTATACTTCCTGGGCTTCGCGAGGGACAGCCGCACCACCCGGCAGGAGGAGGAGATCAGCGAGATCCGCTGGATCAACCTGGACCAGACTTACAACTACCTGACCTACGACAACGACCGGCGCCTGATCCAGAGCGCCAAGCGCTACATGAAGCAGCACAAGCTCGCGGCGCTATAGAAGCAGACCGGCTTCCGGCGCCGCCGGAAAAGGCCCCCGAGTTTCAAAAACATCTTGCAATCCGCACCTATTTGTGCTATTCTTTTATAGCGCTTTGCGTGTTACATTGTTTTAATTTGATAAGTTGGATTTTTCGGAGACCCGCCGTGCCGGGCTCCATACAATGCGGAGCGGCGCCGGGCGCCGGAGGAAAGGACTGTAAAGCATGCAACCGATGGAAATTGTGGGCGGGGCGATTGTGATTTTGATCAGCCTTGTGATTATCTTTGTGGTTCTGTTGCAGGAAAGCCCCAAGGGCAACGGGATTTCGGCGCTGACCGGCGGCGACAGCTACTACAACAAGAACCAGGGGCGCAGCAGGGAGGCTACGCTGCAACGCGTGACCAAGATTTCGGCGGCCCTGTTTTTCGTGATCACCGTGGTGGTGTACGCAGTGGTGATGAAGCCCTGACCAAGCGATAAAAAGCGCGGCGCTTGGGTCTGTAAACAAAAAACTGCTCCGGCTTATGGCCTGGGCGGTTTTTTTGTTTACAGGCTGGTAATGCGAGCAGAAAAATTAAAGCTTGCATAGACTATTTTGAGGTGACTATATCATGAATCAAGTTGAATTAACCGCTTCTGTCACAGCAATTGGCAACGCTTTGGCCTGCCAGCTTTCAGATGATCAACTGGAGCTTGCCTCCGCAGTCTTTACTCTACTGGGCGACACCCTGGCTGCAATCTCAGTTATGCGGGGGTTCTGTGCAAAAAATAATTCCGGCGCCTTGGATAACGCAAACGCATCCGCAAAGCTGCCGGCAAATGTAGATTCTTTCACAGCCGATGAGAACAATGACACTGCGGAAACTCCTGACCAAACAGAATCCGAGAGTCTTTCCATATCCGCCGATCCGAAAACATTACAGGTCTAGATAGATTAACAGGACGTTACAACGCGAAAGCATTCGGTCAATACCAGACCGAATGCTTTTTTCTATCCCGAAAAGGATATGCAAAATGCACAGCCGGGGCGCTCGCAAAAAATTCAGCGGGACAGTATTGCGAAACTTGTCCCGCTGGGGTATAATGCTATTATGGGGAGAATAGGAATTTTCCGCTTGTTTATTTTTTGTCAATCTAACAGATAGAAAGGGGTCCTACACCGTGACCAAAAACCAAAACGTGCTCAAATGGATTGAGGAGATGCAAGCCCTTGTCAAACCCGGCAAGGTGGTTTGGATCGACGGCGGCGCCGCGCAGATGGCCGACCTGAAAAAGCAGGCGCTGGCCTCGGGCGAGCTGGAGGAGCTCAACCAGGAAAAGCTGCCTGGCTGCACGCTGCACCGCACCGCGATCAACGACGTTGCCCGCGTTGAGCACCGCACCTTTATCTGCACCCGAAAGAAAGAGGACGCCGGCCCCACCAACAACTGGGAGGACCCCAAAGTCATGTACGAAAAGCTGCGGGCGCTGTTCGACGGCGTGATGAGCGGCCGCACCATGTATGTGATTCCCTACTCCATGGGCCCCATCGGCTCCCCCTATTCCAAGGTGGGCGTTGAGCTGACTGATTCGATCTACGTTGTTCTGAATATGGAAATCATGACCCGCGTGGGCGACCCGGCCTGGAAGCAGCTTGGCGACACCTCCAACGACTTCGTGCGCGGCCTGCACTCCAAGGCCGACATCGACGAAGAAAACCGCTATATCTGCCACTTCCCCGAGGACAACACCATCTGGTCCATCAACTCGGGCTACGGTGGCAACGTGCTGCTGGGCAAAAAGTGCTTCGCGCTGCGCATCGCCTCCTACCAGGGCAAGCAGGAGGGCTGGATGGCCGAGCACATGCTGATCCTGGGCATCGAAAACCCCCAGGGCGAGATCAAGTACGTGGCGGCCGCGTTCCCCTCCGCCTGCGGCAAAACCAACCTGGCTATGCTGATTCCGCCCGAGGAGTACCAGAAGAAAGGCTATAAGGTGTGGACCGTGGGCGACGACATCGCCTGGATGAACATTGGCGAGGACGGCCAGCTCTGGGCCATCAACCCCGAAAGCGGCTTCTTCGGCGTGGCCCCCGGCACCAATGTAAAATCCAACCCCAACGCGCTGGCTTCCACCATGAAGAACACCATCTTCACCAACGTGGTGCACAATCTGGACGACAACACCGTCTGGTGGGAGGCCCTGGACAAAAACCCGCCCGAGAACGCCGTCGACTGGAAAGGCAGGCCCTGGAACGGCAAAACCTCTGAGGAGAAGGGCGCTCACCCCAACAGCCGCTTTACCGCCCCGGCTATCAACTGCCCCTGCATCAGCAGTGAGTTCCAGAATCCCCAGGGGGTGCCGATCTCAGCCATCATCTTCGGCGGACGCCGCGCCAAGACCGCCCCGCTGGTGTACCAGGCGCGCGACTGGCAGCACGGCGTGTTCGTGGGCTCCATCATGGCCTCCGAGACCACGGCAGCGGCCTCCGGCGCCGTGGGCGTGGTGCGCCGCGACCCCATGGCCATGTTGCCTTTCTGCGGCTACCACATGGGCGACTACTTCGGCCACTGGCTGGAAATGGGCGAAAAGCTGGGCGACAAGGCCCCCAAGATCTTCAACGTCAACTGGTTCCGCCTGGACGACGACGGCGGCTTCATCTGGCCCGGCTTCGGCGACAACATGCGCGTGCTGAGCTGGATCATCGACCGCTGCGCGGGCAAGGCCGAAGCGGTGGAAACCCCCATCGGCTACGAGCCCAATGCCGAGGATATCAACATCGAGGGTCTTAGTGACATCACGCTGGACGTGGTGAAGGACCTGCTTAACGTGGACAAGGCCCTGTGGAAGGAAGACGTGGAGGGCATCAAGGAGTTCTACGGCAAGTTTGGCGACAAGCTGCCAAAAGCGCTCAAGGACGAGCTGGCCGCGCTGGAGAAAAACCTGGCCTGATCGCAAAACCATAAAAAGGCTGAAAACCCGCCGACCCGGAAAGGGACGGCGGGTTTTCGCATCTCATACCGTTTCCAAGTAAAGACCGCAAGGATATTGTGATTTTTATTTGGAAGCAGTATCAAATACCGGCCGGCGCGCAAACAGTGTTGTGGAAATATACACCAATATGATATGATAGGAAATAGCACAAGAAGGGAGGACCTGCCATGAGCACTGCAAAACCACTTTTGGACCTGCTTGCGGAGCAGGAGGTCATACAGGAAAAGCTGCGACAGGAGGTGCTGCGCGTAGACGCGCTGGATCATGTGCGCCGCTGCGAGGAGCTGGAGGAAAAGCTGGCGGAAAGCAAGCAGGCGCTGGATGCGCTGTCCGGCGAGAAAAAACAGCTGGCGGCCGAAAACGGGCAGCTCAAGCAGGCGCTGGTGAGCCAGGCCTGGGCGCGCAAAAAAGAGGACGTATCCAACGCCGCCAACCAGACCCATCGGCGCTACAAGGGCATGAACGACGCCCACACCGCACAGCTGGTGGCACTGGAGCACAAATACCGGGACAAGATCAACGCGCTGCAAAAGGAGCTGGAAAAGAGCCGCATGCAGGACACGGCCGCGCTGGAAGCGCAGCTGGCGGAGTGCCGGAAAGCGCTGGACGCGCTGCTCCAGCGGCAGCGCCAGGTTCTGAACGACGCGGGCGCCCGCACTTTTAGCGAGATCAACCGGAACTACCGCCAGGTGGAGCAGGAGCCCCTGTCGGAGCAGGAGATCAAGCGCATGGCCTCGCGGAACAACATGGAGCTGCGCCTGGGCGGCAGGGTGGCCAACATCCTGGGCCTGCTGCTGATCGTGATTGGCGTGGTGGTGGGCCTTCAGTACACCTACACCCGCCTGCTGACAAGCCCCGCCCTAAAAAGCGCGGCCGCTTATCTGCTGGGGCTGCTGTTTCTGGCGGGCGGCGAGCTGCTGGGCCGCAAGCGCCGGTCGGCCTTTTCCCTAGGCCTTACGGCCGGCGGCGTGGGCATTCTGTTTGCCGCCACCGCCGTTTCGTTTTTCGTGCTGGAGGTGCTGGGGCTCTACGCCGCCTTCGGCATGTGCGCGCTGATCGCGGCATCGGCGCTGCTGCTGTCGCTGCGCGATAACAGCCAGGTCATCGCAAATTTCGCGCTGATCGGCGGCTTTCTGCCGGTCAGCGCGGTGTCGGCCGGCGGGCCCGTGCTCTTGGTCCTGATGGTCTACCTGCTGATGCTGAACTTCTTCACGCTGCTGCTGTCCGCCAGGCGGGATTGGCGCTTGGTCAAGTTTATCAGCTTGTTTTTCAGCACTGTCACCACCGCCTGGATCATTTCCACCGGCGGGGGCGGGCCAGCCCTGAACCTCTGCTACGCCTGTGTGAGCTTTGCGATTTATATGTTCATCGCGATTCTATACCCCATACGGACAGGCGCCGCCATGGATGGGGGCTCCTTTGGGGTGGTGGTGGTCAACGCGCTGGCCAACTGCGCCTTTGTGTTCGGCGTGCTGCTGGACAGCGGGCTGGACCGGTGGCTGGGCTTGGCCGCCCTGTGCCTGGGCGCGTTCTACTACGCCTTTTCCCACTTTCTCGTAAAAAAGCTCACGAACAGCCCGCTCCCCGGCCTGTTCCTGGCAAGCGCCCTGGTGTTCGCGGTGCTGGTGGTGCCGCTGCAGCTGGACGCCCGCTGGCTGGATATGGGCTGGCTGTTCGAGGCCGCCGCGCTGATCGTGGTCGGCATGGCCCTGCGGGAAAAGTGGTATATCCGCATCGGGGGCGCAGCCTACGGGCTTAGCATGCTGGCCTTTGTGCTGTTTGAGCGCTATGCCGTCTCCGGCTATTTCCTGATGAAATTCACGGCCATTGTGGCGGCCAGCGTCTTTATTCTTGGGGCGGGCCTGTGGCTGAACCGGGGGACCGAGGGCTATCTGTACACCGGGCCGGGCAGGTACCTGCGTTACTTCAAACACTACCTGACCGTGCTGGCCTACAGCTACCTGATCTACCTGAGCGGCCAGGCGCTGCGCAGCGCAAAGCCCTATAACAGCTCGTGGGACCGGTCCGTGCTGGCGGCGCTGGTCTCGGCCGGGTACGCCTGGGCGCTTTCGGCGCTGAAAAAGCTGCGCGACACGTTCACCGATGGCTTATCCACAGCGCTGTTTGTGCTTGCAGCGCTGCTGGGGTTTGCGCTGAACATGTTCGACTACCGCTATATCGACAGCGCGCTGCCCCTTGTACCCGCCTTTTTGCTGTTGAATATAGCGGCCGTGTTTGCCGTTTTCAGGTGCGTGACACTGAGTGTGCGGCGCGGCGCCGACCCCCGGATGGGTCCGCTGGTGCTGTTTTCCTACCTGCTGGCGCTGATTCTTCAGGCGCTGGTTCTGCAAGCCCGCCTTTCCGTGAGCGATATGCTGCTAAGCTTTGTGCTGATCTGTGCGGCGCTGCTTTACATCCTGCACGGCTTTCTGCGGCAGTCCTCCTACACCAGGCGGGCGGGGCTGGGTCTTGCGGTGGCGGCCGTGTTCAAGTTTTTTGTGGTGGACCTGTACTTCCTGAGTACCGGCCAGCGCATTCTTTCCTACTTTGTGCTGGGCGCGGTGCTGATCGGCATTTCGTTTGTGTACCAGCACTTCGCCCGCCGTGTGTTCGAGCTGGAGGGCGTGACGATGCGGGGGATATCTCTGCAGGATCCCCTGCTCAAAAAAGAGGAGGAGGCGCCCGCCTCCCCCAAACCTGAATCAGATGCAAAGGGGCCGGAATATGAAGATCAGAACCGCTCTTAAACCCCTGCTGCTGGGCGCCGCGCTGCTGCTTTGCCCGCTGCCCGCGGCGGCGGCCGATGCGCCGCCCCCTGTTGAAACCTGGCGCTACAAGGTGGACATCCGCAGCACCCACGACTACAAATCGGTGCAGCTGGGGGCGGACATGTACACAAACGCGGCGCCCGATCTTGTAAACCTGCGGGTGCAGGACAGTCAGGGAAACCAGGGGCCCTACTTCCTATACAACGCCGAAACAGAAACCAAGACCCGCGCCCTTTCCTTTGAGGGGCACAGGCTGGAGCGGCTGGAACGGGACGGCGACACCTTGATCGATTTCGGCTTTGACCGGCCGGAGAACACCGATGTGTACGGGAATGTGCTGCGGCTTTACATCGGCGACAACGGCTTTGCCAAGCAGATGACGGTGCTGGTCAGCTCCGACCGGCTCAGCTGGACCGAGATTGGCCGGGGGCTGATCTATCGGGTGGACGCTGGCGAAAAGCTGGAGATCGACCTGGGCGAGCCCAGGAAAGACGAGTACTACCGGCTGCGGATTCCGGCCAACGCCGAGGGTGTGGACGTGAGCTCGATTGAGCTTTTATACAGCGCCGAGACCAGCCGCCGACAAAGCTTTGAGGCTGTTCTGAGCCCCCGGTACACGGTGGAGGAGGGGGAACGGGAGTCCCGGCTGCTTGTGCCGGCGCAGGCGCTGCGGGGTTTGCGCCTAACCCGGCTCACGCTGCGCACCAACAGCAGCTTCAGCCGCTTTGTGAAGACGCCGCTGGTCGGCGATGTGCTCTACAACCTGTCCTTTCAGGACTGCCAGCTCACCAAAACCCGGCTGGAGCTTCCGGGCCGCGTGTATACCGGCGAGGGGGACTTTGTGATTGAGATTCAAAATGAGGACGACCTGCCCATCCAGGTGGACGGGGTGGAGCTCACCTACGCCTGCGACCGCGTGGTGTTCAAGGCCGAGCCGGACAAGGACTACTACCTGGTGCTGGACAGCGCGGCAGACACGGCCCCGGTGTATGACATCGCAAGCGACGCGGGCCACATCCTGAACGGCGAGCTGGAGCCGTGCGCCTACAGCTTCGCCGACAGGCGCGCCCAGGAGCCGGAGCAGCAGGAAAGCGGCGCGGCGGACGCCTGGATCTTCAACATCGCATTAGCCGCGGCAAGCCTTGCCTTGATCGCGCTGATCCTGCGGGCGGCGCTGCGGAAAAAGGATAGTTGATTTTATGGAAACAACAAAGGGTCCGCGGCAAGCGGGTACCGCGAAATAAAAAAAGAGAGGGATGTGCTGAAAGCACATCCCTCTCTCAGCCTGTAGACGAAAAGGACAACGACCCTCCCGATATGGTATAATAGACCATATCGGGAGGGTTGCTTGATGTATCGTAAAAAAGACCGGATGGGACAAAAGGAAATAAAGTTTGTGAGC